>ENA-OQED01000568-OQED01000568.1-human-gut-metagenome-genome-assembly--contig:-NODE-568-length-14496-cov-1.217343_pt1 | contig 14496 bp, 15 predicted proteins | sample MGYA00242790_ERZ504625 | MGnify/ENA primary metagenome ERZ504625 (study PRJEB26092, sample SAMD00036345) | human gut metagenome | host: Homo sapiens | study: EMG produced TPA metagenomics assembly of...
CCTGATACCAAAGCCCCCTGCCCGTCGGCGTCAATGCGCGGCGCGGGCCCCTCGCCATAGGCGGCAATCGTGATGGGGCTGTCTTTTTTGCCGCAGCAGCGCAGGTGCAGGAACTGCTTTTCAAACACGCTGCCGCATTTCAGCAGCACCGTGTCACCGGGGGCCAGGGCCAGCCGGTTGACGGCAAACAGTGTGGCCAGCGGTTTTTCCGGCGTCAGGCCGTCGTTGGTGTCACGGCCTGTCTGCGGGTCCACGTAATAGGTCTTGCACAAGGCTGTCGTACACCTCCTCCCGCATCCGCTTTTCGATGATTTGCTTTACTTCCTCATAGGGGAAGCTGTCGCCGGCATACCGCGTGAACAGATCCGGATTCGCGTCATACCAGGCGCGGGTCTGTGCATCGGTGAAATCCGGGCAGATACCCAGCGCACGGATCTTTTCGCACGGCTCCGCGAAATCCAGCTTGAAGCGGGTCAGCTCATATTGCAGGTAGGCAGGGGCAGAGAAGCGCCGCGTGCCGTACACGGGCTTGCCGTCCTGCTCCGCTCTTTCCGCCTGCGCATTTTTGGCCGCCCGGCGGCGTTCCAGCGCCTCGGGGCTGTCGTCGCCGATCAGCCCCCAGCGCTTTGCCAGCGTCAGGCAGGCTTTGGCGTGACGCCACTGCTCCGGCGTTAGGCAGTAGGTTCGTTCGTCCATCACTTGACTGCACCCGTGATGCCGTTGGCAAAGCTCTTCTGCAGGCAGAGGAAGATGATCGCGGTGGGCAGCGTGCAGATCAGAACGCCCAGCATCAGCATACCGTAGTCCACACTGTAGCCGCTCTTGAGGTTTGCGACCAGCATCGGCATTGTGATGGATGCGTTGCTTTGGAATACGATCTTCGGCCAGAGGTAGCTGTTCCATGCGTTCATAAACGTAACAGTCATCGCCGCGCCGTAGGTAGAGCGCATGATGGGGACAAACATCCGAAAGAAGATGCCGATCTCGCTCAAACCGTCGAGACGCGCCGCTTCAATAATGTCATTGGGGAAGGAACGCGATGCCTGCCGGAACAGCATGATCATAAACGGTGTCGAGATGGACGGCAGCACGAACGCCGCCCAGCTGTTGACAAGCCCCCAGTGGGACATCATCTTGAACAGGGGGATCATAATGGCCACGAACGGCAGCATCATCGCCAGCAGCAGAACACTCATCAGGGCGTCCTTCGCCTTATCGTGGTAAATTTCAAAGCCGTAGCCCGCGATGGAGCAGACCAGCAGCGTGATGAGTGTCATCAGGATGGCATTGCGGAAGGAGTTTGCCATGGCCAGCCCCAGATTCTGGTTGGCAACCAGCGACTTGAAGTTTTCTACCAGATAGGTGCCGGGGATCAGCTTGCCGCGCACAACATCAATGCTGGGGTTCGTCGCGCCGCACAGCATATAGTACAGCGGGAACACAGACAGGAAGCTGGCCAAAATCAGCACAGCGTGCGCCAGAATCTTTTTACCCTTAGTCACGCTTATCACCTACTTTCATCTGGATGGCAGACAGCACTGCCACGACAACAAGGATAAACACCGACAGCGCCGCCGCATAGTTGAACTTGGGCGTCTCGACAAACGAGATGTTATAAATATAGTGGGTCAGTGTCATGGTCGCCTTGCCGGGACCGCCCGCCGTCAGGTTGACGGACTCATCAAACAGCTGCAGCGTGCCGGAGGTGGACATGATGGCAGTCAGCAGGATGGTGGGCTTCAGCAGGGGGATCGTCAGGTGAACAAACTGCTGGAACGGGGAAGCGCCGTCGATGCGGGCCGCTTCGTAGATCGAGTAGTCGATGTTTTGCAAACCGGCAAGATAAAAGACCATGTTGTAGCCAGTCCAGCGCCAGACCAGCGCAATAACGATGACCCAGCGTGCCGCCCATGCGTTCTGGAACCAATCCACTGTGGGGATGCCCACGGTGGACAGCACCCTGTTGACCAGACCATCGTTGGCAAACAGGGATTTGAAAATCATCGAGTAGGAGACAAGCGACGTGGCGCAGGGCAGGAAAATCATCGTGCGGTAGATGCCCTTGCCCTTGATGTCCGGGCTGTTGAGCAGCTGCGCCAGGATCAATGCCAGGATCAGCATAATGGGCACCTGGATCACAAAATAGAAAATCGTGTTAAATAGGCACTGCTGGAACGTGGCATCCTTTAAAATGCGCACGTAGTTGGCAAAGCCCGCAGGCTGTACAGCGCTGCCGGTGCCTTTCTGGAACGAAAGGATCAGCGCCTGCACCATGGGGTAAAAGCAGAATACAAATATCAGGAGTGCTGCCGGCAGCAGGAAGGCCCAACCCGTCAGGCTGCGCTTCTGCTCCATATTCAGTCCTTTTTTCTTCATCGTAGTGTCTCCTATTTTGCCACAAAAGCAAGGGCGCGGCTTGCAGCGGACGTATCAGATGCAAACCGTGCCCTTGGCAAATTCTCAGTTGTAACCGGACACAGTGTGTGTCATGTTTTGCTTAGCCAGCGATGTTGAACTCCACGGTATCCTGGGCGTTCTGCATCTCGCTGTCAATGTCGGCGTTGTTCTGGACGATGTTGGTAACGGCATCGGTCAGGGCACTGCGCACGTCAGAGTAGTAAGCGCCGCAGTCGAATGCGGGAACCTTGCCTGCAAACTCAACGATGTCCTTGTAAACGGTCTGACCGCCGTAGAACTCGGAAGGCTGGTTGTAGACGTCGCTCTCGGCAGCGGGCAGGTAGCTGGAGATCGCACCGGCGTTGGGCAGCAGATCGTCATACAGCTCGACGCTGGAACCGAAGGTGCTCTTCAGGAAGTCGAAGGCCAGCTCGGTGTTCTTGCAGTTGGAGGAAACGGCCCAACTTGCGCCGCCACAGTTTGCGTAGTTGGTGGCACCGTCGATGCCGTCCAGCTTGGGCATATTCACGATAGCCCACTTGCCGGACTGATCCGCGGCAGCCTGCACGCTGGACATGATCCAGCAGCCGTTGATGACGCCGGCAGCCTTGCCGTCATTCATGGAAGCAATGTACTGGTCCCAGTCGGTGTACTCGGCCAGAATGCCCTTGTCGACCATGTCCTTGTAGACGGTCAGGGACTCTTTCAGCGCGGCATTGTCGGCGATCTTGACCTCGCCGTCCACCACGGGGGAGGCACCGGCAGACTGCATCATCTCGATGATCAGTTCGGAACCGCCGGAGGAGGTCAGCATCGGCACGCCGTTGGCGTCCACGACCTTCTGCGCCTTCTCCTCGAACTCGCTCCAGGTCAGATCCTTGAAGTCGTCGACGGTCAGACCGGCATTCTCGATCATATCGGAACGAACCGCCATGACGGAAGCGCCGTTGTCGAAGGGCAGACCGTAGTGGTGGCCATCGACAGTAGAATCAGCCAGCTTGCCGCCGGAGAACTTGTCCCAATCCAAGCCGGAGTCGGTCAGGTCGGTGTAGATACCGGGGAAGTTGGCGACCATCTTGTGGTAGGAGTAGTCCTGCATCAGGAAAAGATCAGGCAGGGTGCTGTAATCCTCGCTGGTGGCAGCGGTGATGAGCTTGGTCTCGATGTCGCTGTAGACGTTTTCTTCAATGTTCAGCTTGAAGTTGGGGTGATCCTTCTGGTAGATGGCCTCCGCCTGCTTCAGGGCGTAGATGTTGAAGTTGGGTCCCATGCCCAGACAGTCAGGGTCTCGTCGCCGTCAGCGGTGGTGTCGGCGGCAGTGGAATCTGCGGTGGATTCCGCTGTGGACTCGGCAGGGGTGCTGTCAGCGGTAGAGGTGGCTTCGCTGGTGGCACTGCCGCCGCAGCCAACCAGCAGCGATGCTGCCATAGCTGCTGCCATAAGTGCTGCTGCATTCTTCTTTTTCATGGATTTTTCCTCCTTAAAAATGTTTCTCTATTCTTTGGTTGTATAACATATGTCCCACAGTGGGGCATATGTTATCGGGAGTTATTCGGCATCGTCGACCCAGCGCATCTCGCGCGGAGCCAACGTCAGGCTGTCGATCAGACGTCCCTTGATGTACAAGTCGGTCTTTTCCTCGGCATCTGCGTTGTTGATGACTGCAATTCGTTTCGTTTCCGGGAAGACCGTGACCTCGGTATCGACGTTTGTCACATAGTAGTGCTTCATTTCCTCCGGCATACCGGCAGCGTAGTAAATTGCACGTAGCAGGATGCGGCAGTTCTGCGGGGAGTAGGGCAGCCCGGCGAAGTAAACGCTGTGCCCCTTGCCGTACTCGTTCACAACAAGCTGGCTGTACTCGCCGTCCTGCGCCAGAATCTGGTAATGCTTACCCTGGGCGTAGATGCGGGACGTGCCCTCGCCAAAGTCGATTTTGCCGTCAATATCTTCCAGGATGAAGTGATGCGGGTCGCAGGTGTTGTACTTGTCAGTACTCAGCGAGAAGCCCATCTCCACGGTCCACGCCCATCACGTCGGACAGCTGGAAGTACCGCCCCTGATGCTGGTATGCGGTGGGCTCACCCACGCCGATGAAGCCGCCGCCCTCGTCCACAAATTTGCGGATGGCGGTTACGACCTTTTCGTCGATCCAATTCTCGGCGCCGCTGAAGGCGGTGTAGGCATCCCCGACGTTGATGATGACGCCGATGCCCTCGGGAATGCCGTTGCGGATGTCATCAAAATCAATGAACTCAACATCGAACGGCATACCGCTCAAGCACTCCAGCACACCCTCGGCAGAGTAGGTCTCGCGGTGGTAAATGGAATGATGCACCTGGTTGCTCATCCACTTGCGCAGGCCACCCCCACGCAGTTGAGGATGGCCACCTTGAACGGCGCCACGTAGGACTTTGTGTCCTGCATATTTTCGTGGATCTGGCGGAATTCACCCACCACGTTCTGAATTTCGTCGATAAAACCAGGCCAGTTGCTGGCGAGCTTTAAGTAACCGCCGTAGCCGATGCGGTCCAGCGGGCTGCGCAGGATCGCGCGGCGGGCCTTCATCCAGTTGGTGCGGGCTTCGCCGATCGGGTCGCCGCCTTCGGTGAACACATCGGGGAAGAAGTAGGGCAGCAGGCGGCCTTCGGTGTACTTGACACCCTTGATGTCGGAGATCATTCGCAGCGTGACGCCGCTGCCAACGGAGCCAACCACCGCGTCCAGCCCAATGGAGGCGAAATATTTGCCGTAGGGCTCGGTGCCGATCCAGTGATCACCCAGGAACATCATGGCTTCCTTGCCGTAGGAGTGGACGATATCCACCATCTCTTTGGCAAGGGCGCAGACCTCCTGCTGCTGGAACTCGATGAAGTCGCGGAACTCCTTGCTGGGCACGCGGAACATCGTGTTGTGGTAGCCCTGGTCTACAATGAACTCGGGGCGGAACTTATAGCCTGCCCACTTCTCGAACTTTTCAAGGATGTAGGGGCTGACGCTGGCGCTGTAGCCGAACCACTCGACGAATTTCTCGCGCTTCTGGTCGTCGAATGTCAGCGTGAACTGGTGGAAGAAGGTCGTGAACCGCACCACGTCAATGTGGGGGTTCGCTTCGCACCAGCGGCGCAGCTTTTCTTTGACGTAGGCTTGCGTTTTGGGCTGGCGCACATCGTAGGTCAGCTGGTGCGGCGTATCCTTCCAGTCGTTGGTCAGGAAGTTGTACATGTGTACGGGGTCCCAAATAAGGAACGCCAGAAAGCTGACGGTGTACTCGTGATAGGGGATTGTCTCAATTTCGACCTCACCCGTTGGCTCATCGAAGAACCATTTGTCGGTGGGTACGACCTCGCCCGTCGTGCGGTCAACAACCTCCCACCAGCGCTTGGGGTCATCCAGCGTGTTGACTTTCAGCTGCTGGGTGTGGAAGCCATCCATCAGATGGATGCGCAGCGTTGTGCCGCGCGCCGTGTGGCGATCACTGATGAGGTACTCCTGCTGGATTTCGTCGGGGTTTGCCTCCGCCCAGGCGTTGTCCTTGCGGGTCGTATAATAGGTAGCGTACTTTTTGGCGGGGTCCGTCAGCAATTCCTGCGGCATTTCGGTGCCGTCGCAGTCGCGCAGCGCATCCGCGCCCAACAGATTTTTCAGCCGCAGGGTCTCCTCGACCACATCCGCGTCTGTGGGAAGTGTCAATCTTCCGGTCTGCTCCATCTTCGTTATCCCTTCTCTGTCCGTTTTGTCTGCCGCAGCAGGCATCGTTTCATTGACAACATCATACTTGTTTCTGCCTGCATTGAACAGTATAGATGTTGTTGCGCATTTATATTATCTTGCTTTATTTCTGAATGTTGCCGCCAACATCAGAAAACAAAAGAAAAAGCTGTACAAAAAGTAAGACTCTTCTTTGTGCAGCTTGCTGGCTTCAAGCTTTTTTGCAACGAAATCGCGCTTATATTCTATTTTATATCGTGACTTTTTGCAGAAAGGCTCTTGTCATACACCACGAATGCGTATATAATAAGAGCAGCACCGAAAACTGCCAATGCCTTTTTATTCTTCCGTTCTTGCTTAATTTTGTAACGATATTGCTCCGCATACTTTTGGGTTTTTGTAAACATTTTGTCATCCGGAGGCGCACCGCTTATGAACACACGGTATGAATTCAATATGGACGTTCCCCCACGGGAGGCCATCCGCCTGCTGTACGTAAGCAAAAGTCGCTTCGGCGGGGACTGGAACTCAGTGCCGCATACCCACTCCTGCACGGAGGTGTTCTATTGCGTAGATGGTCGCGGTCAATTCAACGTCGAAGGTAAAATGTTGGACGTCGCACCAGACGACATGGTCATTGTGAACCCCCGCACCCTGCACACTGAGTTGAGTTACCAGGCAAACCCACTGGAATACGTTGTGCTGGGCATTGAAGGCATTGAAATTTTGTTTGAGCAGAAGGATCGCGGCTACACCATGCTGAAATGCAGTTCCGTGCGGGAGGAGCTGCTGAGCCTGATGAAGATGTTGCTGCGGGAGATCGATGCCCGAGAGGACGGCTGCGAAATGGTCTGCCAGGATCTGACCGAGGTGCTGCTAGTCAAAATCGTACGCATGGCATCGGTTTCGCTGCGCCTCACTGCGCCGCCCTCCGAGAGTAAGGAATGTGCTGCCGCAAAACGCTATATCGATGAAAATTATAGTGAAAGTATTACCCTGGACAAGCTTGCGGAGATTGCCCATGTAAACAAATATTATCTATCCCACTCGTTCAAGAACGAGTATAAAGTCTCCCCCATCGACTACCTGATGAAGCGCCGCATCACCGAGGCAAAAGCCTTACTGACCAGCACCGATTTCAGCCTGACCCAGATTGCTGAGCAGATTGGCTTCGGCTCATTACCCTATTTTTCCAAATGCTTCCGCAAGGTCGAAGGCACCAGTCCCAACGAGTACCGCAAAAGTGCCAAACAGAAACCTTCACAAGGCACCCGTTGAATCCGTCTGACCACTCCTGTTTTTACCTGCAAACTCAGCAAGATTTATCCACAAAAAGCGCCCGGACAGTTGAAAATCTCAACCGTCCGGGCGCAGTCGTTTTGCCGTTTTGGGGTCATTTTGGGGTCAAAGTTACCAGCTTGTTACCACTTTTGCCATAATGTAGAAAAAAGCTCGTTGAAACTTACCGTTTCAACGAGCTTTTGTTGTCTGAGTGTTACAAAAAAGATACCTTTATTCATAGTGGGAACAAAATGAGCTCTTTTGAATCACTAACCGGAAATCATACCCCTTCTTCCGCCATCAGGATTCCAAACTGCAATTGCAGTATTTTTAGTATATCATCATTCGTCATTTGTTCTAATGAACGTCCCCTTATCGCAATCGGCACAGTCACTCCTAATGCCAGTTCGGGATAGCTCATGCAATTTTTCTCTACTTGTCCAATCGCAGTATTCCTAGCGAACGGAGATTTTAACATTTCCTTTTCCGTATCAATAATATCTTTTTGCCGCGGCGTAAGTACGTTTTCCTGTTTAAGTATCTCTGTGCCTGTGCTAATAAAATCCATGCTTTTCTCCTTTGTTCTGTATGTAGTCGTTCCCTTAAAATTAGCACATATTCACAGTATAGAACGTCGAAATATCGCCTATAAATTATACTTTTCTCTCCTCCTTTGCTATACTGGAATCCTCACACTATTTTAGCAAAGGAGTTCACCAATGGGCAAAAAGCATTACTCGCAATCTATCAAAGATGAAGCCGTTCTTTTCTACGAGTTCGGTCACTCCTTCGCGGAAACACAAGCCAAGTATGGCATGGCTGAAAGCACATTCTTTACATGGAAGCAGAAATTTGATAAGGCTCATCCCGTATATGCGGCTATTACCACCAACCGGGCAACCAGCCACAAATCTAAGCGCCACCTTGAAAAACTTGCGCTGGAATTAGAGGTCCTTCGGCAGTGTCCGTGCGGCAGTAAAGCCTCCATCGACGAAAAAGTAGCTGCTGTTAATGCATTGTGCGGGCGCTATTCCATCCACGTTTTATGCGACGCACTAAGCCTACCGCGCGGAACTTACTACAACCGTAAGCGGCGCGAGGGGCAACGGACTTCTTATGAGATAAATGATGAAAAGCTGAAGCCTCTGATTCGTCAAATCTTCCACGACAGTAAGAACCGTTTTGGCAGAAAGCCAATTCATCACAAACTTGCAGAACTAGGCTACAAAGTCAGTGAAAAGCGCATCGTTCGTCTTATGAAGGAGATGGGATTATCCGTTGCAAAACCGCGCTACAAGGCCGAGCATCAAAAAAGTCTACCGCGTGCTTATTTCAGAAATTTGTTAGCACGCCAATTTTGATCAGCCTCAGCCCAATCTAATTTGGGTCAGCGACATCACCTATATCAAAGTGCTCGACCAATATTACTATATCTGCGTGGTGCTGGACCTGTTCTCACGGCGTATACTTTCGTACAGCATATCGGATTCCATCAACACAGCTCTTACGCTTGCTGCTTTTGATGACGCTTTCCAGTCTCGGAATCCCCCCGCAAGATCTGATGTTCCACAGTGACCAAGGCGCACAGTATACATCCTACATTTTCCGCGCACATTTAAAAGAGCTTCATATAAAGCAATCCTTTTCCACACCCGGCACACCTTACGACAATTCCGTCTGCGAGTCGTTTTTCCACACGCTGAAAAAGGAGGCGCTTTATCACCATCTGTATGGCACACCGCAGGAACTGCAAGCCGTTCTGGACGAATATATCAATTTCTACAACAGCCAACGCCCGCATAGAAAACTAAACATGAAAACGCCGAACCAATATGAATCGGCGTTCTATTCTGGCTGCTTATAAAAAGAAAAGTTCCCACTTTCAAACCGGAGTTACCGGGTTCAAAAGTGGGAACCTATTCATTGGTTGCGGGGACAGGACTTGAACCTGCGACCTCCGGGTTATGAGCCCGACGAGCTACCATCTGCTCTACCCCGCGATATTTAGTTGCTCTCTCTTGAGTGCCTAAATAGTATAACATCCACATCCCGCAATGTCAATACCCTTTATAAAATATTTTTTGCATCCTGCCCCAAAAACAAAAGCCCGCGCAAATTAGTGGTTGAATCCCCTAGTTAAAACGGGTACTATTATAATAGAAAAGGATCGCCAAAATCCGGCAGATATCCCTTGCCCGGCGGGCGGCGGTGCAAAAAATAAACGGTGCCCCTGGCGCAGCAGCCGGGAACACTGTGAATGAGGTTAGGAAAGTTATGAAACGTCTGGTCGTTGGGGTTCTGGCACACGTGGACAGCGGAAAAACTACTCTTTCGGAAGCACTGCTCTACCGTGCGGGCAGTATCCGCAAGCTGGGGCGCGTAGACCATCGGGATGCATTTTTGGACACCGATGCGCTGGAAAAAGCCCGCGGCATTACCATTTTTGCCAAACAGGCCGTGCTTACCCTGCCGGCCGGAACGGTGACGGGCACCCCGCTGGAAGAGACCCAGATCACCCTGCTGGATACCCCCGGCCACGTGGACTTTTCGGCGGAGGCCGAGCGTACGCTGCAGGTGCTGGATTATGCGGTGCTGGTCATTTCCGGCACGGACGGCATCCAAAGCCACACGATGACATTGTGGCGGCTGTTGGAGCGCTACCATGTGCCAACCTTTATCTATGTCAACAAAATGGATCTGCCCGGTGCGGACAAAGCCCTGCGCCTGCGGGAGCTGCGGGCCGCTTTGGGGATGGCTGTGTGGACTTTACCCCCACCGTTCCGGCGGAAGAACGCGCCGAAGCCCTTGGCGTGTGCAGTGAACCGCTGATGGAAGCCGTGTTGGCAACAGGAACGGTGCCGCAGGCGGATCTCATCACGGCAATCACGCGGCGGCAGGTGTTCCCCTGCTATTTTGGCGCGGCTCTGCGGCTGGATGGCATTGACGACCTGCTCAATGGTCTGCAGCGGGATACCCGCATGCCGCCGGACGCCGGCAGCTTTGGCGCGCGCATCTTCAAGATCGGGGCAGACGAATCCGGCGCGCGCATGACCTACCCTGAAAGTGACGGACGGCGTGCTGAAAGTCAAATCCAACCTGGTATCCCGCCCAGATGCCCGTGTGGAGTTTGAAGAAAAGGCCGACCAGCTGCGGGTCTACTCCGGCAGCAAATACCGCCTGGTCAGCGAAGCCCCGGCGGGCACCGTCTGTGCGGTGCTGGGCCCCACAAAAACCTATCCCGGACAGGGCCTTGGCGTACAGCCGGATGCCCGCCAGCCGATGCTGGAACCGGTGCTGAACTACCGGGTGGAGCTGCCGGAAGGAGCTGACCCCCACAATGCCCTTCTGGCCCTGCGCACCCTGGAGGACGAGGATCCACAGCTGCATGTGGTGTGGAACGCCGCCCTGGGCGAGATCCACCTGCAGCTGATGGGTGAAATTCAACTGGAAATTTTGCAGAGTGTGCTGCAAAGCCGCTTTGGATTGGAAGTGGCCTTTGGCGAGGGCGGCATTCTATACAAAGAGACCATCTCTGCCCCGGTGGAGGGCGTGGGCCATTATGAACCGCTGCGCCATTATGCGGAGGTTCATCTGCTGCTGGAACCCGGCGAGCCGGGCAGCGGCCTGCAGTTTGCCAGCATTTGCCGCACCGATGCGCTGGACCTGAACTGGCAGCGGTTGATTTTGACCCACCTGGCGGAGCGCAGCCACCCCCGGCGTGCTGGCCGGTGCGCCGCTGACCGATGTGAAAATCACCCTGACGGCAGGCCGTGCCCACATCAAGCACACCGAGGGCGGGGACTTTCGCCAGGCAACCTACCGCGCCGTACGGCAGGGGCTGCGCACCGCGGCGGCCCGGGGGCTGGCGGTCCTGCTGGAACCCTGGTATGACTTCCGGCTGGAAGTCCCGCAGGACTGTGTTGGCCGCGCCATGGCCGATCTGCAGCGCCGCTGCGCGGAATTCAGCACGCCGGAAAACGAGGATGGCCTGGCCGTCATTACCGGCAAAGCCCCGGTTGCCGAAATGCGGGGCTGTGCGCGGGAAGTGACCGCCTACACCCGCGGTGCGGGCCGCCTGAGCTGTATGCCCCGCGGCTATGCGCCCTGCCACAACACCGAAGCCGTGCTGGAAGCCATTGGCTACCAGCCGGATGCCGATACTGAAAACCCGGCGGATTCCGTATTTTGCAGCCACGGCGCGGGCTACCTTGTCAAATGGGACGAAGTTCCCGCCCACGCCCATGTGCCAGCGGCCTGGGGCGCAACGCGCCCGGTGCCCAGCAGGCGAAACAGGAAGAAGCGGATGCCTCCGATGAAGCATCCGATGCCCGCCGCCGTGCTGCCGCTTACTGCGGCACACTGGAGCAGGACAAAGAGCTGCTGGCGATTTTTGAGCGCACCTATGGGCCGATCAAGCGCCGGGGGGAAGCCGCAGGTCAGCATGACCAGCTTGCCGCGCGCAAAGCCTTCCGCAGTGTGGGGCCAAGCCAGAACCGTACCCCCGCTGCACCGCCGCCCAGCGGGCCGGAGTACCTGCTGGTAGACGGCTACAACGTGATTTTTGCGTGGGATGAATTAAAGAAGATCGCGGCGGAAAACCTGGATGCCGCCCGCCGCCGGTTGATGGATATTCTGTGCAACTATGCGGGCTACCGCAAGTGTGTGCCCATCCTGGTGTTTGACGCCTACCGCGTCAAGGGCGCCGGGCGGGAACAAGAAACCTGGCACAACCTGCATGTGATTTATACCCGCGAAGCCGAAACCGCCGATATGTTCATCGAGCGCGCCACCCATGAGCTGGCCAAAAACCATCGCGTGCGGGTGGTCAGCTCCGATGGTGCGGAACAGATCATTATTCTGGGCAACGGTGCGCTACGGGTATCCGCCCGCGCATTTGAGCGCGAGGTGCGTGCCGTGGAAGCCGAGATCCGCGAATTTTTGGACCAGTAAGGGAATACTGCATCCATCCAAGCGCCGATACGGCGGGGATGATGGTAGAGTGTATTGAAAGGCAGGAAAACAATGGATTTTATGCTCAGCCGTGCCACACGGGTCACGGCGCAGTGGGCCAGTGCGCCCGTGCAGCATGCCGTGGCGCGCTTTTGGCGTGATATGGAAATGACTCTTTCCACCACCGGTTTTGTGCCGGATAACCGCCTGATGATCTGCCTTGCCCCCGCCCTGCCGCCGGAAAGTTATACGCTGGATGTGACGGAAAACCAGCTCACCCTCTGCGCGGCGGATGATTTGGGCGCGGTGTACGGCCTGCTGGATATCAGCCGTCATTACCTGGGGGTAGCACCATTCTGGTTCTGGAACCAGCAGCAGTTTGAGCCCAAACCCTTTGCCACTGTGCCGGAGGGCCGCATTACCGGGCCAGCCGCCGCTGTCGGCCTGCGCGGGTGGGATCTTTCGGATGCACCATGGCTGTCCGCCTGGGCGGATGCCACCGAAAACGGCTGGGAGATGATTTTTGAATCCCTGCTGCGCTACCGCGGCAATATGGTGCGCACCGACAAACAGGCGGACCTTGCCGCCGCCATGGGCCTGCGCCCTGTGCAGAACCCGCAGACCCCGCTGGGGGCTGCCCCGCAGCAGGCTGCGGCGGAAAACCCGGAAGAACGCCATAAAATCTGGCAGGATTCTATCCGCACCCTCAAAACCAGCCCGCGCATCTGGGCGCTGGGCATTGACGGGATGGGGGGTGATCCCGATGGCACAGCCAGCACTGCGGCGCTGCAAGAGCAATGGCAGCTGCTGAACGCCACGGTGCCCGGTGCCGCTGCCTATATTCTGCTGCAAGGCGAAACCGTTGCGCTCTACCAGGAGGGAAAACTCAAAATCCCGGATAGCGTTATCCCCGTTTTAACCCCCGGCCCCCCAGTGCCAGCAGTGCGGGCGGCCCTGGTCCCGGCGCGCAGCACGGGCTGTGGTTCAGCCTTTGCCGCCGCGATAAGCTGACCGGCAACCCCATGACCGCCTACCCCGGCGGCGATACCGCCGTTAACGGAATGCTGCAGGGAGCCTGGCGCGGCGGGGTACGCAGCTTCTGGATGGTTGGCACCGGGGACCTGCGCCCCTCCCTGATGGAGTTGAACCTGACCGGTGCTTTGTGGTGTACCCCGGATACCGACTGCGCCGCGCAGCGCACGGCTTACCTGCGCTGTACCTACCGTGCGCCGGATGGCTGGGCACTGACGGACAGCGCACTGGAGGATCTTTCGGTCTGCCTGCGCGCCCGTGCCGAAAGCGCCGTGCAGGCGGGCAGCCCGCCGCAGCCGGTGGGCGAAGCGTTCCTGACCCGCAGCACCCGGCTGTTTGCTTCGGCCTGGCTGTGCGGCAAAACGCAGGGCCCGATTCAGGAACTTGCCGCTCTGCTGCCCGCAGAAAGCTATGCGGAACAGCTGGCTGCCTATCAGCAGCTCTGCACTTCCGCGCTGGAAAATTATGAAACGCTGCTGCCCGGCTGTTCTTACGCCGGGCGGGCCACCACGCCGCTCTGGCAGGAGCAGGTGGTGTTCAGCGTGCGGCTGTACCTGTACGCCCTGCGCGGGGCGGTGCGCTTTTGCACCGCGCGGGAGCAGTTTTTGAATAAGGACTGGCAGAACTGCTTTTGCACCCTGGGCCGTGCGGCGGATGATTTTGGTGCCATGGCGGCTCTGCTGCAGCCCAAAACTGGGTTCTGGGCCGGCTTTTGCAGCGATACCATGCTGGACGGCGCACTGACCGCCCGCGTTCTGACCGGTCTGATGGCGATTCCCCGCGCGGCCGGGGACGGGCCGGATTATGCCGCCTGGCAGGCTCCACTGCCTGGTGCCCCGGCGGCCCCCGTGCCGGATTTTACCCTGTACCGCGCCCTGGTGCAGGCGGAAACGAAAAAAGTGTAAGGGCCGGGCCGAAAATGCACCGAAAAATCCATGTGTTACCCGCAAAGAATGCAAGGGCAACACCGCACAATTCCCGCCTTGCGGCTTAAGCACCGCTCCGGCAGCTGCGGCACGGCATCTGCGTTGCCAAAATGCTCGATAATGTCGGGTTGCGGTACCCGCATCGTGGCTTCGGGGGACAAAAGCCCCTCGCACTCTGCGACCGCCTGCCCCTGCCTTC
>ENA-OQED01000569-OQED01000569.1-human-gut-metagenome-genome-assembly--contig:-NODE-569-length-14488-cov-1.439942_pt1 | contig 14488 bp, 13 predicted proteins | sample MGYA00242790_ERZ504625 | MGnify/ENA primary metagenome ERZ504625 (study PRJEB26092, sample SAMD00036345) | human gut metagenome | host: Homo sapiens | study: EMG produced TPA metagenomics assembly of...
TTTCGGTTTTTTGGTTTTTCCAAAAACTTTTTTACCAAAGAAAGGAGTTCTTATGATTCAGGACATTGCTCCGCATAAATATTATGTAGATTACCAGCCTTCTGTTCCGAACGATACGGATCTTGTTTTAATTTACGGTCATCACACAATTCTGTGCAATTTCGAAGATCCTGAGATCCGCTACCCTTCCATTGCGGAAATTGCAGCTGTTTTTCCGGAGATTAAAGAAAAGGCAAAATTTCTGTTCCGCATTGATGAGACGGACTATTATGAACTGCGCAGTCCGCAGCTTCCGGAATTTGGCATCTGGAAATACGAAAATACACTAATTCTTCGCAGCGCCGTTCCGGGATGGCTCGGGTTTGCCGGTATCACCGGTTACCAGATCCACACCTGGTACACCGACCACACCTACTGCGGCCGCTGCGGAACGAAGATGCATGCGCCTGGAAATGAACGCGCGATGCAGTGCCCTTCCTGCGGCGCACTCTCCTATCCGGTCATCTGCCCGAGCGTCATCGTTGCCATCACCGACGGTGACCGCCTGCTGCTCACGAAGTACGCACCTTCCCACAGCAGCCACCGCCAGTACGCCCTCGTGGCCGGCTATACCGAGGTCGGTGAGACGCTGGAACAGACGGTGCACCGTGAAGTCATGGAAGAAGTCGGATTAAAGGTCAAAAATCTGAGATACTATAAGAGTCAGCCGTGGTCCTTCAGCGGCTCGCTGCTCGCCGGATTTTACTGCGATGTGGACGGCGATCCGTCCATTACCCTCGACCGCGAGGAACTCTCCGTTGCCGAATGGTTTGACCGCGATTCTCTTCCGGAGACGCCGAACCTCATCAGTCTGACCGGTGAAATGATCGAATGCTTCCGCCAGGGAAAAGAACCGAAATAAAAAATAAGAAATCATTTTGTGACTTAGTCACAGAACTTCCCGTTCTGCTGTGGTATTCTACAGTCACAACAGAAAAACACTTACCGGGAAATAAAAAATCCCGTTTTAAAAAAGGAGGACTTCTATTATGTCATTAATTCATGTTACATCCGAAAACTTTGAAAAAGCTCTGCAGGCAACACCTGGCGTTGCCGTTGTTGATTTCTTTGCTACCTGGTGCGGACCGTGCAAAATGCTCGCCCCGGTCATCGAAGAGGCAGCTGAGGATATGCCGGAGATCCAGTTCTACAAAGTAGACGTTGACGAAGCACCGGAGCTGGCAAGATCCTTTAAAGTCATGAGCGTTCCGACCCTCGCTTTCTTCAAAAACGGCGAGCTCGTAAAGAAAAACGTCGGCGCCGTTTCCTATGAGGAGCTGGAAGAGCTGATTAACTCTGTAAAATAAACAGCGTAATATTGGAAATGCAAGAAAAAACGTATCGGCACAAAAACCGATACGTTTTTTCTTGCATTTCTTTCTGTTCTTTTCTATCATGGAAGAAACGGCTGCTGCCGTAGTTTACAAAAGAACGTTCTTCTTCCGAAAGGAGTTTTATTTATGTCATCTTTTCTGGAATCCTGTTTTCAGGAGCATTATCCATTTTATTCAAAGCTTACCACCGATGAACAGCAGACACTCGTGCTCTCTTCCGTCCTGACGACGTATCAGCGCGGCGATTTTCTCTACAGCTGCGACGATGACTGTCTCGGCGTTCTGCTTGTCCTCTCCGGCAAGCTCCGCATCTTTATCCAGTCCGGCGAGCAGCGGGAAATTACCCTGTTTACCACCGGTCCCGGCGAAGTCTGCACGCTGTCTGCCTCCTGTGCGATGCAGGAAATCAGCTTTGATATTCTGATTGAGGCCGAGGAGGAGACGAAAGTTCTCATCACTCCGGCCAGCACGTTCCGCAGACTGTTGAATCAGAATATTTACGTTGAAAACTACATTTACCGGGAAACAACGGAGCATTTTTCCGAAGTCATGTGGGCGATGGGCCAGCTTCTCTTTACGCGGCTTGACCAGCGCCTTGCCGGATATCTCGAGGATGAACGCATCCGCACCGGTTCCCCGGTGCTCTCCACCACGCACGAGCAGATCGCGCGGAACCTCGGCAGTGCCAGAGAGGTCGTTTCCCGCACCTTAAAGTCGTTCGAGAAAGACGGCATCGTCGCACTCTCCCGCGGCACGGTCACGATTCTCGATGTCAAAAAGCTCCGCGGCATCTGCCGGATGCGCCGATAGTTCTTCTACGCGCGCAAACATTTTCCCACAGGCTCTGCCCTGCCGCTCGAGAAAATATTTTTCAAAAGCGTTCTAACGGCACTCCATCTTAATTTCAATCTCATTTCCTTCCACGGCCACCTTCGCATAACTTCCGACGATCAGCGGCATCGCCGGATGAAGGTGTCCGATGTCGAGATCCATCACGATCGGCACGTTGTATTTTCCAAGCAGATCCGTCACGGCGCGGTACTGGTCGAGTTCCCCGAATTTCTGTCCGAACTGCAGCGGGCGGCCAATCAGAAAGCCTTTCACATATTGGAACCAGCCGGCGTGCTCCATCTGCCAGATTGCGCGGCGGATCGCAAAGACGTTCAGATCGCACGCTTCCAGAAACCAGACAAAACCGTCCTCTTTATATTTTTCCACAAAATCAACCGTTCCGTCGTACTTCGTTCCAAGAATATTGACGAGACAGTCGAGACAGCCGCCGATGAGTCGTCCCTCAAATGCACGGTCCGCATCCGGGAAGCGGCGCAGAACGCGCGGTTCTGTAATCTGGTACGGCAGATACGGATTTTCCTCGCTTCTGCCCTTCGCATCGTCTCTTTCCCATCCCTCATAGCCGCGGACGGTACGCACTTCTCCCGTCAGTACGCCAAACGCATCCGCTACGGATTTATGCCACGGCTCCATGCCGAAATCACTCGCACACGGACCGTAAACAGCCGCCGTATCGCAGATGGTCGGCAGAAGATACGTAAAATGCGTATTGTCAGAATAGCCGAGATACCATTTCGCCGGTGCCTTTCTGATCTTTTCAAAATCCACGTAATCGAGATCCTCGCACATCAGCTCTCCGCCGCCGCAGGAAATCAGACAGTCATTCTTCTCACTGACATAATATTCCGTCAGCTCTTTTCCGCACTCCTCCGGTGCCGCGCTGATTCCGATGCCGTGCTCTGCATAGCAGTTTGGCCCAAGATCCAGCTGATATCCCATCTCTTTCCATTTTTCTGTGCATTTGCAAACGCGGACTTGTATGGCTCTGTTGTGCATCCAAACGATGGTGCCACAAAGCCGATCGTTCCGCTCTTTTTCAGATTTTCCGGAAACCTCATGTCGCATCCTCCTTTATCCTAATTCTTCTGCCTCCAGATTCTTATACTGCGTCAGCGCATCCCCGAAGATCAGCTCTCCGTCGTTCTGCGCAAAGTACAGCTCCTCTTCTTTTTCCAGTTTTGCCTTTCCGTTCGTCCCCTCGGTAATCTCCGCGCAGAGACGGTCCACCTCCGTTTTCGGAACGAGAACGCGGATTTTCACCTGATCGGTGTACTCGGATTCCAGAATCGGAATCCCCCGCTGGCCGAGCAGATACTGGATTTTACCGATGCCGTTGTAATCCGTCTCAATCAACAGCCGCACGCCGCAGATCTCGTCAATCAGAACACTGTTTGCCAGCCCCTCCTGCACCGCCTGCGAGTACGCGCGCACCAGGCCGCCCGTTCCCAGCAGCGTACCGCCGAAATACCGCGTCACCACAACAAGCACATTGCGGAGGCCTGCTCCCTGTACCACATCGAGCATCGGCCGCCCTGCCGTGCCGGAAGGCTCCCCGTCGTCGCTGCAGCGCACCGTCTCCTGATTTTCTCCAATAATATACACAAAACAGTTATGCCGCGCATCCCAGTATTTTTTCCGCAGAGCTTCCAGGCAGGAAAGTGCCTCCTCCTCAGATTCCACCAGACGCACCGTCGCAATAAAACGTGATTTCTTCTCCACGATTTCCCCGGTTCCACCCCGGTAAACCGTCCGAAACTGATCGATCATATGTCCTTACTCCTTCACCCAAATATGTACCTATCTTACCATATCATTTCTGAAAAATCAGCATTCTTTTCAGAAATACTTTTATTCCAGCCCTTTGTTTGGTATAATAAAAATAAGTATACCCTGCTTTTTGCAGGGCAGGAACACCATTGATTACTGAACTGAATCAGTTTTGCAGGAATATGACATAAGGAGGATTTTCTATATGCACTTTGGAAAAAGTCATCTGGAAGACAAACGTGAAGATCTGCAGTCCCATTACGGAAAGATTGAAAAGACGGCTGGCGTGACGGCGCTGCGCATCGCGTTCTGTCTTCTTCTTGTCGTTCTCGTCTGCGGTGCCGGGCTTGTGATCGGCGCTGTCCGCGGCGTGATTGACAGTGCCCCTGATATCTCGGAGGCAAATATCATGCCGCTCGGCAACGCGTCGTTTATCTACGATGCTGACGGCAACCAGGTACAGAAGCTGACCGGGGCTCAGGGAAACCGTGTCTCGATTTCGATTGAGGAGATTCCGCTCGATATGCAGCACGCGATCGTCGCGGTTGAGGATGCCCGTTTTTATGAGCACAACGGCATCGATCCGAGCGGTATCATCCGTGCTTTCGTTGTCGGCGTCAGCCACGGCTTTCATTTTACCGAGGGCGCCAGCACGATCACACAGCAGCTCTTAAAAAACAATGTTTTCACTGACTGGATGGAAGAGACGCGGATGCAGAGCTTCAAGCGGAAGATCCAGGAACAGTACCTGGCGCTGAAGCTGGAAAAAACACTGACTGCAGAGGGTGAAAACGCCAAAGACGTTATTCTGGAAAATTATCTGAATACGATCAACTTGGGTTCCGGCTGCTACGGTGTCCAGACGGCAGCGCAGACGTATTTCGGAAAGGATGCAAAAGATCTGACGCTCTCTGAATGCGCCGTTCTTGCCGCAATTCCAAAGGCGCCGACGGCATATAATCCGAAAAACCACCCGGAGAAAAACCAGCAGCGCCGCGACAAGATCCTGAACAACATGAAAGAGCAGGGCTACATCACCGAAGAAGAATACACCATTGCCATGAACGACAATGTTTACGACCGCATCGCCATGCACACGCAGTCCCAGGCGGAGAGCGCGCCGTACTCCTACTTTATCGATGAAGTCATCACCAACCTGATCAACGATCTGATGGTACAGAAAGGCTACACCGAAGTGCAGGCAAAGAACGTTGTCTACAGCGGCGGCCTCAAAATTTATACCACACAGGATTCCTACATGCAGTCAATCCTCGATACGGAATTCCAGAATCCGGAGAACTTCCCGGCGAACACGCAGATCGGTCTCGACTGGGCGCTCACCGTAGAGCAGGCAGACGGCGAGGTACAGAACTACAGCAAAGAGATGCTGCAGCTCTACTTCCGCAACAGCAATCCGAATTTCGATCTGCTCTTTGACTCCCAGGAGGAGGCACAGAGCTATATCGACCAGTACAAAGCCGCTATCATGCAGGAGGGCGATACGATTGTTGCCGAGCGCAGCAGCTTCACCCCGCAGCCGCAGGCGTGCATGACCGTTATGGACCAGCGCACCGGTTACGTGAAAGCCATCGTCGGCGGACGCGGCGAAAAAACAGCAAGTCTTACCTTCAACCGCGCAACCGATAATTATTCCCAGCCGGGTTCCACGTTCAAGATTCTTTCCGCGTACGGACCGGCACTCGACCTTGGAAAGATTACACTCGCTACGGTAATTAAGGATGAGCCGTTCAACTACAGTGACGGCACACCGCTGCAGAACTCGGATCTTACCTACCATGGTGATGTTACCGTCCGCCAGGCGATCATCAATTCCATCAATATCCCGGCCGTCAAGGTACTGACCGAGCTTACGCCGAAGGTCGGCTTTGATTATCTGAAGAAGCTTGGTTTTTCCAAACTCTCCGAGGAATACGATGTGATCCAGCCGCTGGCTCTCGGCGGTATCACCTACGGTGTCAGTGATCTCGAACTGACGGCAGCCTACGCGGCAATCGCAGACGGCGGCCAGTACCGCAAGCCGGTGTTCTACACAAAGGTTACCGACAGCAAAGGAAATGTTTTAATTGACAACACAGAAAACAAGGCAACGCAGGTCTTCAAGGCAAGCACTGCCTCCCTCCTCACCAATGCCATGGAGGATGTTTTGGAAAAAGGTACCGGTGTTGCCGCCCGCCTCGACAATATGCACGCAGCCGGAAAAACCGGTACGACGAACGAGGCCAAGGATCTTGTTTTTGCAGCTTTACGCCGTATTATACCGCTGCCATCTGGGCAACGTATGATACACACGCGGAGTTTCCGGAGAGCGACCGTGAATTCCACAAACGTCTCTGGGCAAAGGTCATGAATGAAATCCACGAAGGCCTTGCCGATATGGATTTCGAGACTTCCGCAACAGTACAGGAGGCAACGATCTGTACGAAGACTGGCCTGCTCGCCCGCTCAAGCTGCCCGTCCATCACCGAATACTTTGCGGTATCCGATCTGCCGACCGAGCGTTGCAAGGGCCACTACACCGCGCCGGCCTCAACACCGACGCCGACCAGAACCCCTTCCGCAGCATCAACTCCGCAGACAACCCCGACACCGACGGAGGCACCGCAGGAAACTCCGGCTCCGACCGAAACACCTGCCGATCCGCCTTCTAATACACCGGAGACTCCTGACACACCGGAGACCCCTGATGCACCGTCAGAACCGGATACCCCGGCGGAGATATCGGAAGTACAGCCGCAGTCCGAAGAGAGCGGCTCTTCCGAATAACTTTTTCAGTCAGTCTATACACAAAAAACCGGCCCTCTGGCATATGCCAGCAGGACCGGTTTTTCTATACTTCTTTTTCCATCTGAATCAATTAGTCAATCAGCATTTTTGCTGCGCCGTAGATACCAGCATCGTTTCCAAGGGAAGCGAGTACGATCGGGGTATCTTTGCATGCGATGAATGCTGCTTCACGGTAGTATTTAGCTACGCCGTCGATCAGGATCTGGCCTGCTTTGGATACACCGCCGCCGACTACGATAACTTCCGGGTCAACAACGCATGCGAATACTGCAAGTGCTCTTCCGAGGTACTCGGAGAACTCCTGAACGATTGCTTCTGCTGCTGCATCGCCTTCTTTTAATGCATCAAAGACAGCTTTTGCACTGATGGACTCTCCTCTTTCTCTTAAAGAAGACGGAGTATCATGGGATGCCAGATATTTCTTTGCCAGACGAACGATACCGGTTGCAGATGTCATCTGCTCGAGGCATCCGTGGTTTCCGCAGTTGCAGACCGCTTCTTCTTCCGGCTCAACACATGCATGACCAACCTCGCCGCCTGCGCCGTGAGCACCTGCTACGATCTTGCCGTCCACGATGATTCCGCCGCCGACACCGGTTCCAAGGGTAACCATAACCAGGTTCTTGCTTCCCTTTCCGCCGCCTGCCCACATCTCACCGAGAGCTGCTGCGTTTGCGTCGTTTGCTGCTTTTACTGCCATTCCGCCGAGTTCGTCGGAAAGCTCTTTTACGATATTTTTATATCCCCAGTTCAGGTTGACTGCGATGGAAAGCTCACCTTTGTCATTAACCGGGCCAGGTACGTCAATGCCGACACCGGCAACATCATCTGCTGCGATACCCTTCTCAGCCATTTTTGCTTTTACGCTTTTTGCGATATCCGGCAGAATTTCGCTTCCGCCGTTTTCGGTGCGGGTCGGGATTTCCCATTTTTCCAACAGAGTTCCGTCTGTCTGGAACAGTCCGCATTTTACTGAAGTACCCCCAACATCGATTCCAAATACATAGTTTGCCATTTTCTTACTTCTCCTCTCTTTTTTTCACTAAGTTAGCCTGTACACGGCGGTACAGCTCCTGTGCGGCATTGTAGCCCATCTTCTTCTGTCTGTGGTTGACAGCAGCGGTTTCTACGATGATCGCCAGGTTACGGCCCGGACGGATCGGAAGGGAATGGCAGACAACCTTGTTTCCAAGGAACTCAATATACTCTTCTTCCAGGCCCAGACGGTCGTATTCTTTCTCTTTGTCCCACTCTTCAAGCTTGATAACAAGGTCGATAGACTGGGTATCCTTTACGCTCTCGACACCAAACAGCGTCTTGACGTCGATGATACCGATACCGCGCAGCTCGATAAAGTGACGCGTGATATCCGGTGCCGTTCCGACCAGCGTAATGTCGCTGACACGGCTGATTTCAACCACATCATCGCTGACGAGACGATGGCCTCGTTTGATCAGCTCCAGTGCAGCCTCGCTCTTTCCGATTCCGCTCTCGCCCATGATCAGAACGCCCTCGCCGAATACATCGACCAGCACGCCGTGGATGGAGATCATCGGGGCAAGCTGGACATTCAGCCAGCGGATGATTTCAGCCATGAAAACGGAAGTCGATTTGTCTACCGCAAAGGCCGGTACCTGATAACGATTGCACAGCTCCAGAATTTCCGGTCCCGGAATCATCTTCGTGGTGAAAATGACACATGGGATCTTGCGGCTTACAAACTCTTCAAACGCGCGGACGCGCTCGCTCTCTTCAAGATGCTGCAGATACGTGAACTCTACATAACCTATGATCTGCACACGCTCATTGGCAAAATGCTCATAGTAACCGGTCAGCTGCAGTGCAGGACGGTTGATATCCGGTGTGGCAATGACAAGATCTGTCATATCAACCTCTGGTGTCAGGTTGCGGAGATCCATTTCCTCCACCATTTTGGTCATTTCAATTTCTTTCATTTTCCTGTCCTCCGACTTCATTCGACGTCTTTTTAAATCCGTCTCTTCTATGATTTTAGCACAATAAAGCATCACGGGCAACCTAGAAATTTAACTATTTTGACGAATCCTCATTTTCCTCCTGTGCAGGTGCGTGAAAGAATGTGTAAACCTGCTCCGCCGCCTTTTTATTCATGCCCGGAAGTCCGGAAAGTTCTTCCACGGTTGCCGCCTTGATATCATCAATTCTCTGAAAGTGGCGCATCAGTTCTTTCCTTCTTGTCGGCCCGATGCCCGGGATGTCGTCGAGAATCGAGTGGACCTGGCCCTTGCTCCGCAGCAGGCGGTGGTATTCGATTGCAAAGCGGTGCGCCTCGTCCTGCACGCGTGTTATCAGTTTGAAGCCCTCGCTGTTCCGGTCGATCGGAATTTCCACGTTTCGGAAATACAGACCCCTCGTGCGGTGCTTGTCGTCCTTTACCATACCGCAGACCGGAATCGCAAGATCCATTTCTTCAAGCACCTCAAGCGCAATGTTAACCTGGCCGCGTCCGCCGTCCATCATGATCAGGTCCGGCAGCCGCTCGAAACCGCTGTCCTCCTGGATGCCGCGCAGAAAACGGCGGCTTAAGACCTCTTTCATACTGGCGTAATCGTTCGGTCCCTCGACGGATTTGATCTTGAATTTTCGGTAATCGGCGCGCTTTGGCTTTCCTTTCTCGTAGACGATCATCGAGCCGACCGACTGGAAACCGCTGATATTGGAGATATCGTACGCCTCGATGCGGTCGATCGACGGCAGGTTCAGCCATCTGGCGATCTCTTTTACGGCACCGACCGTCCGACCCTCTTCCCGCTTGATCCGCTCGCGGTCCTGGTCGAGAACGATCTGTGCGTTCCGCTCTGCCAGTTCCACCATTTTTTCCTTGCTGCCCTTTTTCGGCACGCGGATGCGGACCTTCTGGCCCCGTTTGCTGCTTAAATACTCTTCCATCAGCTCCTGCTCGGCAATCTCCTCGGAAATCATGATTTCCCGCGGGATGAACGGCGTGCCGGAATAGAACTGTTTCATAAACGTGAGCAGCACCTCGCTTTTCTGCTCCTCCTCGCCGATCCGCAGATAATAATGCTCCCGCCCGATCAGCTTTCCGTTCCGGATAAAGAAGACCTGCGCCACCGCATCCTCTTTGTCCATCGCAAGCGCAATGACATCCTTGTCCTCGCCGTCACTGTTCGTAATCTTCTGCCGCTCGCCGATCCTGCGCACGCTGTCGATCAGATCACGGTACTCCGCCGCCTGCTCGAACCGCATCTCCTCAGCCGCCTCCGTCATTTTTCCAGTCAGCTCTTTGATCATGTCATTGTAATTTCCATTCAGAAAACTGATCGCCTTTTTGATCTGCTCGCCGTACTCTTCTTTGGAAATGTATCCCTGGCACGGTGCCTTACACTGGTGGATGTGATAGTAAAGACACGGGCGGTCCTTGCCGATCTCCTTTGGCAGGCTCTTATTGCAGGAACGGATATCGTACAGCTTCCGCAACAGTTCGATCGTATCTTTCACAGCTCCGGCGCTCGTGTACGGGCCGAAATATTTCGCCTTGTCCTTCTTCATCTGATGGGAAAACAGAATGCGTGGAAAATCCTCGTTCACGGTCACCTTAATGTACGGGTACGCCTTGTCATCTTTCAGCATCGTATTGTATTTCGGACGGTGCTCTTTGATAAGGTTGCACTCCAGCACGAGCGCCTCCAGTTCGGAATCCGTCACAATATACTCAAAACGGGCGATATGCGTGACCATCCGCTCAATCTTCGGCCCTTTGTTGCGGCTCATCTGGAAATACTGGCGGACACGGTTTTTCAGCGAAATCGCCTTTCCTACGTAGATAATTGTATCGTCCGCGTCGTGCATCAGATAGACGCCGGGTTTCCCCGGCAGTTTTTTCAGTTCTTCCTGGATATCAAACGCCATATGACCCTCCTCTTTTTGGGACTGTAATGTTGAAAATGCCCAGCGTGCAGAGATCGTTTTCTCTGCTCCCGCCGGGCCTTTTCGCTTTCTTTTTATATTTCTGGATTTTCAACCGCTTCTTCCGCGTTTCCATTCCGTTTTGCAATCACCTGATGAAAAATCTCCATAAATTCTTTTCCGGTGATCGTCTCTTTCTGGATCAGGTAAGCTGCGATTTCATCCATCGCATCGCGGTTAGCTGCCAGAAGTTCTTTTGCCTGCTCATACGACTCTTTCAAAATCTTCATGACCTCGTGGTCGATTTCGGTTGCTGTGGCATCGCCGCAGTTTAAGACCATTCTTCCGTCGAGGTACTGATTCTGCTGGGTCGCAAGACCGATCAGACCGAATTTCTCCGACATACCGTACTGCGTGATCATCGCGCGGACAATCTTCGTCGCTTTCTCGATATCATTCGAAGCTCCCGTTGTCACATTGCCGAATACGATCTCCTCTGCCGCTCTTCCACCGAGGCACTCGACGATCATCGCCTCGAGTTCGCTCTTCGTGTTGAGGTATTTCTCCTCCTCCGGCACCTGCATGACGTAGCCGAGCGCACCCATCGTACGCGGCACAATCGTGATTTTCTGTACCGGCTCGGAATCCTTCTGCAGTGCAGTAACAAGTGCGTGGCCTACCTCGTGGTAGGAAACGATCTTTCGCTCTTCCTGGCTTAAGATGCGGTCCTTCTTCTCTTTTCCGACGAGGACAACCTCGACTGCCTCGAGAAGATCCTTCTGGGAAACGGCTTTTCTTCCGTTCTTGACCGCAAGAATCGCTGCCTCGTTGATCATATTTGCAAGATCAGAACCAACGGCTCCCGATGTCGCAAGTGCGATGCCGTCGAGATCAACCGTCTCATCGAGCGATACGTTCTTGGCGTGTACTTTCAGGATTTCCACACGGCCTTTCAGGTCCGGTCTTTCTACGATAATCCGGCGGTCAAAACGGCCTGGACGCAGCAGCGCCGGGTCAAGAACCTCCGGGCGGTTTGTGGCCGCAAGGATCAGAATACCCTTGGAGCTGTCGAATCCGTCCATCTCGGCGAGGAGCTGGTTTAACGTCTGCTCCCGCTCGTCGTTGCTGTTGTAGCTGTTGTCACGGCTCTTTCCGATCGCATCGATCTCATCGATAAAGATGATGCACGGTGCGTTTTTCTTTGCTTCCTCAAACAGGTCACGCACACGCGATGCACCGACACCGACGAACATCTCGACAAATTCCGAAGCGGACATCGAGAAAAACGGTACGTGCGCCTCACCGGCTACGGCTTTGGCAAGCAGTGTTTTTCCGGTTCCAGGAGGGCCTACAAGAAGTGCTCCTTTCGGAAGTTTTGCACCGATTGTCGTGTATTTTCCAGGGTTATGCAGGAAATCCACAACCCTCCTGGAGCGATTCTTTTGCCTCGTCCTGTCCCGCAACATCGCGGAATGTCACGCCGGTTTCTTTCTGTACGTAGGCCTTTGCTCTGCTCTTTCCTACGCCCATGACTCCGCCGCCTTTGTTCATGCTGCGCATCACCCATACCATGACAGCGACAAGCATCACAACCGGCAGAATGACGGTCAGCAATGTGTAAATGATCGTTCCGGTAGAATCCGGCGGATCTTTGTGGTACGTAATGCCTTTCTCCTGTAACAGATCGACCAGCTCCTGCTCATCTCCCATCATCGTTACCTGATAGGTGATTCCCTCCGATTTCTGGTCTTTCGGCGTTACGGTCAGTGTTCCCGATTTCAAGACAACTTCCTGCACTCCATCGTTGTTTACCATGTCCAGGAATTTGCTATAGTCAAGATCCTCGGAAGTAATTCCCCCAAGGGCATTGTTCAGAAGTCCCATCACCATCAGGCTGACGAGGAGGCAGATCAGGATAATGAGTATCGTCTGTCTGTTTTTCGGTCCTCCCCCGGAGCCGTTTTCTGGTTCCCGGTTCTGATTTTTTCTATCGTCCATGCTTTTCCTCCTTGTATGTCAAACCGCCCCTCTTTTTTTACGGACACTTTAACTCTTACATTATATCGGATTCCCTCTTAATTAGCAAGCCGGACTTTGTGAAAAAAGACTGAATTTATCTATACAAAAACGGCCCGCCGACACTCTTTCAAGTATCGGCGGACCGCCAGATAACACTCACATTACATTAGTCGTTATATCCGTTCGGATTCTTCTGCTGCCAGTTCCAGGAATCGGCACACATCTCCTCGATGCCGTACTCAGCCTCCCAGCCAAGCTCCTCTTTTGCTTTGTCGCATTTGGAGTAGCAGGTTGCGATATCACCGTCACGGCGCGGTTTGATTTCGTATTTCAGCGGATGGTCGCATGCTTTCTCGAATGCGTGGATCACATCGAGTACGCTGTAGCCTTTGCCGGTTCCGAGGTTGTAAATGGAAACGCCCTCGTTGTCAGCCAGTTTCTGGATGGCTTTTACATGGCCGCGTGCCAGGTCAACAACATGGATGTAATCGCGGACACCAGTTCCGTCCGGAGTATCGTAGTCATCACCGAAAACGCCGATGCACTCGAGTTTTCCGATGGCAACCTGTGCGACATACGGAAGCAGGTTGTTCGGGATGCCCTTCGGATCCTCTCCGATAAGGCCGCTCTTATGCGCTCCGATCGGGTTGAAGTAACGAAGCAGGATAACATTCCATTCCGGATCTGCGGTGTGGATGTCGGTCAGAACCTGCTCGAGCATACTTTTTGTCCAGCCGTATGGGTTGGTCGGGGTTCCCTTCGGGCACTCCTCGGTGATCGGAATCTGTGCCGGATTGCCGTATACGGTTGCAGAAGAACTGAAGATGATGTTCTTTACGCCATGGTTTCTCATCTCATCGCAGAGAATCAGGGTTCCGGTCATGTTGTTGTGATAATATTCAATCGGTTTATGTACGGACTCGCCGACTGCTTTTAAGCCTGCGAAATGGATGACAGCGTCAATTTTCTCGTTGTCGAAAATTTTCTTTACGCCTTCGCGGTCCAGCATATCGGTTTTGTAGAAGGTTACTTTCTTTCCGGTAATCTGTTCTACACGCTCGATGGCTTTCTCGCTTGCATTGTAAAGGTTGTCCATGACAACAACGTCATAGCCTGCGTTCAGCAGTTCCACACAGGTGTGGCTTCCAATATAGCCTGCACCGCCAGTAACTAAGATTTTCATTTTGGTATCCTCCATGTTTTCCTTCGCTGCTGCTTTTTTGCCGCAGCGGGTTAATTGAAGCATTTAGTTTATTCTACAACGTTTCCATGAATTTTGCAAATGCACTTCTGCCTTCCTCGGTGCACTTGTAAACGCCGGCATCCTCGAGTACGCCGACAAAGACTTTTCCGACTTCCTCTTTCAGGATATCCATCACATTTTCGCTGTTCAGCTCCGGATGGCGCGGCAGGAATTCGTCTACCCAGTCGGCATGTTTCTCCAGCTCTGCGACAGCGCGGACATCTTTTCCCTCTACAAGGCATTTGGAAAGCTCTTCCAGCTCATCTTTTAAGCGCGCCGGCAGAATCGCAAGTCCCATAACCTCAATAAGGCCGATGTTCTCTTTTTTGATGTGATGATACTGTGCATGCGGATGGTAAACACCGAGCGGGCATTCGTCCGTCGTGATGTTGTTGCGCAGTGCCAGATCGAGTTCGAACGTATCGCCCACTTTTCTTGCGATCGGTGTGATCGTCGTTGTTGCTCGGCTCTCCTGTCAGTCTCGGCGAATACAAACGCATCCTCATCCGTGTAACCTCTCCAG
>ENA-OQED01000571-OQED01000571.1-human-gut-metagenome-genome-assembly--contig:-NODE-571-length-14457-cov-0.982066_pt1 | contig 14457 bp, 18 predicted proteins | sample MGYA00242790_ERZ504625 | MGnify/ENA primary metagenome ERZ504625 (study PRJEB26092, sample SAMD00036345) | human gut metagenome | host: Homo sapiens | study: EMG produced TPA metagenomics assembly of...
CTGAAACTGGAACTATGGCAAAAGGCTATAGTTTCTGTTATTTTTGGAGTACAAGACAAGGAAAAAATACGTATTTTCCGAGAAATTTTTATAGTTATCGGCAGAAAAAAACGGCAAGAGTTTATTTGCGTCTGCGATAATTGCATACATGGCATTTTTAGAGCCAGAGTACGGGCAGGAAATTTACTGTTTAGCGCCAAAATTAGACCAAGCGGCGTTAGTGTATGACGGTTTTCATAAAATGGTACTGGCAGAGCCAGAACTTGAAGAGCTGGCAAAAAAAACGCCGCAGTGATATTTACATTGAGGAAAGCAACACGTTTGTAAAACCGATTGCTTTCAATGCCAAGAAATCAGACGGTTTTATCCGCAGCTGGTGGTATGTGATGAAATGGCAGCATGGAGCGGGGACGCAGGATTAAAGCAGTATGAGGTTATGAAATCTGCATTAGGCGCACGTACCCAGCCTATGATTTTGAGTATCAGCACAGCCGGATATATCAACGATAGTATTTATGACGAGCTGATGAAACGCAGCACCAGCTTTTTGAAAGGCAATAGCAAAGAGCGCAGGCTTTTACCGTTCCTTTACATGATTGACGACGTGGAGAAGTGGAACGATATAGAAGAGCTGAAAAAGGCTAACCCTAACATGGGCGTTTCTGTAAAAGAGAGCTTTTTTGTTGATGAAATAGCCGTAGCAGAGGGCAGCTTAAGCAAGAAAGCAGAGTTTTTGACAAAGTATTGCAACATTAAGCAGAACAGCTCTATTGCATGGCTGGAATACACAACGGTAGACAGTGCAGGAGTTGAAAAGACTTTAGAGGACTTTAGGGACTGTTACGCCGTGGGCGGCATTGACTTAAGCCAGACAACAGACTTAACCGCAGCAAGCGTGGTAATTGAGAAAGAGGGCAAACTATATGCGTTTACTCAATTCTTTATGCCACGGGGAAGAATAGAACACTTGCAGGCAACGGACGGCGTGCCTTATGACATATTTGTTAAAAAAGGGCTGATTACTTTAAGCGGCGAGAACTACGTAGATTACCACGACGTTTACAGCTGGTTTACTATGCTGCTGGAAGTATACGGTATACGCCCGCTTAAGATTGGCTACGACAGATACAGCGCCCAGTACCTTATTACCGATATGGCAAATTATGGCTTTCACATGGACGATGTATATCAAGGAGAAAATCTTACGCCAGTTATCCGTGAGTTTGAGGGCATCATAAAGGACGGCAATTTTAAGATTGCCGACAACAATTTACTAAAGACACATTTTTTAAACGTAGCGCTTAAGCACAATATGGAAACAAGGAAATTTAGACCGATTAAGATAGAGCAGCGGGCGCACATTGACGGTTTCGTATCTGTTATTGATGCAATGACGGTACGGCAGAAATACTGGGAAGAGTGCGGCGAGCTGCTGAAAAACGCCGCATAGAAAGGAGAGTGAACGGTATCAAATTCTTAGATTATCTTTTTCATGGGAAAGAGCTGCGATATATTGACAGCTATTTTAAGATGCTGAACGGGTACAGCCCTACGTTTACCAGCTATAGCGGCGGTGTATACGAAATGGACTTGACGAGGACAGCAGTAAATAATTTTGCCACACATTGCAGCAAATTAAAGCCGGAGATTACGGGCAGCGCCCTTAAGCATCTGGAAAAAACATTACAGCATAAGCCTAACTATTTCATGGATACTACAAAGTTTATTAAGCGGCTTGCGACCTACGTAGCAGTAGAGCATACCGCTTTTATTGTACCTATCGAGGACAAAATAGGCAGGCTATGCGGCTGGTATCCACTGCGTGCGGAACGCTGCGAGGTGGTAGAGGTAAAAGGACAGGTTTACTTGAGGTATTTGTTTGCAAATGGGGAGCATGGGGCGATTGAGTTTGAAAAAGTAGGTATCATAACCGACTTTGAATATACAGACGACCTTTTTGGAGAGGATAACCGCACGCTTAAGCCCACTATGCAGCTGATACATACGCAGAATGAGGGCATTATAAATGCCGTCAAAAATTCTGCAAATATCCGCTTTCTGGCAAAAGTGGCAAATATGTTAAAGCCAGAGGATATAAAGAAAGAGCGACAGCGCTTTACAGAGGATAATTTAAGCGCAGACAATGACAGCGGCATGATTATTTATGATAATAAGTTTTCGGAGCTGAAACAAGTAGAAAGCAAACCATACACGCCAAACGCATTGCAGATGCAGAATATACAAGAAAATGTATGCACGCATTTTGGTACTAACATGGATATTTGCAAATAAATTCAACGAAGAAACGTGGAACGCATATTACGAGGGGAAGATAGAACCGTTTGCAATCCAGCTTTCCCTTGTTATGTCAAACATGACGTTTTCGGACAGAGAGATAGCGTGCGGAAATGCTATTACTTTTTCTGCAAACCGTCTGCAATACGCCAGTAATGATACAAAACTGCAAGTAAGCACACAGCTTTTTGACCGTGCGCTGCTGAACCGTAACGGGGTAATGGATATATGGAATATGCACACGTAGAGGACGGGGAAAAGTATTATATCCGAAAGGAATATACGGAAGTAAGCGAGCTGAACAACAGCAGCAAAGAGCCGCAGATTATCATACAGCAAGTACCGCAGGCGGGGCAGCAGGGGACAGACGACGGAAAGGGAAAAGAACCGACAGAGGGCGAGCCGAAAGAGCCGCCAGACGACGGGAAACAGAAAGAGGGTGTAAACAATGCCGATTAAGAAAGAGCGGGAATATAGGGCGCTGGCAGCGCCATTGACTGCGCAGGCAGCAGCAAAAAGAATAGACACAGAGTATTACGTAGAGGGATATGCTACAACTTTTGACAAGCCGTATCTGCTTTATGAATTTGAGGATGGGACAAAGTTTTACGAAAGGATAGACGCACACGCACTGGACGGCGCAGACATGAGTGATGTTATTATGCAGTACGACCATGCAGGCAGAGTGTTTGCCAGACAGTCAAATAAGACGCTTATTTTAGTGCCAGACCATAAAGGGCTTTTAGTGGCGGCTGATTTAGGAAAGACAGACTTAGCCCGTGGGTTATATCAGGATATTGACGCAGGCATGATTACTAAAATGTCATGGGCGTTTACCGTGGCAGAGGAAACATACGACAGAGTAACACGCACAAGGACAATTTTAAAAATTAAAAAGGTTTATGACGTATCCGCAGTGAGCATACCAGCAAACGGGGATACTGAAATAAGCGCCCGTAATTTTGCACATAGGAGTTATGAGGCAGAACGGCAGGAGTTGCTTAACAGACGGGTAGCATTACTAAAGATTAGAGCGAATTTATAACACAAAAAAGGAGAACAGAAACCATGAGATTAAAAGAAATTGAGGCAAGATTAGCCAGATAAGAAACGAGCTGAACACCAGAGCGGCAGAGTTGACCGCAGAGGAAATTACAGCGCTGGAAACAGAGGTAACAGACTTGCAGGAAGAGCGTACGCAGATTGTAGAGCAGGCAGAGAGAAGAAATAAGCTGCTTGCCAGAATTGCGGCAGGAGAACCGATTGACGACGGACAGGGCGGCGAGGGAACAACGCCGACAGTGCTTAGAAATTTTAGCGGAGCAGCCGGAGAGGGGGACGACGGCGACAAGTACGGCAGCATGGAATACAGAAAGGCGTTTATGCGTTATGTGTGCCGTGGCGCAGCTATTCCGGCAGAGTACAGAGCAGATGCCGTAAGCAGCACAACGGACGTAGGCGCAACAATCCCTACAACGGTGCTGAACCAGATTGTGCAGAAACTGGAAAGCACGGGCATGATTTTGGCGCTTGTAACCAGAACTGCATACAAGGGCGGCGTGGCCATCCCGGTGTCTACGGTTAAGCCTACTGCAACATGGGTAGCAGAGGGAAAAGGCAGCGACAAGCAGAAATTTACCGCTACAAAAGACGGCATGATTACTTTTGCATATCATAAGCTGCGCTGTGCAGTTGCGGTAAGTCTGGAAGTTGACACAATGGCAATCAGTGCTTTTGAGGCTATGCTGATTAACAACATTGTAGAGGCTATGACGAAAGCACTTGAGCAGGCGATTATCAGCGGCGACGGAAACGGAAAACCGAAAGGAATTTTAAACGAAACACCCGCAGAGGGGCAGAAACTTACCAGTTTAAAACCTGCATATGCGGACTTAATTGCAGCAGAGGCAGCATTACCGCAGGCATACGAAAACGGGGCAGTATGGTGTATGAGTAAAAACACTTTCATGCAGTATTACGGACTGACCGACAGCAACGGGCAGCCTATCGGCAGAGTAAACTACGGTATTGCAGGAAAGCCGGAGCGCTTTTGCTGGGCAGACAGGTGGTGTGCTGCGATTATGTGACCACATACAGCGCCGGAGTAGCAGAGAATACAGCGTTTGCGTTCCTTTTCAACTTTAAGGACTATGTACTTAACACCAACTATGCAATGGGCGTAAAGAAGTACGAGGACAACGACACAGACGACAAAGTAACAAAGGGCATTATGCTTGCGGACGGAAAGGTAGTTGATAAAAACAGCCTTGTTACTATCTGCATGGGGAGAAGTGCGTAAGAAAGGTGGATATTTATGAAAGGGCATTTAGATGTTAAAGAGCTGGAAAAATGCAAGAAGGCAGATTTGCAGAAACTTGCGGAAGAGCTGGGCGTAAGTACAGAGGGGACAATCAAAGAACTTGCGGAACGTTGCGCAGAGGTTGAGGTAGAGATACCAGACGAAAGCGAGCTGACAGAAGAGGAAAAAGAGGCAGCGGAGCAGGCGGCGGCAGAATATGCCGAGGAAAACGAGCAGGAAGAGCCGGAAAAGGACGACGAACCGCAGGCAGCCAGAACGGTTACGGTAGAGGTAACAGCTATGTACTTAGACAGGGTACTAAACGAAGTGAAAGAGCCGGGAGAAGTTTTTACCGTAAGCCGTGAACGGGCAGTAATTCTGGAAAGAGCAAAGGTTGCAAAAATCAAAGAGTAAGCATCTGGGCTATGGAAACGTAGCCCAGATTTATTTAGAAAGCGGGGTGCAGGATATGGCAGCAAATGCCACAACATTAACAGAGAAAATGCGGGCGGCGCTGCGTATCAGCAGCACAAGTGAAAAAATTACAGAAGAAATTAACGACTGTATAGCCGCCTGCAAAGCAGACCTTGCAAATGACGGAGTAAAATAGGATTGATGAAAACGACGGGCTGATAATCAGAGCCGTTACGCTGTACTGTAAGGCTGAATTTGGCTATAACAACAATGCGGAAAAATTCAGAAATTCATACGATACATTGAAAATGCGGCTTTCTATGTCGCAGGAATACAACACGCCGATAGTGTCCGAAACGGACACCGTGGGCGGGGAAAACGGGGGATAAAATGGCAGAATGGGTGGACGAATTAAACGCTTGTAAAACTGACAGAAGCCAGATAAAAGGGTAAACAGTAACGGCTTTGCAGAGCAGGGCAAAGAAAGTAGGCGTACTGTTTTTTGTAACATGAAATCAGTAGGTTATAACGAGTATTTCAAGAGCCAGCAGACGGGGAAAGTGGTAGAGCGTAAATGTGATGTTCATAAGGCAGATTATGAGGGCGAGGACACTGTAGAACTGGGTGGGAAAGCCTATTTTGTGCTTAAGACGTATGACATTGACGACGACACGGTAGAGCTTACGCTAACGGACTTGCGATATAAGGAAAAGGGGGCTTAAGCGTGGGAGAATTTAATACCGTGGGCTTAGAGGCTGTCATAGAGGCGTTTGGAAATAGGGAGCAGGCAACGGTAGAGGCAGTGCCTAAAATGTTAAAGGCTGGTGCTGCGGTGCTGATAGAGGCACAGCAGACAGAGGCAAAGGCTATGGGGATTGAGGAAACCGCAGGCTTTATACAGTCAATCAAAGCAACTGCTGTTAAAGGTGGAAGTACAGAGAAATACGTAGAGGGTATACCCGCATGGCAGGGCAAAGCACGGAAACGACCGAAAAGGGGACAAAAGCAATGTGCGTTATGCAACTATCGGCTTTGTAGCGGAATATGGGACGAGCAGCCAGCAGGCACGCCCCTATATGACTGTAGCAAATGAGAAAGCACAGGAGAAAGTAGTAGAGGCACAACTGGAAATATGGGAGCGTGAAACAAATGGATAGTTTACAGAGCATTTTAGAAAGTGCAGGACTGCCAGCGGAAAGAGGCGTATTTACTGGGAAGAAAAAGCCGACGGCTTACTACACATTTCTGCGGCTGCTGAAAGGAGCAGCGGCGAGCGCTGACGATAAAGAAGTAGCAGGCAGAGAATTGTATAGGGTTACGCTTTTCCATAAGGGAGATTTTGAGGCGCAGCTAAACAAAACTCTGGAAGTATTGACGGCAGCAGGCGCTTACATAAATAGCGTAGATGCGGAAACCAAAGAAAGTGATACTGGGTACTGGGTAGTACCTATAACAATCGAATTGTTAAAGGAGTGACAAAATAATGACATTAGGATTAAAAGACCTTTACTATGCCGTCTGCACGGAGGCAGAGGGCGCAGAAACTTACGGAGCGCCTAAGAAAATGGCAGAGGCAATGGAAGCAGATTTATCTGTAAAAACAGAAACGGCAGACTTGTACGCTGACGACGCATTAAGCGAGAGCGTAAAAGAATTTACAAACGGAACATAAAACTGGGGATTAAAGACCTTACGCCGGAGACGCTGGCAGAGGTACTGGGGCAGCTGGTAGATGAAAAAAAGGTAGTGTGGGCTGGCGGAGACGACGAACCGCCGTTTTTAGCTATCGGCTTTAGAGCTGCAAAAACTGGCGGCAGATACAGATATATCTGGTTGCTGAAATGCAAATTTGAAGTACCGGGAGAAAAGTACAAAACCAAAGGGGAAAAAATCGAATTCAGACACCAGAAATTACGGCGACTTTCTACAAGAGAAAGAAAGATGCAAAATGGAAAGCTGACTTTGTTGGAACGGAAAAAGATACACCAGCAACAACATGGTTTACGGCAGTACCAGAGCCAGCGCCAAAAATGGCAGCAGTATAAAAGAATACGAGGAAAGGAGAAAGGCGTAGCACAGGCTGCGCCTTAATTTTATGAAATGAGCGCAATGAATGACGGTGGTTATACCGTGGAACTGAAAGGAAAAAAGTACAGATTGCTTTTTACCCTTAATGCACTGGAAGAATTGCAGGAAAAATGCGGGGGATATGACAAGCTGCCAGAGGTATTTAACCAGAATAACCCAGACTGGGTAAAGGATACTAAGTGGCTGCTTACTATGCTGATTAACGAGGGACTGTTAGAAGAGGACGAAAACGCAGAGCTTTTAACAGAAGAAAAAGTAGGCAGAATGATACATTTAGGAAATATGCGAGAAGTACAGAACGCTATCTTTGCATCTTTTGCCGTTGGGACAGCCGGAGACGGAAACGGAGACGAAGAGGAAAGCGGAGAAAGTGAAACGGGGGAAATGGCAGCCGTGCAGGAAAATTAAATACTGCACGGCTTTTATATATCGCAATCGGGCTGCTGGGGTACAAAGAGCGTGAGGCGTGGAGAAAAACGCCTTACCAGATTGTGACACTTTTTAAGTACCACAAAGAGTATAACCCGCACATTTTCAGACGAGAGCGGGCAGCAGAACCGACAGCCGAAGAGGGAATGGACGACATAGACAAGGCTTTAGGGGGACTGTAATTTATGGCTGATAAGACACAAAACATTAAAACACGTCTAAGTTTTGACGGCGAGGCAGAGTATAAAGCAGCCTGCAAGGAAATTAACAGCACCCTTAAAGTGCTTAATTCGGAAATGAAACTTGTAACGGCTGAATATAAGGACAACGCAAACAGCGTAGAGGCTCTGAAAGCAAAGCAGGAAGTATTACAAAGGGTTTATTCAGAGCAGGCAAAAAAGTAAAAGAAACCGAGGCGGCATTAGAGAAATGCCGGAAAACAACAGGACAAAATAGCGAGGAAAGCAAAAAGCTGGAGGCGCAGTTAAATTACCAGAAAACAGCGCTTGTAAAAACAGAGCAGGAGCTTAACAAGACAGCTGCGGATATGGAAAAAGCCGGAAGAGCCGCAGACGATATGGGTAAGGAAATCGAGGAAAGCGGACAGCAGGCAGAAAGCGCAGGCGGCAAGTTTTCTGGTTTGGGCGGTATTTTAGGTGGGCTGGGCGGTGCAATGGCAAAAGGCGTAACCGTTATAGGTACGGCAGCCGCAGCAATCGGCACAGCGGTAGTAGCGGGACTTGCATATACGGTAAGCCAAGCAGACGAGGCGAAAGGGGCGTTAAATGATTTTTGCGCCTCTACTGGAACGGCGACAGAAGAGGCAGACCAGTATAAGAAAGTTATGGAGAATATCTATAACGGCAATTATGGCGAGGGCTTTGAAGATATAGCAGCGTCTATGGCAACAGTCAAGCAGCAGGCGGGCGATTTGGGAGCGGACGAGCTGGAAAAATGACGACAAACGCATTAACCCTGCGTGATACGTTTGAAATGGACGTAGCGGAAAGTACAAGGGCTGCAACGCAACTGATGCAGCAGTTTGGAATATCCGGCGACGAGGCATATAACTTAATTGCGCAGGGAGCGCAGCAGGGGCTTAACCAGAACGGGGACTTGCTGGACGTTATCAATGAATACAGTAACCAGTATGCGCAGGCGGGATTAAGCGCAGAGGATATGTTTAACTCTATCCAGAATGGAGCAAATGAGGGCGTATGGAGCATTGACAAAATGGGCGACGCTTTCAAAGAGTTTAATATACGAATGAATGACGGCACGGCAAACGAATACCTTACCAGTCTGGGATTGAACGCAGACGAAATGATAGGAAAATTCCAAGCCGGGGGAGATAGTGCAAAAGAGGCAATGAGCCAGATAAGCGAGGCGCTAAAGAATTGCGACGACGAAAGCCTACAGTATACCGCAGGCGTAGGGCTTATGGGTACTATGTGGGAAGATATGGGCGCTGATGCCTGCACTTCCCTTATGGACGTTGAGGGGCAGATAAGCAAGACAACGGACGCAATGGGACAGATTAACGCCGTTAAGTATGACACATTCGGCGAGGCTATGCAGGGCGCAGGCAGGATATTGCAGACCAGCTTTATTATGCCTATCGGAGAGCAGGCATTACCGATTTTCAGCCAGTTTGCAAATGAATTGCAGCAGGGAGCAGCCGCAGCAGGCGGGGATATGGGGAAAATGGCGCAGAGTTTTGGGGACGCTTTAGCAAATATGGTAAGCGGACTTTCTGATATGCTGCCACAGATTACCACGTTTGCCGTGGAGCTTGTAACCGGGCTTGCAGACGGCATAGTAAACAGTGCGCCTACAATCGTGCAGGCTGGGGTAGATATGATAACGTCTTTTGTAGACGGGATTATAACAGCTATTCCTACCCTGACAGAGAGCGCCGTAGAAATCGTAACAACGCTGATTGACGGTATTGTAGAGCTGATACCAGATATAGCAGAGGGAGCGGTACAGATTATTGCAGGACTGGCAGAGGGACTGGGGCAGGCATTGCCGGAGCTGATACCGAGTGTCATAGATGCAGTGCTTACAATCGTGGAAACGCTGGTAAACAATGTGCCTATGCTGATTGATGCAGCTATACAGCTTGTAACCGGGCTTGCGGACGGAATTATAGAGGCGCTGCCCGTGATTATCGAAAGGCTGCCGCAGATTATAACAGCTATTATAAATGCGCTGATTGAGGGTATCCCGCTTATTTTGGAAAATGCCGCAGAGATTGTGGTAGCGCTGGTAGACGGAATTATTAACGCAATCCCGCTTTTGATTGCGGCAGTACCGCAGATTATCGTAGCCATTGTAACGGGACTGATTGAGGGATTGCCGAGAATTGCAACCGCAGCCGTAGAACTGGTAAACACCATTATAGGAAAACTGGCAGAGTTGCCGGGGCAGATTGCCGGAGCAATAGCAGACGGTATAAATAAAATAGCCGAGTGGGGCGCACGTATGCAGGAAAAAGGCGGCAACGTGATTACGGAGTTTATAACAAAGGTTATTACCATTGTTAAGGAACTGCCGCAGAAAATTTGGAACGGCATTGTAGGTGCAGTTACCAGAGTAGCCACATGGGGCGTAAATTTGCAGACCAAAGCAAAAGAGGTTATGAACACAATGCTTACGAACATTGTAACCATTGTGCAGCAGACACCGCAGAAAATTTGGAACTGTATTGTAGGGGCGGTAAGTCGTGTAGCCACATGGGGCAGCAATATGCTTTCAAAAGCCCGTGAGGTAATGAATGGCATGGTAACTGGCATTGTGAACATTGTTACACAAGTGCCACAGAAAATCTATAACAGCATATCCGGCGCAATTTCAAAAGTAGCCCAGTGGGGTACAGAGGTAAAAAATAAAGCCGTAGAGGGTATGAACATGGTACTTAATGGTATCACTAACGTATTTTCAAACATCGGCAGCACGTTTGCGGAAATCGGCGGCAATATTGTAAGCGGTATCTGGAACGGTATAAGTTCCGGCTGGGACTGGCTGAAAGATAAAGTTTCAAACCTTGCAAGCAGTCTGCTTGATGCGGCAAAAGACGCATTGGGGATTGAAAGCCCGTCAAAAAAGTTTCGTGACGAGGTTGGTAAATTCATGGCGCAGGGTATCGGCGTAGGCTTTTCTGATGAAATGGATAACGTAAACAGAATGATTGAGAAAAGCATACCGAGGGAGTTTGACACTGGCGTAAAGGTTGATGTAAGAAAAGACATTGATTTTGACGACGACGGGGACAAGCCAAAGCCAAGACCAAGAGGCGGTGCAATGGGTGGCGGTTTTACCGTTATCCAGAATATTTATGCAAATACCACAGATTATGCAAAGCAGCAGAAAGAGGCTGCAAGACAGTTCAAAATGATAGCGAGGACGGTGTAGCCTATGGAATACGAAAAACTGACTTATACAAATGAAAGGGGCGAGAGCGTAGAGTTTAGTACAGAAAGCGTGTATCACTGTAATGTAAGCAAGGACGTAGAGGGAATAGCTGGCGTTACAAATGTGGTATACAGTACAAACAGTATGGGACAGCATGGCGACACTTACGTAGGGCAGCGTATCGAGGCACGGGACATTGATATACTGGGGCATATCAACACAAGGGATAAGGCGCAGGCATACGAACTGCGCCGCCAGCTGCTTAAGGTATTGAACCCAGAGCTTGACGGTACGCTTTCTTATGAGTTTGGCGGTTTTAGCGTGTAATAAACTGCCGCCTGCATGGAGAACCTAAAATAGAGCGCAAAAGTGTACTGTTAGAGTTTTCTATACCGCTTGACTGCCTTAATCCGTTCTGGCGGGAAAATGAAGAAACAAAAGAAGATATAGCAAGCTGGGTAGCAGCGTGGCATTTCCCTTGCGTGATTGAAAAAGATAATCCTAAGAGCATGATTTACGGATACCGAGCGGAAAGCGTAATTGTGGATTGCTACAATGAGGGCGACGTATCCACAGGTATGCGGGTGCGATTTGTGGCTTTGGGGACAGTAAAGAACCCTATTCTATTAAATGTGGATACTGGGGAATTTATTAAAATCAATGTCACAATGCAGACCGGGGACACGATAGAAGTAAGCACAAAATACGGCAGCAAAGGGGCAAAGCTGATACGGGACGGAGTGGAAACGGACTATTTCCGCTATGTGGATGTAGACAGCACTTTTATGCAGCTTGCCATAGGGGACAACAATTTTCGCTATGATGCGGAAAGCGGCGTAAATTCTATGGAAGTTTCCATTTTCTACAACAAGGAATATCTGGGGGTATAAGTATGGAGCTTAGAGTATTTGATAAAACCATAGAGCCGCTGGGGGCAATCGACGAGCTGGCAAGTCTTTTATGGCATATAAAATATTTTGATGTGGGAACATTTAGCCTGCTTGCACCGATTACAGACAATAACAGTAAGTTGCTGATAGAGGGCAATGTGATTGTAAAGCATGACGGAAAACAGGAAGTTACAGACGAAAACGGCGGCATCTGGCGCAGGGCGGCACAGATTACCTACGTGCATATTACGAAAGACGAGAACGGGTTAGAGCAGATAGAGGCGCAGGGCTTTACATTGAGCCGCTGGCTGGGGAAACGCTGCATATACCCGCAGATAGTGGCAACAGCCACAAACCAGAGTTTAATAAATACTATGGTAACGAAAAACTGCGGCAGAGGGGCAGCAGAGAAAAGGCGGTTTAAACAGTTTGAAATGCTGACGCAGGAAACCATAGCAGGCAGTCAAGTGGAGTATTCTAACCAAGTGTGCGCTAATCTGGGGACAGAAGTAAAAGCACGGGCGCAGGCTGGAAAACTGGGCTATGACATTCTGATAAACGAAAGAGAGAAGAAATACGGCTTTTATCTGTATAAGGGCAAAGACCTTACAGCGAAAAACGACGAGGGTAACACGCCCTGCATATTTTCCAGAGATTTTGACAATGTAAATGAGCAGGAATATACCGCTAGTATAGAAAATTGCGGAAACTTTATTTATGTGCAGGGAGCAGCAGACGACAGCGGCAGCCAGCCTATTGTAACTGTAGACGGAGAGGGAGCTACGGGTATAGAACTGGACGAGGTTTTTTGTGATGCAACAGACATTGCACGAAAATACCAGAGCGGGGAAACAGAGGTAACAATACCGCTTAGCACATATTTGCAGATGCTTAAGACAAGGGGCGAGACAGAATTAGAGGGATACGGGAAAAACATAAATTTTGTATCGACCATTAACACAAATTCAAACCTTAAATTTAAGTTGATTTTGATTTAGGGGACAGAATTACTTGCAAAGAGGAAAAGTGGGGCATACAGATAGATGCACGGATAACAGAGGTAAAAGAGATTTACCAAAAAGGCACAGAGGAAATAGAGGCGACGTTTGGGGAAAGCCTGCCTACTCTGGTAGATAAAATTAGGAAAGTGAGGTAAGGGTAATGGCAAATTGTTTACCATTCAATGCAGTATATGACGGCGAAAATTACGACAGGGTATATAAAGCCGAGGACTGGGCGTGGTATTTTGCTACATTCATTGCAAACGGTATTTTCCCAAAACCGAGCGACGGGCTGCAAGTGATTGCGTACAGTGGCATGGAAATAAAGGTAAATGCAGGTTTTGCGTTTATCAACGGGTATGCCTTTAAGAACCCAGCCAGCCACAGTATAAGGCTTGACATGGCAGAGGGTGCGATTAACCGTGTAGACAGAGTGGTAGTGCGTTGGGACTTGCCGCAGCGTGATATTTACATAGCGGTACTGAAAGGCACACCGTCTGCAAAACCACAGCCGACAGCAGTAACACGCAGTACGGAAATATGGGAGTTGGCGCTTGCGGATATTTACGTAGGAAAAGGCGTTACAAAGATACAGACCAAAGACATAACAGACCAGAGATTTAATAGCAGTGTGTGCGGTATTGTAACAGGAACGGTGGAAGAGATAGACGCAAGCGTACTGACAAAGCAGTTTGACGACTTCTTTAAGACCTATAGCGCAGCGGTGCTGGACGAGTTTAGCGTATACAAGCAGAATATGGAAAAGTACCTTAAGGACATTGCCGGGGTATATGAGCAATACGTAAGCAAGACAGAGGGCTTATTTGCAGAATATGAGAATAAGTTTAGCGAGCGTTATACCAGCTTTGAGAGTACCTTAGATAAATGGGACGAGGAACTTTTAAGAGCCTATACAGAATTTATGGCAAAAATTCAGTTTTCCAGACAGAGGCAGAAACCGAGTTTAATACATGGTTTGAGGGCATTAAGGGCAAGCTGGGGGAAGATATTGCAGGCAGCCTGCAACTGCAAATTGAAGAACTGTCAGCTACGATAGACGGGCTGCGGCAGCAGGCAGAGGAAAGCGGAAAGGAAACAAAAGAGGCGCTGACAGAGCTTGACAAGAGGCTTACTGCGGTAGAAAACGGCTGGGGTATCAATTATAACCATGATGCAGTATTAGGCTTGTGCTATATGGGTGCAGCATGGTTGAGCCAGCATTACGAAAGAACAGAGGAAACGGCAGTATTAGGAGTTGCATATATTGGTAATTCCTATCTTGCAAATACATTTTAGGAAAGGCGGATACTATGAAAGGATTTCCAAAGACATTAAAAACAAAAGCGGATTATTACAACTGCCTTGCAATGGTAGCAGCTGGGGAGCTGGACGCAGCGGACTTAGAAAGAAAAATTGAAAGTCTGGAAAAACAAAGGTATATCCAGTGCGCCATAGTAGAAACTGCGCCGGAGAAAAAGGCGGTAACAATTTATTACTGCGCAGAGGCGGCAGAGGGCATGGTATTTGATGCGGACGGAGTGACTGGGACGGTAACGGCAGTTACGCATATTCAGAGCGAAAAAGCAAGGGAAATGGAAGAAAACGGGAACGACAGACGACTAATACG
>ENA-OQED01000572-OQED01000572.1-human-gut-metagenome-genome-assembly--contig:-NODE-572-length-14449-cov-1.365172_pt1 | contig 14449 bp, 13 predicted proteins | sample MGYA00242790_ERZ504625 | MGnify/ENA primary metagenome ERZ504625 (study PRJEB26092, sample SAMD00036345) | human gut metagenome | host: Homo sapiens | study: EMG produced TPA metagenomics assembly of...
CGCCGGCGGCAAACATGCCGATTGCCAGCCCACCCAATGCGAGCAGCCCGGCTGATAGGCCGCCGAGCGAAATGAGGCCCGCCGCAATACCGCCAATGGCGAACAGCCCTGTTGCGATGTCACCTATGGCGATAATCCCCTTGGCCCGGCAAACGCGCCTACCCCCGAAATGGATATGCACCAAAGGCAGGCCAAATAGGGTGCGTCTGCTTTTATATTCATAGTGATACGGCCGCCAAACACGCTCTTCCGGCGCTCCATCCCCTAGCGCGGGTGCTAAAGCCGCCGTATCATTCTTTAAAAGGCTGTCAAGCGTCACGCCGAAAAAATCGCTCAAAGCGATCAAGTTATTGGTATCCGGGCTGGCGGCTCCGGATTCCCACTTCTGCACTGCCTGGCGCGAAACGCCGAGTGCAGAGGCTAACCCCTCCTGCGACAAACTGCGCTCCCGCCGCAGTTGGTAAAGTTTCTCTTGAAAAGTCATACACTCTGCTCCCCTCTGACTGGTTTCCACTCATTAGTATGGCACAGGATGCCGTATCCGTCCACCAATCATCGGATATTATTTGACAACCACCGGTAGCAATCCGAATCAAATCAAGCTTTCCCGCCTGATAACCATGCTGTGACACGGTCCGGCAAAACAATCCCATCCAGATGATCGAGCTCATGGCAGAAGCATTTTGCAAGGTCCCCTTTCCCCGTACTAAAGCACCTCTTCGCCCTTTTCATTGCGTGCGCGGATCGTTACGCACTGTGGCCGCACAGTTTGCCCCACGCGACCGGGGAAGCTCAGGCAGGCCTCTACACACGCCTGCTCGCCGTAGACCTCCACAATCTCCGGGTTGACGAGCTTTAACAGCCCATCTCCCATATCGATTGTCACGAGCCGTTTAAGAATACCCACCTGGCAGGCGGCAAGGCCCGCCCCATTCTCCGCATACATCGTTTCAGCCATATCATTGAGCAGTTCACGGATGCGGTCTGTGACCTCGTCTACCGGGCGGCAGCGCTTTCTTAATATTGCATCGTCGTTATATCGAAGCGAACGAATCGCCATGTTTCTCTCTCCTTTCTTTTGATAGGGCAAGGCGGCGGACTACCCACCGCTTCAATAATTTTCAATCGTTCAAAAATCATTTTTTCGCCTGTAAAGCTATTTCACAGTACACCACTATATTCTAAAATAAACTATAGAATTCTATTCCTCAATAAACACAATGAAGGGCGCATCTCCTCTAAAGGCTCAGGAAAAAGGCTACCGGGTTTCTTTGTTTTGCTACAGCAAAAAAGCACACCGCGAACTGTTTACACATTTCGCAGTATGCTCTTCCATCATCTGATAGGCGCTCCACGGCCTTTCGCATCAAAGCGGCGGGCAGCTCCATTCAATCGATATCCACACGGATTTTTTCATTCGCGCGGGTGGCAACGGATTTCATCACTGTGCGGATCGCTTTTGCAATCCGGCCCTGCTTGCCGATTACGCGGCCCATATCCTGCTGCGCAACATGAAGGTGGTAAACAGTCGTGCCTTCCTCATCCGGCGCATCCACATCGACTGAAACAGCGGAGGGATCCTCCACGAGGCCCTGTGCGATTGTAATCAGTAACTCCTTCAAAATGAAGCCCTCCTAATCAATGGGCAATTTATTTGATGATATCGTTCTTCTTAAAAATCGCCTTCACGGTATCCGTCGGCTGAGCGCCATTTGCGATCCATTTCGCTGCCTTTTCCGCGTCGATCTTCACCACGGGCGGATCCTGAAGCGGGTTGTAATAGCCGATTTCCTCGATGAAACGGCCATCGCGCGGATAACGGGAATCCGCGACCACAATGCGGTAAAAAGGAGCCTTCTTTGCGCCCATACGGCGCAGCCTGATTTTAACTGCCATAACTGCATTCCTCCAAAAATGAAAATAATTTATTGGTTCATCACGTTTTCACCTGCCGTTTGGGGCGAAGGGGCTGACGTGCTGAAAGCGATTCTTTAAAACATTCCGCCACCCATGCCCGGCGGAAGCTGGCCCATGCGGCGCATCTTTTTGCGCATGCCCTTGCCGCTGAATTGCTTGAACATCCGCTGCATGTCGCGGTATTGCTTGAGCAGACGGTTAACGTCTTCCACCTGCATCCCGCAGCCGGCCGCAATGCGGCGCTTCCGGGAGGGATTGATCAAATCCGGCTTTTCGCGCTCCGCAGGCGTCATAGACAGAATTATGGCCTGCGTGCGATCAAATTGCCGCTCGTCGATCTCCACATCATTCAGCTGCTTGCCTACACCGGGAAGCATCGCAAGCATCTCTTTGAGATTGCCCATTTTCTTCATCTCACGCAGCTGATTGAGCAGATCATTGAGGTCGAATTTATTCTTCCGAAGCTTGGCCTCAAGCTCCATCGCCTTTTTCTCATCAAGCGACGTCTCTGCCTTCTCGATCAGAGATAATACATCCCCCATGCCGAGAATACGGGAGGCCATACGATCCGGATGGAACGCATCAAGATCGCCAAGCTTTTCCCCTGTGCCGATGAACTTGATCGGCTTGCCGGTGACCGCGCGTGCAGAGAGCGCCGCGCCGCCGCGAGTGTCGCCGTCGAGTTTTGTCAGCACAAGCCCATCCACACCAAGCGCCTCGTTGAAGGCAGTTGCTACATTCACGGCATCCTGCCCTGTCATCGCATCGATCAACAGCAAAATTTCATGCGGCTTAATCTCTGCCTTGACGCGTTTGAGCTCATCCATCAGCTCCTCGTCGATATGCAGGCGGCCCGCTGTATCGAGCAGCACATAGTCATAACCCTGATCCTTGGCAAGTTTAATCGCCTCACGCGCAATTTCCACAGGGTCTGCCGTGCCCTTTTCAAACACGGGCACACCCGCTTTTTCGCCAACCACCTGGAGCTGCTTGATCGCCGCCGGGCGGTAAATGTCGCACGCCACGAGAAGAGGGCGATTCCCCTGATTTTTCAGCATCAGGCCAAGCTTTGCGCAATAGGTCGTTTTGCCAACACCCTGCAAGCCGCACATCATCACGACCGTCGGCGGATGTGGAGCGCTTGCAAGGCGGCTGCGTGTGCCGCCCATCAGCTCTGTGAGCTCCTCGTTGACGATTTTTACCACCATCTGGCCGGGCGTTAGGCTTCCATCACCTGCGCGCCGATTGCCCGCTCTGTTACTTTTGCGGTAAAATCACGGGCGACCTTATAGTTAACGTCCGCTTCCAACAGTGCCAGGCGCACTTCGCGCATCGCGTTGCGCACGTCGGTTTCCGTCAATTTCCCTTTGCCGCGCAGCTTTTTAAACGCAGCCTCCAGCTTATCGGAAAGGCCTTCAAAAGCCAAATCATCACTCCCTTTACACTTCGCACAGCGATTGTGCAATTGCTTTGATCTTTACAGTCGTATCGTTGATTTCCCGGGATAGGCCATATCGCATATTGTACTCGCTGATCGTATTCGCGCAGTCGATGATTTCATCGAGCCCTCTGCGCATTTCATGAAAACGGCGCGCAAGCCCCAGCCGCTCCTCCATATCAAACAGCTGCGCCTCCGCACGCTTAATCGAATCGCGAACGCCCTGCCTGGTAATTCCTTCATTCTCCGCGATCTCGGATAGGGAAAGGTCGTCGTTATAGTAGTAGCCAAGAAAATCCCGCTGCTTTTCCGTGAGCATATCCCCATAGAAATCAAGCAAAATCGTGATTCCAAGATCCTTCGCCCACAACTTCGCCTCCCCACCCCGCAAAATCCCCCTCTCCGCACCACAAATTGGTTCGATGTGGAAAAGGATATATGTAAAGTTCTTTTCTTTACAGCGGGATTTATTATACTAAACGTGTCCCTTTCTGTCAAGGGGAAAAGCTCGTCAATCTGCAAATTTCCTTTTCAATTATTATATATAGCATCGTTTGCACAAGCTTTTTTCTCTTGCCACGGCATTTTTATTTTGATGAGCCGCATGATATACGCCACATTAGCACGTTGATAAATAAACGCAAAACTGCAATTTCGCATAGATCTCCTTTCATGAAAATTGGGAAAATCGCATATCCATATACCGCATTCTTTCGATGAGCCGTTATTTTGTCCAAAAAACATTTTATCAAACTAGACAAGATTCACAAAACGGCTCTATTATTTTTCAAAGTGATTGACATTATGTCTATTTAAGTTTATGATTTGTTTACGAAATCACCGCTAATTTCATAGAGAGCTGTTCTCGATGTGAAAAGTTTTCGGTTATTTCGCCGTTTTGCTCATTTCTTCATTTCCCGGCCCGCGCGCACCGTGAAAATTAAAGAAGGCGCGTCCAAGGCGTGAAAACGCCTAAAACAAAAATTTATTATTTGGAGGTGTAAAAATTTGAAGAAATGCAAACGGCTGCTGAGTATTTTTCTCGCCGTGATGATGCTGCTTGGTTGTGTCCAGGCCGCCTTCATCGTCGGCGCAGAAAGTGCCAGCACAGTCAAAGTCGCCACCATCTCGGACATCCGCTATCAGGCGGGAGCGGCAGATAAAGATGGCCTCATGCTTTCTAAGAGCGCCGCCCTGCTTGACGCTGCGATCGCCAAGGTCAAAGCAAGCGATGCGGATGTGCTGCTCGTCACAGGTGATCTCACCAATAACGGCAGCAAAACTTCCCACCAGTATGTGGCAAGTAAGCTCGCGGAAGTAAAGGCGGAGGGCATCCCAGTCTATGTCATTCCCGGCGAGCACGACGTTCGTGAAGGCGGTACGACGACTGCGGTATCGAAAGCAGTGTTTAAGGATCTCTACAAGGACTTCGGCTATGGTGAAGCCCAGCAGGATCCTTCCTCCGCTTCCTATGTCGCAGATCTGGGCAATGGCTTTAAAGCTGTCATGAGCGATTCCGTCGCAGCAGACGGTCAAGGCCAGATGACCCAGTGGGTGGTAGACAAAGCGAAAGCTGAAATTGCCAATGGCAATACGGTATTCGCCGCATCCCACCATCCGGCAGTTACACGCGGCAGCGTGGACAGAACGTTCATTGATCTGCTCCACACGCTGGCGGGATTGGAAATCGATCTTGGTGGTAAAACCAAGATTTATACCAACGATCCCGATCAGGCGGCCGCCAGCCTCGGCCTGGTAGACAGGACCTGCATCCTCTCAAACGCGGGTGCTCTTGCGGACGCCGGCGTGAAGTATCTCTTCACCGGCCATGCGGGCACACTGAGCATCAGCGGCATGACCACGACCAACGGCGCGCAGATGTATGACGTGATGTCCGGCTCTCTGGTCAACGCTTCCTCTTCCGTCCGGTACACGACGCTGTCCAAGGCGTCCGCCGGCATGAAGGAGCAGCGCGCGGAGTTTAAAACCGACATGATCGCGTCCGCCGCTGGCGTCGACAATGTGGAGCAGGTCGCCCATGCAGCGCTTGAGAAGCAGATGCCGAAGGAAGTGGATTATGCGATCGAGGTTGCTGAAAAGGTCATCGCGCACCTGGTTCCGGCAATCAATCCGAACGTACAGAAGATCGTGCGTGAGCTTGATCTTGCGGCGATAGGCGTAACGGGAATCCCGTCCATTGCCAACAGCGCAGTGCAATCGATTAAAAACAAGCTTGCAGGCAACTATGTCGGCCCACTGCTCGACATTCTGGGCAACTCGGCCAAGCTGCACAACGTTATCGCAGATGTACGTAGCGCTCTGGAGAGAATGAACTTTAACGGGCGAAGCTTTTATGAGTTTCTAACCGACATTTTCATCACCATCCAGAAGGGCGACGGCGAGACACCCGCATCCGTAGAGGGCATCTTTGATGCTCTACGCAACCAGCAGGCTGGGCCGCTGGTAGGGCTGATCCAATCTTTCGCAGACAACTTCGATCCCACGAATTTGATCAACCTGCTTAATGAGGCTTTGGATTTACGGTTGGATACCTCAGAGAAAGTCTTAGGGCTTGTTACAATTAATGTCCATGTGCATCTTCGCAGCCTGTTGGCGGGTCCATTCTTAGTGATTGACGCTGGTTCCATCAACCAGACTGAGATTGATCTGTGGAGTACGCTAGACGGCGCGATCACCCTGCCGAACGGCAAAAAGATCAGCGAAATCGCCCGTCCTCTGGTCAACGACCTGATTCTGGGCGGCCCGAACGACGCGAGCACCAAGCAGACGCCTGCCCGCTTCACACAGAATCTGAAAAACGATGCCGAGGGCGTTGTCAACCTGCTCTTTGAGTTTGGCGTTGGCGATCTGATCGGCACCAACATCTTCGCGCAGGGCCAGTCGGGCGTATATGTCGCCCGCACGGTCACGCTCGCAGAGCTTGGCGATTATCTCAACAGCCTCGTCCCGAATAAGGACGTGTCCTCTCTCAGCGCCGTGGATTGGTCCAAGGTGCGCGATGCGCTCAACGCGGCTGGCCGCTTCACTGCGGAACAGCTTGCAACTGTGAATAAGGAACTCGTGGCCGGTACGGATTCTACCTCAGCCGTGACTCAGCTCGACAAGCTCAAAGAGCTTGCGAACGCGGAGTTCTACAAAGCGGTTGCGGATGAATTCACCGAAAAGGTCAACGCCTTGCCAGCCGTCGACGCCCTCACGCTGGATAACGCGCAGCAGGTTTATGCGCTCCAGTCTGAGTACGATCAGTTCTATGCGGAGATCAAGGCGAACCTCAGCGCAGAAACCGTGGCGAAGCTGAATGCAGCCGTCGCCAAGATCTATGCGCTTGAGCATTTCGATGCCGCAGTTGACGCCGTTATGACGAAAATTGCTGCAATCGGAACTGTCACAACCGAAAGCGAAGCAGCCATCCAGGATGCACGCGCCGCCTATGATGAACTGACCGTCCGCCAGCAGAAGCAGGTGACCAACTATCAGACCCTTGTGGATGCGGAAGCTGCACTGATCCTCGCGAAAGAAAATGCCGCCGTAATCAAGTCTGTTGAAGACAAGATCGCGGCAATCGGCGAAGTCAGCTATACCTCTGCCAGCAAGGCGAAGATCGATGTCGCCCGCGCGGCATACAACAATCTCGATGAGGCACTGAGGCCAAGCGTAAGCAATTATGAGGTTCTGACCGCTGCCGAAGCGCGCTACGCGGAGCTGAAAGCCGCCGCAGAAGACGCAGCAGCAGCCGAGCCCGTGATCGCCCAGATCAACGCCATCGGCAAGGTCACCTTGGAGAGCAAACGCCTGATCGAAGCCGCTGAGGCAGCCTACGCCGCCCTGACGGATTCTCAGCAGAAACTCGTTAGCAACTATGAGACCCTCACCGCCGCGCGCGCCGCCTATGACGCGCTTGTTCAGGCTGAGGCCGACAATCAGGCCGCCGCGCAGGCAGTCATGGATCAGATCGCCGCGATTGGCACCGTAACGCTGGAGAGCGAAGCCGCGATTCAGCAGGCCCGCGCTGCTTACGATCTGCTTACACCCGCGCAGAAAGCGCTGGTCACCAACCTCACCGTTCTGACCAATGCGGAAAGCACACTCGCCGCTCTGAAGAAGCAGGCGGCTGACGAAAAAGCGGCTAAGGCTGTGGATGAGCTGATCGCAGCCATCGGCGATGTCACGCTCGAAAAAGAAGAGCAGATCGCCGCCGCCAGGGATGCTTACAACGCGCTTACCTCCGACCAGAAGCGTCTGGTAGAAAACCTCGCCGTTCTGACCGCTGCGGAAGCGCAGCTCAGTGTGCTGAAAAACGACTTCCTCTTTGAGGATGGCGCAACCGGCATCACGCTGCGTGCAGGCAGCGGCGTTCTCCCGCTCGACACGATCATGACCGTGCAGGAGATCGTCAGCGGCAATGTGTTTGACGCGATCCTTGCCAAGGATTACAAGGCCTTCCACCTCTATGATATTAGCCTTGCCTCCGACGGTTCCCCTGTGGCGCCCACGAAGGCAGTTAAGATCAGCATCCCGCAGTTTGCCTCGAACACCGCTGTTTACAGCGTTGCAGCCGACGGCACGATGACCCCGGTGGAAGCGGTTCTGGAAAACGGCTCCTTCAACTTCAGCGCAGATCAGGTCGGCATGTTCGCCGTCGCGCAGGCGAAGGTATTCGTTGATACCACCGCCCTGAAGGCTGCAATCGCTGCCTCGAGGCTTTGGACGCCTCCCATTACAACGCTGCGAGTTTTGCTAAGGCAAACGCCGCTTATGAGGCTGCCAAAGCGGAGCTGAATGCAAACTATGAGCTTACCGCGGCCAATCAGAGAAAGGTCGACGCGGCTGCCTCCGCACTCAAGGATGCGATCGCAGTGCTTTCCTATCTCCCGGCTGATATTGCCGAGCTCAACACGGTTCTCTACCAGGCAAAGATGATGCAGGCCGCCGATTATGTGGACTTCTCTGATGTGGAAGAGGCAATCGCGGCAGCAGATGAATTCCTTGCCGGCTCCTATGATATTCGCAACCAAGCCGCGATCAACGAGCTTGCCCAGAATCTCTCCACCGCAATTGCGGCGCTGGCTCTGGCGCCAGCCGATTTCACGGCGATCGATAACGCCATTGCAGCCGTACCGAAGGATCTCCATAATTACACGGAGGCCTCCGTCGCAGCCCTCAATGCTGCCGTTAACGCTGCAAAGGAAGCGAAGAACACCATCACCCGCGAAGACGCTGACTGGCAGGCCCAAGTTCAGGCGTATGCGCAGGATGTGCTGGATGCATCGCAGGCCTTCAGAAAGCGGACGTTTCCTATGCGGATACCGCTCTGCTTGAATTGGCAATCGATATGGTACATCTTTACTATCCGGCCGACTATGTGGACTTCTCCGGTGTTGACGCCGCTGTTGCCGCGGCACAGGCACTGCTCAATGCGAAGCCCACAGCTGACCGACAGGATGAAGTCGATGCCGCCGCAATGGCGATCTTCGACGCGATCGGCGCACTCGAATGGGCATAAGGAGCAGACGCTCACTTTTTTGTGTGAATCCCTCCAAATAGAATACCGCGCCGGAGCGCAGTGACAAAAGCCCTTCGGCGCGGCATTGCCCAAACGGCCAACCGATTTTGATTCAGAAAGAGGTGTTTTCACTCTATGGCAAAAACCAAAAAAGCGTTTTCCGCAAAGCGCGTGCTTGCGTTGGCGTTGGCGCTGATCATGGCGCTCTCCGTCATGCCGGCGGCGTTTGCGGCGGAGCCCACGGGTCCAGTTGAGAGTTCAGCGGGCAATTACTCCGGTGGCGTTGACACTGGATATTGGACTACGATGCGGATGAACTATCAGAATTTTACCTTCATCCAAACACAGAACGATGAGCAATTCCAATTTACTTTTGACTTCTCCGCTAGGAAAAATTCTGGTGTTAACTATGTCTGGGTTTATGCGCCCAACAATGAATACCCGCAAACCCTTTCCAGTACAATTGGAAAGACATCCGCCCTTTCTTGGGCGAATGAGATAGGCGGTCTTGGTACGGGCTATTCCACTTCTGCTATTACTGTTACCTTCACTGGAAATGGTGCCGCAGTATATGAAACATCCCTGCACCTTGTCTATGATGCAGGCGCCACCAGTTTTTCTAACAGAGCTAACCGCACCATTGATCTCCCAATTACCGTCACCGTCATCGACAAGCGTGCCCTGAATTCCGCCATCAGCGCCGCCAACGCGGCTGCATCCGATGCGGAGTATTACACGGAGGCTACTTGGGCCGACGTGACCGCGGCCCTTGCCAACGCGCAGAAGGTTGCGGGCGACGTGATCGAGACGCAATCAGTCATCAATCGCTACGCCTCCGCCCTTCAAAACGCAGTGGATTCCCTGGAGTATCAGGGTGCTAATTACACGGCTCTTGACGCTGCAAAAGCTGCCGCGGAAAAGATTTTGAACGATGCCAAAGCAGACGATACCTACACGATCGCAACACTGGCCGCCCTGCGCGAGAAGTATGAGGCTGCGCAGAACATTCCCACCACAGGCTGGGATATCCGCAACCAGAATGCGATTGATGTGGCTGCAAATGAGCTCAGCGCCGCAGTTTCCGGCCTTGTGAGGTTTGCAAGCTATGCTCAAATGCAGGCCGCTGTCACTACGTTTGAACGGCTCAACGCCGAATTTTATGATCCGGCAGATCTCGCTGCACTGAAGGTCAAGGTGGATGCCGCTAAGCAGGAAATGCTGCGCGAAAACCGTCTCGACATCACAAAGCAGGCAGATGTCAACGCCCGCGCCATGGCGCTGATGAAGGAGATCAACTCCCTCCAGAAGCTCCCGGCAAACTACGATGCGTTCAACGCTGCTGTTGCCGCTGCAAAAGCGAAGATCGAGGCCTCCGACTTCCAGAATTATACCAGCGCATCCGCAAAAGCCCTCAGCGATGCGTATCTTGCCTCCGCCTCCATTGAGACAGGCAAGGACATCACCTATCAGGCAACGATTGACGCCGCCACAAAGGCCATCAACGACGCGATCGCAGGCCTGACCCTTAAGGGCGCCGATTATTCCGCTCTCGACGCTGCCATTGCCAACGCGCAGGCGCAGCTCGACCGCACGGATATCAGCGACTACACGGATGCTTCCGTGAACGCGCTGCGTACCACTCTTGACGCTGCAAAGGCAGTCAGCCGCAAGCTGACGGTTGACCAGCAGCAGATCATCACGGACGCCACCGACGCCCTGCTCGCCGCAACCCGCGGCCTGACCCTCAAGGGCGCTGATTACACTGCGCTTGACAAGGCGATCTCTGACCGTGAGGAAGAGGTAGCCGCCGCGAAGGAAGCGGGCATCTACACAGACGCCTCCATCTCCCGCGTGGAAACGGCAATTGCCGCGGCAAAAGCGGTTGACCGCACCCTCTCCGTGAAGGAGCAGACCAAGGTTGACGATGCACTTGCAGCCCTGAATGCCGTTAAGCTTGAGAAAAAGCCCGCCGACTACAGCGCACTCAACGACGCCATCAAGGCTGCTCAGGATACGCTGAATAACGCAGGCGACGAGTACACCGAGGCTTCTAAAACTGCGCTGAGCAATGCCATCAAGGCCGCCCAGGCAGTTGTAGCCGCTAAGTATGATGTCACACAGCAGCAGAAGGTAGACGATGCGGTTGCAGCGCTTGAGAGCGTAAAGCTCATCCTGAAGGATGCGGATTACAGCGCGCTCAACGATGCGATCCAGAATGCGGAAGCCTTCCTCGCAGATCCGGATACGGAAAAGCTTTACACAGAAGAGGCCATCCAGGCTGTTAAGGATGCGCTTGACGCTGCCAAAGCAGTGGAAAAGGATCTCGACATCCTCCATCAGGATGAGATCACCGCGGCCGCCGACACGCTGGTAAATGCTATTGAGCAGGCCAAGGGCGATTTCAACGCGGCTGACCTCACTGGCCTTCAGAAGGCTGTTGACGCCGCCAACGAGAAGCTCGCAGCCGCCGATATCGAAGATTACACGAAGGATTCCCGTGACGCCCTTGCCGAGGCTGTTGCTGAAGCAGAAGCTATGATCGAGCGTATGCCCAACATCACTGAGCAGGACGCTGTGAACGCGAAAGCCGCGGCCCTCAACGCCATGACGCTCACGCTCAAGGGCGCTGACTATGAGGCGCTTGACATTGCCATTGCCAAGGCGAATATCGCCTACAACGATGCAAAGGCCAGCGGGCAGTATACGGAGGAATCCCTGGCACAGCTCAAGGCTGCCATCGATTATGCAGAGGGCCTGAGCCGCAGCCTGACCATCAAAGATCAGAAGATCATTGACGACGCAGAAGCAGCCCTGAATGTAACGCTCGTCTACAAGGGCGCCAATATGGATGCTCTGAACGCAGCAATCGCCGCTGCCAACGCCAAGCTCAGCGCTTCTGACATCAGCAACTACACCGAGGCTTCCGTTGCGGCCCTCAGGGCTGCCTTGGAAGAGGCTGAAGCGCTCGTAAAGAGCAACCCGGATATTACGAAGCAGGATGCAGTGGATGCGATGGCCGCCTCTCTCAACGCGATCAAGCTCGTCCTCAAGGACGCTGATTTCACCGCGCTCGACGCGATCATCAAGACCGCTTCTGATAAGCTCGCTTCCGGTGATATCAACACCTACACGCCTGATTCCGTTGCCGCCCTGAGGGCAGCCCTGGAAGAGGCTGAGAATATCGACCGCAGCCTTACGATCCTCGATCAGGCTGATGTGGATGCCGCTGTTGCAAACGTCCAGAAGGCACTCGATGCGATGAAGCAGTATGATGCGCTTACCTCCGTCGCAATCACCAACGGCGGTGTGGATGTTGAAGGCGATGTACTGTTTGTAAAGGTTCCGTGGTATACGCTCTATAAGAACAATTCGACCGAGCTGGGTATTCAGGTAAACAGCGGCGCTGAGGTCAAGAGTGTAAAATGGAGCTATGCAAATTGGTCCATCGACAAGCCTGAAGCGACGATCGAAACTCCCAACGCCGAGACGACGGTCATCCGTCCCAACGGCAAGGGTATCGGCGCCCGTTCCTGCTGGGTTACCGTGACGGTGGAAGATTTCTACGGCAACGTAGCGACCGATACCATCAAGGTTCGTTTCCACAAGTGGGATTGGCAGGCAAAATAAAAGCCCTTACGTCAGGAACGATTCACCTGTTCTAAGGCATAATGAAGGGTTCCCCGTCTCGGTTCCGGTCAGCCGGTACCGAGGCGGGGTTCTCGTTTTGATTGCATTTGGGCGCTCGGAAGCATAAAAAGCTCCTGGATAATTCATAGGCCATCTTCTTATTGATGTTAACTTTTGGGAATCACCACCTTCGACACTTGCAGATAAAACGATGATAGATCCAATAAAGTATGATTGATCTCCCGATTAATCAGGATCCATCTATTTTTTCCTTCGATAAAGCCTACGGCAATCTTGTCAAGCCCATTATAATATGATAAAATAAAGTGTTTCGAGATACAGTCATTGGAGGGTTTTATTATGTCAGGACATTCCAAATGGAGCACGATCAAGCGCAAGAAGGAAAAAACGGACGGCCAGCGTGCAAAGATTTTCACGAAGATTGGCCGTGAAATTGGCGTAGCGGTGCGTGAAGGCGGCCCGGATCCATCCTCCAACTCCAAGCTGCGGGATGTGATTGCAAAGGCGAAGGCCAATAATGTGCCCAACGATAATATCGACCGCATCATCAAAAAAGCAGCCGGTGAAGGCGGCGCGGATAATTACGAAGAGATCGTTTATGAGGCTACGGTCCCTGCGGCGTGGCCGTTATCGTGGAAACGCTCACGGATAACCGCAACCGCACTGCCGCTGATATGCGCCATTATTTTGATAAATACGGCGGAAACATGGGCCAGACGGGTTGCGTCGGCTTCCTGTTCAACCGGCAGGGCGTGATCGCCATTGAGATGGAAGGCCTGGATGAAGAAAAAGTGATGGAAGATGCGCTGGAGGCCGGCGCGATCGACTTTTTAACGGACGAGGATGTTTTCGACATCCGCACAGAGCCGAGTGATTTCACCGGCGTGTGCGATGATCTGGAGGCCAAGGGCTATACCTTTGTTTCCGCTGAAATCGAATATGTTCCCACTACCTATACGAAATTGAGCGATCCGGATGATATCAAAAACATGGCCAAGATGCTGGAAATGTTCGAGGATAATGACGACGTTCAGAATGTTTGGCACAATTGGGAGAATGCCGACGACGCAGAGTAATCTCCTCCTCCTGCTTCCCAATTCATGAATCAGCAAGGCCCGCCGCAAACAATCACTTTGCGGCGGGCTTTATTGCAGTTGACGAAGAGAAGAGAATCCCTTATGATAACACTATCAGAAAAAAGAAAGGAATGAGAAAATGAAAAGGATTATCTGTGCCGTATTGGCTGTTGTGATGATCGTTTCACTTGCCGGCTGCGGCGGAGAAAAGCCGGAAGAAGTCGTCGAGCGAGTCACCCAAGCCATTAAGGAAGGCAAGATGGAAAGCGTCAAGGAGAATATCGATCTCAATGCCCTGGAGAGCTTGCTCCCGGATTCGGGGAGCGAAAGCACCAAAGCGGCAACGAGTGAAGAATCCCTAATTTCGGGTGGAAAAGCCTCCTATTTCCCGATTGACGATACGCTGGGCAAGATTACGGTCAAGATCCTTTCCTCTGAAAAGGATGGCGATCATGCCACCGTGAAGGCAGAGTGCACCGCCGTGGACCTCACAGAGTTCCTTAAGGGCTATATGCAGAAGAGCATGGAAAATGCGCTCGATTTCACAAAGGATGACGCCGCAAAGGACGCAGCACTGAACCAATACGCCGCCGATTATTTGGCGCAAGAGGATGTGCCGATGAAAACGACCACGGTGGATATTCAGCTTGTAAAAGCCGATCAAACCTGGAAAATCACTTCTACAACTGAATATCTCGACGCGCTGACCGGCGGCTATCTGTCGGCTGTCAAATCCTTGGCAGACAGCTTCGGTGGATAAAGCGGTTTAAAATTGGCCCTGAAATGCCCTGTAAGGAATTTGAGCCTAAAAGCAAAAAAAGATTCCTTAAAAATTTTTAAATTTTT
>ENA-OQED01000573-OQED01000573.1-human-gut-metagenome-genome-assembly--contig:-NODE-573-length-14446-cov-1.642363_pt1 | contig 14446 bp, 14 predicted proteins | sample MGYA00242790_ERZ504625 | MGnify/ENA primary metagenome ERZ504625 (study PRJEB26092, sample SAMD00036345) | human gut metagenome | host: Homo sapiens | study: EMG produced TPA metagenomics assembly of...
CTTTTTTTTCTTTTTAGCCATAAATCATTTCCTGCGTCGTTTTTTGTTCTGAACAGAATTGATACCGGCAACCAGGATCACCGCGATCACAATTCCGATCACAACACAGAGAGCAAGCATCGGAAGCGTCGGATTGGTGATTCCGGTAACCTTCTTCTCTGTTTTCTGAACCGCCTTCGCAGCCTTCATCGGAACTCTGTGTCCCCTCACCAGAAGTCTGTGCGTATTCACCGCATAAGGCGTACACGTAACCAGCGTTACATAATCATCCCCATCCGTGATACCCAGAGACTCTGTCTGCTCCGGAAGAACGGTAAGAATCTGATCCACCTCGTAGGCAAGCGTCTTACCCAGCACATGCAGGTAAAAAACATCTCCCTCTTCCACAAGATTCAGATCTGTAAAAAGTTTCGCACTTGGAAGACCTCTGTGTGCCGACAAAATACAATGGGTACTCTTGCCGCCAACCGGAAGACTGCTGCCGAACAAATGACCAGCGCCCTTCTCCAGAGTCTCATCTGTCGTGTAATGATAGATTGGAATGCTCACATCGATCACAGGAATCTCCACATACCCCATCATTCCATCACCATTCAGGTTCAGAAGAGACTCATATGTACTGTCCGTCTGGCCATCCCTCACGGAAAAAGCATCCGGCACACTTTCCTGCTTGATCTGTTCATTATACTCCTGCGCTGCCTTCCACATGCTGTCAATCTTCTCCGCATTCTCATCCGAAGAAACACTGCTGCTATAATTACTGATCAGCAGGCTGTCCCTGTACCGGTTCCAGGCATCACTGACCATTGGATACAGCAGTATGGACAACCCTATCAGAAACAGCAAACCAAGTCCAATATAATTTTTCTTCTTATTCTTTCTCATAGGTTTCTCCATACTGTTGTATTACCATTCCGGCCCCCGAAGGGGCCGGGCGGTAATGATTTCTTCAACAGAATAATCAGAAACTATTCTGTTTTAATACTTGCTTTGTCGTTGCTTATAAATAATTTTTGAATCGAATCGATCCGGCAATCAAACGATTACTCCTCAGATCCTTTTCTGCGGCTGATGAAGAAAGCACCAGCAGCGCCAGCCATAACTACAACACCGATGATAGTGAAGAGGTATGTTCCCATGCCACCTGTGGATGGAAGAGCGCCGAGTTTGGTATCGGTTACAGGAAGAGTTACATTTCGAGTTTCAGCACTATCTTTTGTAAGTGTTACATTATCGATATTTGTATTAATACTATATCCTTTTGGTGCTTTTGTCTCTGTAATCACATAAGTTCCTGCGCCAAGACCTTTTACTAAAACAGTTCCTTCAGTTGCTTCTACATCTGCTACAGCAGTTTTGTCAGTCATATCTGTGTCAGATGTAACCATTGTATAAACACCTGTATTCGTTTTTACAAACTGAATCGGAGCATTCTCACCCTGTTTTTTAATCTGGAATGTTGCACCTTTCAGAACCTTTGGGTTCTCTTTTGAATCATCAGTTTTATTAATTCTGATAGATCCAGAGTAACCTGGTACATTAGGTTTGTCGTGGGAATTATTTGTCTCAGCTTCATTTTTGTATTCTGTATCATCTGTAATAACACCAGTTACTTCAACACGTACACTCTGTCCAGCATGAAGATTAGCACTACCAATATAAGTATCTTTGAAGTTTACAGTCACAGCTTCTGTTGTTGCTAATTTTTTGTCTAATGTATATGCATCATTAACTTTTACTTCAGATCCATTTACCAGTACTTTAATTCCTGTAATTTTCATACCTGTTGGAGTATCTTTGATCCAGAATGCTCTATTTGTTGCATTAAGCGCATAACTTGGGAATGTAGTATCAATATTGAATTTTACTTCTTCACCTTTTGCTACGAATATCTGATCACCATTAACTAATGTTTTGGTAGCTGATACGCTGAAGATTTAGCATTGATTGTTTTTGCAGCTGGAACGATTAAATTGTTAGCATCATAACCATAAGGTGCCTCACCCATAACATTGTATGTTGTATGATCACCTGTCGCAATAATCATGTACGCACCAATTTCAAGTCCATCAATTGTATATGTCGTTGAATTAGCCGGAACTGGGATTTCTTGCACAGGAGTTGGAAGTGGATTAACACTTTTCAGTGCTTCCCAGTCAATATTAACTACATGATTAGTATTAGTCGCATGATTCTGTGCCCAACTCTCAATAGTCCAGTCACTGTTCGCTTCATCAAAACCAACTACTTTATAAACCTTCAAAGTAGTATTATCATTTGCAGTTAAACCAGTTACGGTAATACTACCCGTTGTAGTTGTTGCTGCATCAGCTGCAAATGCTGTAGATGCCATAGCCAGCACCATAATTGCTGCCATCAGTATTGCACTGATTTTCTTAAATAAATTTTTCATAAGGTTTGCTCCTTTCTTTCTCTGCATTTTTCTTTTTCGCCCTTCATCGGCCATTTACAATTAATGTGTTACGATCTCTTTGCTTCTTCCTCCCTTCGTTTATTATTTATAAACAACAGGAGTGCAGTTGCAAGAATCGCTACACCACTGATTGTAAATCCATAGGTTCCCGGACCACCGGAGTTTGGTAATGAATAAAGTTTCGTGTTTTTAATTGTCAAAACATTACCATCTTCATCCAAAGTCCACATTGACTGAGGTTGAACTTCGATTGGGGTTCCATCTTCTTTAACAAGCGTAACTTTTCCAAGTTTTACCTGGAAATAGATACTAGTTTCTAATAATGAATAGCCTTTTGGCGCTTTAATTTCTGTCAGTTTATACAATCCAGGTTTCAGATCCTTCAACTCAACAGTATCTTTGTCAATCTCGAATGGCTTATAAGCATTACCGTCAAATTGCCCTGTAGTACCATCTTTTACTTCCAGTGTAAACTCTGCTCCACTCAATTCATTATTACCACTAGAATCAACTTTCTTCAGGTCAAGATTTACAGAATACTCGTTGATGTAGGAAACCTTGCCCAATACACCTCCGTCATTCGGATTATATGTGTACTCTGATGAAATAACATCCGTGTTAGGCGTCTGTTTACTATTTCCTAAAACAAACGTTGTTTCATTGTTTTCCACTGAATTCTGACAATTTGTTTCAACTGCGATATCAGTTCCTGCAATCTTATAACCATCTGGAACATTCACCTCAGATACAACATAAGTACCTCTTGAAAGGTTTTCCAACGTTTTTTTGTCAGCATCAGTAAGTTCTCCGGTAAGAGAGTCTTTCGAGACCGTAAGCGTAAATGTTTTACCCTTACCTTTAAACGCATCATCTCCATCCTCTGTTTTTACATTAAACTGGAATTCTCGATCCACAGAGGATTTTTCCTCTACCTTCTTGATAATATCAATCTTACCGGAAATTACATGGATTGTGTAGATTCCATAAGGATTGTTACTCTTCTTCTCATTTATTGCTTCCTGAATATTATCCTCTCCACCAGCAACATTGTTATTTGTATTTTTTTTACTTCCCTCCGATGGAGCTCCGGCATTATACGTTACTTTAAGATAGTAATTTGTGTCCGCTGTTGGCTGTTTATCTGAATCACTTAATTGACCCAAATCATATACAGGATTTCCCTTTGTATCTGTTGCAACCGGCTCCGTACACTTCGGATTCTTGTACCACTTCAACTGAATATTAACAATGTCTGCGGTTCCAACCTTCCCATCTTTATACGATGTTACGTCACTCGCTTTAAATAACTTATTCAGAATTTCTCCATCTGTCGGAATCGTATCACCCTTGTAAATGGTAATCTCTTTATCATTGATAAAAATCTTGGCATTTACATTAACCTTCGGCTGTGGCAAATAAATCTTCTCATTACCAAACGTAATATTGGATCCCTCCCTCACATTGGTCGTAACATCATTTCCACCAATATAAGTATCTTTCGCTTTAATATTAAGAGATTTAGTCCATGGATTATTTTTCTTCTTTTTTGGGATTGTAACATTCGTCCACTGTACCTGCAAGTTTCCATTAACCAGCCTTACCACTCCGCCATTTGCAAGTGTAAGAGGTCCATTTGCAAGCGATTCTTCAGTAATGATCTTTCCGGCATCATCAAGAAGATCAAATCTTGGATCAATCGTATCGGTAATGGTCGCATTTGTAATATCAACGTCATTAAAGATCGTCTGCTCAAATGTTCTGAACAGTTCACTCAGACCAGCTGCATCATCCGCTGTCTTAGCACATTCCGCACTGGATGCGATTCCCGGATAATCATTTGATCCATCGCCCGCTAGGAATTTCTCAGCCTTCGATGAAAGTGCAAAGCCTATGGTATATATGCTAACTCCTTTGTCTTTTAACTTCTTTGCTGTAACTTCTGCTCTCTTTTGTGCATCATTGCTCCAAGAAGCTCCCTGTGAACTATCGCTAGAATTTCCCGTTGGCTCTCCATCTGTAAATAAAATAACATATTTAGGAAGTGTATCACCATTTTCAGTTGCCGCAGTTAATTTATTATATGCATTGTTAAGGCCAAAATTAGGATCAGTTCCTCCATTTGCATTTAATCCGCTTACTGTGTTAATTAATGTATCCTTATTATTCTTAAGTTCCAATAAATCAGTTGTTGTTCCCTTCTCATCATAACTAAATGTGGCAATTCCAATCTTACTATTTGATGATTTTTCAGCAGTCGAATTTATAAACTGTTTAACGGATTCTTTTAATGCATCAAGTCTTGTCGCCAGTTTTATAAAAATTTCACAATTTTTATACTGATCCTCTGATATATCATAATAACCCTTTTTGTAAATATAATATCTATTATCATATTTCCGTATCTGATAATACTTGTTATTATATTTTAAATAATATGTATTACCAGATTTTAAGCTACTTCTTCCTTCTTCTGTATTATCTGCTACTTTTTTGTAATCAACAGGTATAGAATTATTCATTGAACCAGATACATCCAATACAAGCATTATATCTGCTGCTCCAGTAACTACAGTTGATTGGCTTCTACACTTAGACGCTGCAGAGATATCAATCTTATACGTTCTGTTCTCCCAGTCTATAACATGTGCCTTCTTCGAGTATTCCACATCAGATTCGATCAGTTCCTGATGCGTATAGTTTACAATGTGATAATAGCTATCCTTCGAATCTTTCTTAACTACTGTTTTACCATCAGCCTCATAAAGTGTGGCAACAGCAGTACCTGCTTCATCCTTTTCAACTTTTACGATCCAGGTATTTCGATTCTCATACTTATTCGGAACCCTCGTTTCTGTTAAAGTATAAGTTCCTAAAGGAAGATTCTCAAATTTTATGATTCCATCATCACCTGACTCTGCTGTATAAGTTTTAGAATTGTCATCCTGAGAAGTAAGAGTAAATCCTGCTCCGGATAAAGCCTCGCCTTTTGTATTAACTTTTTTGAAATCAAGTTCTGCAACACTGGCAAGTACATTGGTAACCGTTACCCATTGTCTACTGTCAACTGTAGCTTCACTAGAAATAACATTTCCATTCTGATTTGTTGCATTTTTCCCATTGATTAAAACCTGTTCATATTTGTCAGCTGATACATCAAGTTCTTGAACCTTATAATTCTTATTTTCCTCAAGTCCAGAAAAAGTTGCATGCTGACCAGGTTTCAACGTAAACACATTATTGTAGGAAACGTTATTTATTGTTTCACTCTTGAACTCAACATTTTTACCATCGCTTAAAATACCTTTAGTATTTGATGGAACATACTTCCCTTGGGCATTCTTAACAAGTAACTGAAATTTAAACTCTACATCTGCATACTTCTCTTTATCCGTATTACTCAACTGTTTTTCAACCGTAACCGACTTCTTCGGAACTGTTGGAAGATTGAACTTAAGCTTACAGTTGGAATCACCCTCACCTCTTTCGAGATAATAGAAATTAATTGTATGCATTGTATAATCTGCGAAACGATTCTCTCCGCTAACAAAATCTCCTTCTTCATTTGCATCAGCAAATAATTTTCTTAAATTTAGATTATTATTGTTACCAACTGTAACGTTGCCATTAGCAAAATTAATAGAGCCAGATGCTGCATTATGAATACCACCAATATCCAACACCAAAACGCCATCGATGTAAACCCATACATCATCATCTCCAGAAAACTCAAATACCATATTATTACCATTAATTTTTCCGTCTTTTGGCTGAATGAATTTAGCTGACATTGTCATACCAAAATGGAAATCTGGTGAATTTCCTGAAATTTCATGAATCCCCTCGTAAATAGAATCACCTAATGTATTGAATGGAAAGAAACTTCCATGCGGCTTATTACCCGAATCTTTTTGTAGGTTTATTGCATTTGTAGAACTTCCTGGTACCTTATATACAGTAAAATGTTTTGTCTTTTCATCAAACTGTGCAAAATTTTTAGCACTATCATATTCATAGTAACCATCTGCATCTTTTTTAAATAAGTAATTTGCATCACTATAAACCGTCTTGCCCGTACCTGAATCTGTTGAGAATAAATACGAACTACTCTCCTCATTCCCCTTATTTAATACCGGATATGAATCTTTGCCCAATGTCTTTTTCATAATGTTAGAATAGGGATTAGCTGACCCTGTCCACGCATTATAATCCCATACTCCATCCCTTCCATTACTAAACTGCAAAGAATGACCTTTATTTATTTCAGCAGTATTATAATTAAACATATTGATAGTAATACCACTGGCAGCACTATCAACAGTACTCTCCTTATCATCACTACTAGTTGTCTGTACAGAAGTGAAATCATCTGCCAACCATACAACTGAGAAAGTAGAAAAACTCTCTGTTTCAAAGTTTGCACTTTCAATCTCTCCATTGTCGGTTGTACTTACTTCAGCCTGTCCATCGTTGCTCATATTAACAACTTCTGTGACATTACCATTTGCATCCTCCACAAAATGTACCAGAGATACATTCATGTTTTCCTGTGCTGTATCTGTTTCAGCTACATCTTCTGGGATTTCTGCTTCTTTGTAGGCTATAGATACCCTGACACTTCCGTTCTGCGGTTCGATCTTAGTTCCATCGTCATTCAGAAAACTAATATCGTATGCAAGAAAACCTGCTACTGTATAACTCTCATTTTCTGCACCCTCGTGAAGCTGTTTCTCTATATCTGCATACTGGTCAGAACCTTTCTCGATCGGAGTCACAACAAACTGTGCACCTTCCGGAATAACGCCCTTCGCTGCTGTTGCAGTTACAACTACATTACCAACTTCCTGAGAATAAGAAACTTCTTCGCTTTCCAGAATATCCTCAGGCTCTTCTGCCTCATCACTGCTGTCAACAACCTGTGCCATATCACTTCTTATGTAAGCCTCGGTTCCTTCCCATGAAACCTTGTACCAGGTTGCTCCGTCCTCTGCTGTTACGGTATCCAGAAGTGTGAGCTGTGTTCCTGCGTTTACAGTTGCCAGAACCTCTGCCTCGATAGATGGGCTGACACGAAGATTCGTATCGTCTCCCAGAACCTCGATCAGGCTTGTCTCACCATTCTCATCTGCTGCCGTAACCTCATCCGGGCTCGCAATATCCTCTGCCGGTTCTTCCACCACATCCGGATCCTCTGCCGGCGCTTCGGTAGGTTCAGCATCCGGATTCTCCGCTGGCTCCTCAGAAGGCTCTGCCTCAGGAGTTACCTCCGGATTCTCTGCTGCCGGTGTCTCAGCTGCATCCTGCTCAGGCTCGTCCGAAATATCCATTCCGTCCGTAAGCTCCTCTGATGCGATAGACACCTCGTCCCCATTACCGGAAACAGCTTCCGCCTCGACATCTGCTGTCTCAGGAGAATCCCACATAACGGCAAAACAGCTGCGTTGCCAGTCTCAACCTGAAGTGTCTGGATCTGTTTGCCCTCGTTGACATTCAGAACCTTCATATCCTCGTTGGCCTGTAAGGTGTTAACATCAGTATCACCGGTACTGCTGTTATAATGAAGCTTCTCAACGGTTACACTCGTGCTGGCTGCATCGGTAAGCTCCGGTGCTGCCGGTGTCTTGTACTCAAAAGTTACTCTGACTCTGCCGTTCGGCTCGACTCTGTTTCCATCGCCATCAGCAAAATACACATCATACGCAAAAAAACCTCTCAGGCTGCTGCCCTTGTCTGTAGCTGCTGCTGAAAGCTTCTGAGAAACTGTATCATAAGATACGGATGAATTCTCGTTTACGCTGTCAGCCTTCAATGCTGTATTCTGCGGAAGAGCTCCGTCCTCCAGTGCCTCTGCTGTTACTTTAACAGAATCATTCTCATATGTAAGCGTCGATTGCTGCGCCTGTTCCGTTTTCTCCTGGTCAGCGCTGCTTACATCCGGTGTCGATTCTTCGGCCGCTGGTTCAGATGTAAATTCGCCATCTGTAAATATATCCTCCGTTCCATCTCCGAACGCCTCACTCGCGGAGATCGTATATGCACTCGGCATACAGGATACCATCAACGCCAAAGCCACCATAAATGCCAGGAGTTTTCTGATCTTATTATTCCTTAATTTCTTCATACCTTTCCCGCTTTCCTGTGTGTGCATTAACGTGTACTGTATTTCTTATTACTTTACTTCTGTTTATATTCCTTTCTCTTAAAAAAGCTTCATGTTTTTAGCCGGTGAGTAAACAGGTTACACCTTTACAATATTTTACCCTTATGTGATTGTAGTGTCAATATACCAGACATTTTTGGTAAGGATACTGACATTATCAGATGCTATCGAAAATCAGCCTTCAACTCCTCCTTCTTAACTTACTCGTTCACTGGTTCTTTTCGCCTGATTTTTCAATAAAATCTGACTATTCGTGGTATTTATTATACAACACTAATAGTTGTTTTGTAAGGCACTTTTTTAACATGAATTTCTTCAGCTCATCCCGCTTCTTGACATTCAGCTTGCAAAAGATATCCGTAAGGTAATGCTTGACAGTATTAATGGAAATCCCCAAATGCTCTCCTATCTCCTTATTGCTCCATCCCCCACTTGCCAGCATGGCAATAGAAAACTCCATCGTCGACAGCTCCCCCGTAACCTTTCTCCGGTTTCCGGATTATGAAGCGCCATCCAGCCCCTGCTCGAAACGAAATCACCCCTTTCGTGATACGCTGATACGCCTCCGGATCCCGATTCCGGATACAAGCCTCGACCAGCCCCCGCAAAAGCCCATGATGCTCAATAAAAGGCTCCAGAAAACCATCCATCTTCGCCAGCTCCCAGCTCCGGAGCATCTCCTCCTGCGCCTCCTGCTTATGCTTTCGGTTTATCGCACACACCGCCATCATACAGTGGATATACGTCATACTGATCGGATACGGCCTCTCCGCCATAAACAAAGCAGCCTTCCCCATCCCATAAGCACTCCATATCTCCCCGTTAAGATAAGTATGGTGCGCCATCACATACGTGGCAAAAAGCCTCAGCCCCTCAGGAAGCATCCTGCTGTACTCCCCAAAAGCAGGCATCTCATCCGTAGGCAGATGAAGCAAAACCGCCCCCACATACCCCGCCAGAAGACAGGACGCATAAACATCCGCAGGAACCTTTTTCTTCATAGCCAGCTTCAAACAGGACTGGATTCCCTCCATCCCCCGCTTAGCCGCCGCCACATTCCCCAGCGACAGATTAGAATACCCATACAAAATACACGCCGAAAGCTTCAGCTCAATAACCCTGCTGGACAGATACCCCCTCGTGATCTCACAACACTCCTCCGCCTGCCCCGTAAATAAAAAAGCTCAGCCCGCGCAATATTCCTCAAATCCACATCCACAAACCCCTCAACAACCTCCCGAGCCCTCCCAGGCTCAAAAGACGAATTCAAAAGCGGCAAAACCACATAATCACACATACACTCCACTCCCCTCCAAAACCCAGGCAGCCCCCAAAAGACCACCCTCAAAACCAAACCAACACACATCCGAAACCCTCACACAAGCCACATCAACACACATCCGAAGCCCATCACACACCCCTCATCAACACACATCCGAAGCTCTTCTCTCAAGTCCCACAAAACAGTCACCAAAACTCCGGATATCAATCAACCAGTCAATCAGTCAATCAGTCAACCAATCAGGCCAACCATCTTTTTCCATAATTATAATCCAAAATACTCCAAAAAATAAATTTAAATATTACACAAAAACACTACAATATATCCAAACCAACCTCTATTCCCCAATCCCCTCACGACAAACCGCAAAAAACTCACCCCAACCACATCCAACGCAGCGCCGATGCCCCACCCCGCTGGCAGACTGTCCGTTCGTCCCTCCCTCCATTCATCCCACAAAAAAAGAGCCCCCAGGCCCAAACACCCGGAACTCTCCCCAAAACCAAACAAACATCATCTCCTCCGCAGCTTCCTCAGTTCCCTCTCCAACCGATCCGCACGCGCCTTCTCCCTCAACGTATTCGCCCTCTCTTCACTACGACCCTTTTCAATCCCTTGACTGATTCCCTGTTCGATTCCCTTATTAATCCACATCTGCTCAATCTCAAAACTCTTCATATACGCCACCATAACCTTTCCGCCTCAAACATCTCTTCTACCCCTCCGCAGCTTCCTCAGCTCCCTCTCCAGCCGATCTGCACGCGCCTTCTCCCTCAACGTATTCGCCCTCTCTTCACTACGACCCTTTTCTATCCCTTGAGTAATCCCTTGAGTGATTCCTTGACTGATTCCCTGTTCAATCCCTTGAGCGATTCCTTGGCTAATTCCCTGCTCAATCCCTTGGGCGATTCCTTGACTGATCCCCTGTTCAATCCCCTTATTAATCCACATCTGCTCAATCTCAAAACTCTTCATATATGCCACCGTAACCTTTCCATCATCTTTAACAACCCTGACCATCTCCAGCAACTCCCTCAAAACATCATTTACCGCATTCACCTCCCTGGTATCCTCCAAAAAATGAAGCAGCGCCACCAGCTCCTCAGGCACACCCGCACCATCTCCCTTCGTATTCAGAAAAACCGTCCTCAGCCCATCATCATACTCCATCTCCGGAATCTCCTCACACATATTCCGGATCGTATACACCATCCTACCCCGATCAAACGGATCATACGAACAAACAAAAATAACAAAAACCCTCTTAAGCTTCCCGAAACCCTCACCCTTTTTCAAACACCGGCTGTCAATGATCGCATGATAAAACCTCACCCGCTTCGGCAGATCCTTCATACTCACAACATCACCATTATTATCCGGCTCAATGTCAAAAACAGAAGGATCCGCCAAAACATCCATCAGCTCCTCCTCAGCCAGAACATCAAGCCGCGCCCCGCGAAAACCCTCATCCCGGCCACCAAAAGCCCTCTGCGCAACAACCCGCAGCCTCCCGATCTCACGCCCCAGCACCACCTGCAACAGCAACCTGCAAAACCTCTCACCAATACCAGGAAACGTCATCACCGCGTTAAACAAAAAATCATCCAGAAGATTCATATCCTCAAGCCGCTTCCTCTGCATAAGACTCCTCCTTTCACTATGATGGCAAAAGAAAAAACCTCACACAACCAACCGGCTCCTCCCCGCCATATTTATACAACCAACCATATGGGGATCAGATAGCCGAACGGCCCAGAATGTTCCCAGATATGTACTTTCAGTATAACCACCCCACCATCAAAAGTCAACAAAAACCCTTCGACAAAAACCGCCAAAACCTCATTCCACTGCATCCACCACAGCGCCGATGCCCCTCCCCTCCCGGCACACCACAAGGAAACTCAGCCCCTGCAGCCATCCAGCGCAGCGCTGATGGCCCACCACCTCCCGGCAAACCACCACACCTCACACCCCCAAAAACCAGAACGGACAGACTGCCAGCGGGACGGCTGCATGGTCGGGACCCGGTGCGTCGGAGTAAGCCGCTGGTCATACTTGGCGCCTGGGGCTTCTGACGGGAAGGTACTCTGCGGCCACAAGCCGCAGAGTAAGCCCCATCTGTCTGAGCCAGGTACGCATCAGCGTACATGGCGAGTTATGGGGCGCCCTGCACGGCAGAAGACTCAGACGCCTAGTATGACCCGGCGAAACGACCGCACCAGGCACGACCATGCAGCCGCCCCGCTGGCAGTCTGTCCGTTCGTCCCTCCATTCGTCCCTCCCTCCCCCACACAAAAAAAGAGCCCCCAGGTCCAAACACCCAGGAACTCTCCCAAAACTCAAATATCCAATTATCATCAATCGTTACCAGTTGTCACAAACCATCACCCAACACGCAGCCGAAACTTCTGAATCTCCTTCTCACTGGAAACCCTCTCAATCTCAGCCCCAAGACTCCTGAGCTTCTCCTCAAAATTCTCATACCCACGCTGGATATAAACAATATCATCAACAACCGTAACACCCTCAGCAGCCAGCCCCGCAATAACAAGCGCAGCCCCCGCACGAAGATCCGGCGCACTCACACGCGCCCCCGTAAGCTTCCTCACACCATCAATAATAGCAGAGTTCCCCTCCACCTTAATATTGGCACCCATCCGGGAAAGCTCATCCGCATACTTAAACCGGTTCTCAAAAATACTCTCAGTAACAATACTCGTACCCTCAGCCAAAGCCAAAGTAACCGCGATCTGCGGCTGCATATCCGTAGGATAACCAGGATAAGGCAACGTCTTCACATGCGTACGATGAAGCACATGCGGCGCACGGACACGAACCGCATCATCAAACTCCTCAACCTCACACCCGATCTCCTCAAGCTTAGCCGTAGTAGCCTCAAGATGCTTAGGAATAACATTACGAACAGTAACATCACCACGAGTAGCCGCAGCAGCAAACATAAACGTACCAGCCTCGATCTGGTCCGGAATGATCGAATACTCCGTACGATGAAGCTTCTCAACACCACGGATACGGATCACATCCGTACCGGCACCCTTGATATTCGCCCCCATACTGTTCAGGAAATTCGCCACATCAACAACATGCGGCTCCCTCGCAGCATTCTCAATGATCGTACGACCAGTCGCCATAGAAGCAGCCATCATAATATTAATAGTAGCACCAACAGAAACCACATCCAGGAAAATATGGCTGCCATGCAGATTCTCCGCCTTGGCAACAATAGCCCCATGACAGATATCAACATCCGCACCAAGAGCACGGAAACCCTTCAGATGCTGGTCGATCGGCCTGCTGCCGATATTACATCCACCCGGAAGCGGAACCTCCGCATGCTTATACTTACCAAGCAAAGCACCCAGAAGATAATAAGAAGCACGGATCTTCTTGATAAACTCATAATCCACGCTGAGATTGCCGATAGTAGAACCGTTGATCTTTACAGTAGACTTATCAATACGCTCAACCTGAGCCCCGATCTCGGAGATCGCCTCAAGCAGAACATTGATGTCCCTAACATCTGGCAGATTCTCGATCAATATAGTTTCATCAGTCATAATGGCTGCTGACAATATCGCAAGCGCCGCATTCTTCGCACCCGCAATATCCACTTCTCCAACCAGAGGATTGCCGCCTTTAATCACATACTGTTCCATAACACACCTCTATTATTTACTCCTCTATGAGCAGAAACTTTCTCTGAATTTACTGCAGGAACAAACGTTCCGCAATACCGTTTTTTAGGTCAGTTGTATATTATAACACATATTTCAGATTTGTAAACAATTTATGACGAAAACCTGTCACAACCCATGACCCGAAACACTCCAGCAAACCGTTTCCACAAGCCAACAGTTACGCCTTATCTCCCCTGTTCTTCAGTGCCTCAAGCACAACCTGGAGACTCCCCTCCAGATCCTTATCCTCTTCATCCACCACAATGTCCGCATATTTCTCATACAAAGGAACACGCTCATCATAAAGACTCGCCAGCGTCTGCCCCTCCTTGAGCACAACACCACGCCCCTTAAGATTACCAAGACGCCTGGAAAGAAGCTCCAGCGAGATCTTAAGATACACCACAACACCCTCAGACCTCAGATGCTGCATAGCCTCATCGCAGTAAACCACACTTCCACCGGTAGCGATCACCGTATTCTCCACCTGGATCGAAGCATTCACACGATTCTCGATCGCCTTGAAGCCCTCCGTACCCTCATCTGCAATGATCTTACTCAAAGTCCTCTTCTCCGCCTTCTGGATCAGAAGATCTGAGTCAATAAACTGGTAACCAAGTACCTTCGCAAGTACGACACCGATGCTGCTCTTCCCCGCACCAGGCATCCCTATCAGTGTAATATTATTCATACTGTATCCTTTCATTTTAGCATAACAGCTGCCAAACCTCAACAAACGTTACGGCTCCGCAGAACCTACCGTTTCTCTCTCCCTGCCTTTCCCGACGTCTTTAATTTCCCTGACATCCCCGGCTTTCCTGACATCTTCAATTTCCCTGCCATCTCTGGCTTTCCCGACGTCTTCAACTTCCCTG
>ENA-OQED01000575-OQED01000575.1-human-gut-metagenome-genome-assembly--contig:-NODE-575-length-14432-cov-1.081440_pt1 | contig 14432 bp, 17 predicted proteins | sample MGYA00242790_ERZ504625 | MGnify/ENA primary metagenome ERZ504625 (study PRJEB26092, sample SAMD00036345) | human gut metagenome | host: Homo sapiens | study: EMG produced TPA metagenomics assembly of...
CGATGCCGCCGGAGGTTGGCATTTCGGGTCGCCTTTTCAGTGTGTTTCGGTACGTCGTTCTGTCAGCTTATAGAGTCCAGTACAGACTAGATGCCGCAGGTGATGATGGACAGGATGATGCAGAGCGCAATGTTTCTCTGCTCGATGTGTCCGCCCGGGAACGGGTTGCCGTTAAATACCGGAGGCGGTGTCATGCCGCCGTTGGGCGCACTGCCCTGGAAATTCGGCTGTGCCTGAGGCGGAATCGCACCGTTGTTCGGGGCACCGTTGGAAACGGGAGAACCGCAGTTCGCACAGAACGCTGTGCCGTCGGGATTGTTGCTGCCGCAGTTAGGACAAATCATAAGTAAACTCCTCAAAATGTATTTCTGACCATACCGCACAATCTTGTGCAATACATCAGTCCGATATCATACATCTAGTATAGCACAGTTCACTGCAATTGTCAACGAAAAAGATGGAAAAAGAACATAAATTTCTATTTGATTTTTCAAAAGGCGGAGTACAGCGCCGAAAGCACACTGCGCCGGACATTTTCACAGAGATTCCGCCGCTCTTCCACGGATTTTCGCCTTGCTTGTCAAAAAATTAACAGCTTTCTACCCGGATTTTGCGCATATTTCCGAAATGTGCGCAAAAGTAGTGACAAATGGGAACGGGTATGCTATACTAAAAGGGAAACGTGGCGGCGTGAGCCGCTGTGGAGGAGATACTGCTGCCCGGCGTGCGAATATCCTGCTGTCGCCGGCGCAGAAAAAAGATTCTGCGGCAGAAAGATGCCGCAATAAAGGATAGGAAGCGTGAACGTTATGGAAAACAATTTTGACGTGATTATTGCCGGCTGCGGTGCTGCCGGACTGTACGGTGCGATCAATCTGCCGTCGGACTGCCGTGTCCTGCTGCTGTGCAAGCAGGAACTGACCCTCTGCAACTCTGCGCTGGCACAGGGCGGTATTGCCGGGGTGTACAAGTCGCCGGAGGATTCCATCGAACTGCACGAACACGACACCATGGTTGCCGGCGGATTTACCAACAACCCGGAGACGGTGCATATTCTGACGACCCATGCCGCCCATGAGATTCAGGCAATCCTGGATTTCGGCGTGGACTTCGACCGGACACCGGACGGCGAACTGCACCGGACGCTGGAGGGCGGACACAGCCGTCACCGGATCTTCCATCATAAGGATGCTACCGGCGCAGAGATCCTGGACAAGCTGATTAAAAAGGTAAAGACGCTGCCCAATGTGACCATTCTGGAACACGCTATGATGATGGGAATGCAGAAAACGGAGACCGGTTTCTCGGTGAATGTGATGCAGGGCGGTTCCTGCACCGTTTACAGCAGCCACTTTATGATGCTGGCGACCGGCGGCATCGGACGGGTCTACCAGTTCACCACCAACTCCAAGATCGCAACCGGCGACGGCATTGCGTTTGCCTATGAGAACGGCGCAGAGATCCGGAACCTGCATCTGATCCAGTTCCATCCCACCGCTTTCAACGACCACCACACCAGAGAGTGCTTCTTGATCTCGGAGGCTGTCCGGGGTGAGGGCGCATATCTGCTGAACTGCAACAAAGAACGCTTTATGGACCGCTATGACGAGCGACTGGAGCTTGCGCCCCGTGATGTGGTTTCCCGTTCCATCATTCTGGAGAGCCGGGAGACCCATTCGGACAACTTCTATCTGGACATCTCCTATAAAGACCCGGAATTTGTCAAGAACCGTTTCCCCATGATCTACGAAAAGGTCATGGAACAGGGCTATGATATGACCAAGGAGCCGATTCCGATCTTCCCGTGCCAGCACTATCTGATGGGCGGCATCCAGGTAGACGACAACTCGGAGACCACGGTTCCCAATCTGTACGCTGCCGGCGAATGCTCTCATACCGGCGTACACGGCAACAACCGCCTCGCCAGCAACTCCCTGCTGGAGGCGCTGGTGTTCTCCAGACAGGCAGCGCTGGATATTGCGAAGAAGCTGCCGGATGCCCCGAAGGAATACCAGGCGGCAGAATTTCCGGCAAAGCCGGGCGCTGTGAAGATTCCCAAGGGACTGCGCACCGAGATCCGTCAGATCATGCAGGACAACTTCTTTGTTATCCCGAACAAGGAAAAGCTGCCGGAGGGATTCCGGCGCATCACGGAAATTCGGGAGCAGCTGCTGAACGGCAACTATATCCTGGATGCAGACTATGTAGAGGCAAAGTCTCTGGCGACAGTTGCATATATTATTCTGAAAGAAGTACTTTAAGAAGTACCTTAGATGTGTTTTAAGCAAGACGAAAGGAAAAAATACCCATGTTACAGCAAACCTATATTGACCGACTGATTACTACGGCACTGGATGAGGACATCCACTATATTGATGTGACCACCGACAATCTGCTGGACGACAGCCACACCAGCGAGGCGTATTATCTGGCAAAGGACAGCGGCGTGCTGTGCGGCATCGACATCGCCAAGCGTGTGTTTGAACTGGTGGGCGGCAATTTCTCCATGGACATCCGTATCCATGACGGCGAGCAGGTCAAGAAGGGCGATATCATCGCAACCATGACCGGCAGCACCAAGACACTGCTCAAGGGCGAACGGACGGCGCTGAACATTTTGCAGCACATGAGCGGCATTGCCACGGCGACGCACCAGTGCGTGGAGCTGGTTGCCGGAACGAATGCGCAGATCACTGACACCCGAAAGACCCTGCCGGGACTGCGTCCGCTGCAAAAGTATGCCGTGACCGTGGGCGGCGGCAAGAACCACCGCTATAATCTGTCGGACGGCGCTATGCTGAAGGACAACCACATTGACGCATACGGCGGCATTACGCCGGCAGTGGCTGCCCTGCGGAAGAAGATCGGTCACATGGTGAAGATCGAGGTCGAGGTGCGGACGCTGGAAGAACTGGAAGAGGCACTTTCTGCCGGCGCAGATATCATTATGCTGGACAATATGAGCTGTGAGGATATGACCAAGGCGGTACAGCGTGTGAACGGCAAGGTGATGCTGGAGGCATCCGGCAACGTGACGGCGGAGACCATCCGTGGCATTGCGGAGACCGGCGTGGACATCATCTCCCTGGGCGCACTGACCCATTCTGTGAAGTGCTTTGATATTTCCATGCGCATTTCGGAGAAGAAGTAAGAATTGAATTTTTCATAAGAGCATTCCCGGTGCAGCGCTGCTGTGCCGGGAATGCTCTTTTTGGTAGAAACAAGTACTATTTGCAGAATGACGGAAAAGCAAGGCGCAACAAAAGTTCTAAAACAACTTTACTTTTCTTTTGAAACGTGATATAATTAAATAAAAATTGGTTTACCATATGTATTTCCGATATTGTGACATGCTTAAAAAAGAGGAAAGTTATGAAAAAAGAAATTGCAGAAGAACGTATGCAAAATATGAAAAATGCGTATTTGAAGTTGGATAATGTATTGAATCATTTGCCTGATGCCATTCCAGAAAAGATGAAGGGTGTTTTGCGTGACAAAATATTAGGAGACAAACAATTAAAAGAATTGATGGAAGGCATTGATGAGCATAGACCACCTCGCTTTTTCTTGATCGGTCGGACTGGTGTTGGAAAAAGTAGCTTGATTAATGCTTTATGTGGGAGTTACTTGGCAAAGGTTAGTGATATAGAAAGTTGTACTTCTGATGTTGATATTTACCATTGTATGGATGGAGATAGAGTCCTTTTAGATATATTAGATACTCGTGGAATTGCAGAGTGCAATAAAATCAATGACTCTTATGACGCTGAAAAGCAATTGATCGATCAAGTGGTTGACTTTTGTCAGATGTAGCTATTTTTGTTTTAAATGCCACAACTCGTGATGATAGCATTTTACAAGACATAGAGCTTTTGAAAAAGGTGCTGAAAAAGTATCAGGCAATAAATAAAATAGAACTTCCAGTTGTTGCTGTTGTTAACAAAGTGGATGAAATACCGCCGGCACGTATTAAAAATCCAAAAGAGTATACAGAAAATAAGATAAATAGTATTTCTGAAAATGTAAAAAGATATAAAACTGCAATTGTTTCTAATGGTCTTAAAATTCACAGCATTGTTCCGGTGTCTTCGTTGATGGATTGGCAAACGCCGGATGGAATTGAAGTTAATGCGGATAACATTAATAATTTTCCGAAGAGTGACATTGAAAATCTGCAAATTCAATTTGACGGCAGATTTCAAATTGAAACTTTATTAAATAGTTTGGAGGATGCCATACAAGACTTCTCAGGGAAAATGGGTTTGAGGATGGCATTACGTTTGGAAGAATTGATGAAAAAGATGGCAGGTCATCTTGTTGGCATATTTAGTTCCATTTCTTCTGGAGTAGCGGTAACGCCAATTCCTATTGCTGATATTTATATTTTAATATCTTTGCAGACAATTATGGTAATGCTGATTGCAGCGTTAAGTGGAAGAGAACTGTCATTTAATGCTGCAAAAGAATTTATAGCATCTTTAGGTGGAGTAGTTGGTGCAGGAGTGCTTTTTCGATTTGTTGCTCAGCAGACATCAAAATTAGCAAATGGACTATTTCCCGGGGCTGGCTCTGCTATTAGTGCTACGATTGCGTTTAGTGGTACATATTCTATCGGAAAAGCCGCAACCTCTTATTACATAGAAGAGGTTGATTTGAAATTTGTGAAGAAAAAGTTCAAAGAAAATCATAAACGTGCCGAAAAGGAATCGAAAAGAGCATTAGAACCTGCATAATATTTTGAAAGCCGGCGGTGGCATCCCATCGCCGGCTTTTTGTATGCCTTGCAAGAAAAAATGTGAATCTTTCTGCAAACGTCTTGACAATTTCACGGAAACAGTGTAAAATAAAAGTGTTGTATCAAATTACAAACGATTCCCGGCGGTGATGCCGGGTTGACGCTGCGTTTTATCGTGTGCGTTTTGTTTTATTCATGAATCCCGTTTCGGTTGGGCGGCGTGCCTGCCGGACGAGTTCCGATAGAGTATGAAGGCTCTTAGAGCGTGCGCCCTATAAAAAAGAAATGCACGTTTTTTGTGGGGTACACTTGAATAATGAGAATTGCCTTTTTCTAGGAAATGGGCTTGTAGTGGCACAAGACCGGGCAGGAGAACCGGCTGTGCGGCATACATGAAATGAATCTTCCGGCAGAGAACGCCGCAAAAACCGCAGAATCGGAGAATGCTGCGGCTTTTTCCGTGATGCACGTGAAGAGAACAAGTGAATACGAGACGCACATACCCCTTTGGGCGAAAACGCTGCTGTGTTGTATACAGATAGACACTGAGGGATCGTTTTCTCAGGAGGACGCTCCCTGCAAATCAGCATAAGGAGGTAGTGCAGAGAGATGCAAGAGATGAATTGGGCGCTGATGATCGTGCTGTGTCTGGTCGCTCTGCTGATCGGTGCGGCGGTCGCCGGATTTCTGGCGTACCGCAAGGGCGTAGCCAACGGCGCCGAACAGCGGAAACAGCAGGCAGAAGCAGCCATCGGTTCCGCCGAAAAAGAAGCCGGACGCATTCTGGAAGATGCCAAAAAAGAGGCAGAGGCAAAGCGCAAGAATGCCATGGTGGAAGCAAAAGATGAGATCTATAAACTCCGCTCTGAGGCGGAAAAAGAAATCAAGGACAGACGCTCTGAGATCGGACGGCAGGAACGCCGCATCCAGCAGAAGGAAGAGAATCTGGACAAAAAGACCGACAACCTGGATCGGAAAGAAGAGTCCCTCAAGCAGCGGCTGAAGAATGCAGACCGCAAGCTGGCAGAGGCAGAAGAAGTCAAGGAAAGCCAGCTGAAGGAACTGGAGCGTATCTCCGGTCTGACACAGGATCAGGCGAAAGAGTACATTCTCAACTCCCTGGACAGCGAACTGGTACACGAAAAGGCAGTCAAGATCTCCTACTATGAGCAGCAGATCAAGGACGAGTGCGAAGAAAAGGCACGGAGCTATATCTCCCTCGCCATCGCAAAGTGTGCCGCAGACCAGGTGTCCGAGACGGCGGTTTCTGTTGTGGCGCTGCCCAACGACGAAATGAAGGGTCGCATCATCGGCAGAGAGGGCAGAAACATCCGGACACTGGAAACACTGACCGGTGTAGACATTATCATCGACGATACGCCGGAGGCAATTGCGCTTTCCTGTTTCGATCACGTCCGCCGGGAAGTGGCACGTATCGCACTGGAAAAGCTGATCGCAGACGGCAGAATCCACCCGACCAAGATCGAGGAAATGGTGGAAAAGGCGCGCCGGGAAGTGGAACACCGCATCCGCCAGGAGGGCGAACGTGCCGTTCTGGAGACCAATGTACACGGTCTGAACAACGAACTGGTAAAGCTGCTGGGACGGCTGTATTACCGCACCAGCTATCGGCAGAATGTGCTGATGCACTCCATCGAAGTGTCCAAGCTCTGCGGCGTTCTGGCATCGGAGCTGGGCGTAGACGCAAACCTGGCACGGCGTGCCGGCTTGCTCCACGACATCGGTAAGGCGCTGACCGCCGAGATCGAAGGCTCTCACGTGCAGATCGGCGTAGATGTCTGCCGGAAGTACAACGAGAACAACGAAGTCATCCACGCCATCGAGGCGCATCACAACGATGTGGAGCCGAAAACGGCGATCGCCTGTATCGTACAGGCAGCGGATGCCATCTCCGCAGCCCGTCCGGCAGCGAGAAGTGAAAACTATGAAAACTACATCAAGCGTCTGCAAAAGCTGGAAAGCATCTGCGCATCCTATGAGGGCGTGGAGAAGTGCTATGCACTCCAGGCAGGCCGTGAGATCCGTGTAATGGTAGTGCCGGAAGTCATCAACGATGAAAAGATGGTGCTGGTGGCACGGCAGATCGCAAAGCAGATCGAGACGGAAATGGATTATCCGGGACAGATCAAGGTAAATCTGATCCGGGAAAGCCGTGTCGTGGACTATGCGAAGTAACAGAAAACAAAAATGACGAGCCGGGTGTTTCTGCGGAGACACCCGGCTTTTGCTTGAAAATTGATTTTGCTCTTGACAAATTTTCCAAAATATCGTATGATAAAAATATATTGTCTTATCAAATGCGGGACAATGCAGAAAGGGGAACGAGACATATGGAACACGATCATTCTCAGCATCCGGCGGCGATCCCGGCGCAGATGCCGCCGGAGTCACAGCTGGCAGACGTGGCAGAGCTGTTCAAGATCTTTGGCGATCTGACACGGGTACGGATCATTTTCGTCCTCTTTCAGCACGAAGAATGCGTCCGGGATATTGCGCAGAAACTGGAAATGACCCAGTCCGCCATCTCCACCAGCTTCGTGTTTTGAAACAGTCCCGGCTCGTGGTCAGCCGCCGTGAGGGAAAAACCATTTTTTACTCTCTGGCGGATGCGCACATTTCCTCCATCTTCGGACAAGCGCTGGAACATATCCAGGAATAGCCGGAAAAATGTTTGGAAAACCTCTTGCTTTTTTGCATGGCATCTGCTATAATAAAGAGTAGCAGGGTGTGTCCCTGCGGAAACATACACGGAGGTGAATTTCCATGGCATATAAAATTACTGACGCCTGTCTCAGCTGCGGCACTTGTAAGGATGCCTGTCCTGTAGACGCTATCTCTGAGGGTGCTGACAAGTACGAGATCGCTGAAGATGCTTGCATCTCCTGCGGTTCCTGTGCTTCGGAATGTCCGGCAGACGCAATCGAGGCTGACTAAGCCTTGTTGGAACAAACAGACAAAAAAAGCTGTCCCACTCCGGCTTCACACTGGATATGGGGTGGCTTTTTCTTTTTGAGGCGAGCTTTGCACAGACAAAGCCGTCTCTGGATAGAAAGGAATTGGAATATGAAAACAACATTACAGCGTGCAGTCTGCCTGCTGCTGAGCAGTGCTTTGCTGCTCTCTCTGGGTGCCTGCGGCAAAAAGAAGGAAAAGGAAAACTCGGTGCGTGACGTGGCAGAAGAAACCTCTGCGGAGACCACGCAGGAAATGCGGAAGGTGGAGAGTCACGAGGGCAAGATCGGAGAACAGGTCACAGACCAGGAAGTCGTGGCAACGCTGAAAAAGGCGTATGTTTCGGACTATACCTTTACGGAAAATGACCAGGAGATCGGGCTGACCTTCTTCGAATTCGAGATCCAGAACAACGGCGACGAGGAACTGGTCGCAGATATGCTCTCCCGGACGTTCGGCTTGTCGGCAGACGGCGAGGCATATGCCGGCATCAGCATCCGTGGCCCACGGTTTATCTACCGGCAGTTCGGCGAAGAGGGCGGTACATTCGATGACCCGATCCAGCCCGGCGAAACCCGTGACGGTTGGATCTGCATGGAAGTGCCGGCGGATTTCCAGACCCTGCGCATCACTTATTTCCCCAGAGCCGGTTTCCTGGACTGGGATGAGGCGTATCTGTATGACATCGACCGCTCTGACATGGAGGCTGCACCGCAGCCGGTAGAGGCATTTCAGTAATCCGGAATCATTGGAAACGGCAGGCGGTACCTTGTGGCTGACCTGCTTTTTTCGTAAGCAGAGAAAAAATGTTCTGTTTTTCAGAATTTACACTTGACTTTTGCAAAACATCCTGGTAGAATCCCGGTTGACAGAGAAAATCTGCCGGAAAGGAGCTACAGAAAGATGGATATGCAAAAGATGTGGAACGCTTATGCGCAGGAATGCCGTGTGCTGCGGGAGCGCATTGCGGCGCTGCGGCAGGCGCTGGAGGATGAAAAGCTGATGCCGATGGAACGGCACGAGCTGGATCGGAGAAAACGTCTGCTCAGCGAAGAGGCACGGGATCTGGAATGGAGTATGCGGAGCATTGCCGTCTATGCGGCGCAGGAAAAGGCAGGGGATGCCGTATGCGCATGACCGCCAGAACCGCATGGGAAGAGATGTTGTTTCCGGAGGATCTCCGGGTGGAGCGCTGGGAAAAACAGCGTGTCGCTTGTCTGATCGCAAAAAATATTATGGAAAACGAGATCTCGGCGAGACAAAAACAGATCCTCGTGTTATACTATAAAGAGAAGAAAACCATGCCGGAGATCGCACGGCAGCTGGGTGTCTGTATCTCTACTGTTTCCCGGACGCACCGCCGTGCCTGTGAAACGGTGCGCAGCCGGCTGCGGTCGTATGGGACTTTTGGGATGAGGTTTTCTTCGAAAATTGGAGAATCACACGATCATGAATACACCAGTCTATGACTTTTTGATAAATTACGCACAACAAGATCCGGTTCGGCTGCATATGCCGGGGCATAAGGGCAGATTCGGCGCACCGGCGCTGCAAAAGGCGACGGCGCTGGACATCACGGAGATCACCGGCGCAGACAGCCTGTTTGAGGCATTCGGGCATTCTGGCGGAGAGTGAAAAAAATGCGTCGTCGCTCTATGGGACGGCGTATACGTTCTACTCCTGCGGCGGCTCGACCCTCTGCATCCAGACCATGCTGCTGCTGATGAAACAGCAGGGGCGCAGGGTGCTGGCGGCGAGAAATGTACACCGGGCGTTTCTGAACGCCTGTGTGCTGCTGGATATTCCCGTGCAGTGGATCTATCCCAGGAAGAGCGACGGCATTTTGTCGGGAACATACGATCTGGCAGATTTTGAGGCGGCTTTGCAGGCACAGACCAGACCGGCGTGCGTCTATGTGACATCGCCGGATTATCTGGGACGGATGGCGGACATTGCCGGACTGGCGGAGCTGTGTCACCGGTATCACGCCAAGCTTTTGGTGGACAATGCCCACGGCGCTCATCTGGCGTTTTTGCCGTGGCAGTGTCACCCCCATTCAGCTGGGGTGCGGATTATTGCTGTGACTCGGCGCATAAGATGCTGTCGGGTCTGACGGGGACAGCGTATCTCCATGTGCGCAGCGACATTGACACCGAGCCGGAACGTGTCCGGGATGCGATGGCGATGTTCGGCTCGACCAGTCCGTCCTATCTCATGCTGGCATCGCTGGACTGGTGCAACCGGGAACTGGCGTCGCCCCTGTCCGGAAACAGCTGGAAGAAGTCCTGAACCGCATTCAGCAGCTGAAATGCCGGTTTTCTCCCCGGTACTGCTTTACAGACGGAGACCCCATGCACCTGACCATAGATGCTTGTGCAAGCAATTTGGACGGGCAGGAGCTGGCGGCGCATCTGGAGCAGCACCAGGTCTTTGTGGAGTATGCTGACCGGTATCATGTGGTGCTGCTCTTTTCGGCGGCAAGTACGGACTTCGATTTTGAGACGCTGGAGAAACTGCTGGAGAATTTTGTGCCGACCAGAGTCGCCGCAGAGGAAAAGTTTTCGCTGCCCCGTCCGGAGACGGTGTGCGGCATCCGGGAGGCGGCGCTCGCACCCCAGGAGATCGTCCCCGTGGAGGAGAGCGTCGGGCGCATCTGTGCGGCGGTGAAAGTACCCTGTCCGCCGGCTGTCCCCATCGTCCTCAGCGGAGAACGCATCGACCGGGACTGCATTGCAGTGTGCCGTGGATATGGTATTGCGGAGATCAGCGTGGTGCAGTAGGAGGCGCATATGGAACGATTTTATGGAAATGCACAGGTGCAGGAGACGCTGCACCAGATGCTGAAAAGAGACCGTGCGGCACACGGCTTTCTCTTTTACGGAGAAGCCGGGCTGGGAAAAAAGACGCTGGCAAAGCGGTTCCTGGCAGAACTGCTCTGCACCGGGGCGGAAAAGCCCTGCGGTGTCTGCAAATCCTGCCGGATGCTGGCGGACGGCGTGCATCCGGATGTGCGCTTTGTGGAACACAGCGGAAAGCGTGGCGGATTCTCGGTGGATACGGTGCGTGAGGTCTGCATGGATCTGGCATCGCCGCCCAACGAGGGAGACGCCAAGTGCTATGTATTCGGGGACTGTGACCACATGGACACCCGGACGCAGAACCTGCTGTTGAAGGCGGTGGAAGAGCCGCCGACTTACGGCTACTTCATTTTTACGGCAACGTCGCCCACGGCGCTTTTGCCTACGGTGCGCTCCCGTATCGTGTCGCTGGCGGTGTCGCCGGTCACGGAGCAGGAGTGCCGGACGGCGCTGGAGGAACACGGCGTTTCGCCGGAGGATGCGGCAGAGGCAGTAGGGGTGTTCCACGGGAACATCGGGCAGTGCTTAAATTTTTTGGAAAATATGCCAATTCGTGAAGTCGCCGGATTGACAAAATCCGCAATCAATAGTATAATAAATAAGAATGAATACGCATTTTTACAGGCAGTTTCTCAGCTGGGCAAGGAACGGGAACGGACGGCGCTGTTTCTCAGCCTGTTTGACCGCACCATCCGGGATGCGATGGTGTGGAAGTATGATCCCCGGGCAGAGGGCATCGGCTGTGATGCGCCGGGCGCAAGAAAGCTGGCAGAACGGCTCTCCAGCAGCGCCGGACAAGCCATGCACCAGGCAGTGGACAGAACATATGCTGCCATGGAGGCGAACGTGAATCTGCCTCTGGCGCTGGCGGCGTTTTGCGCAGACTGTATGGACGGCTGAGCGCTTGATACGGTATTGCCTTAAAATAGAAAGGAATCGTGTATGATTGAAATTATCGGCGTTCGGTTCAAGAACGGCGGCAAGGTGTATTATTTTTCTCCGGGGAGCTGGAAGGTGAAAAGCGGAGACCTGGTCATCACAGAAACTGCCCGTGGCACGGAATGCGGTGAAGTGGCGATCGCCAACAAGCAGATCCCCAAAGAGCAGGTGACGGCGCCGCTGAAACAGATCCTCCGGGTGGCAACCCGGGAGGACCGGCGCACACTGGAACAGAACCGGAAAAAGGAAGAGCGGGCATTCCAGGTATGCCAGCAGAAGATCGCCTATCGGAATCTGAAAATGAATCTGGTGGACGTGGAATGTACGTTTGACAACAGCAAGCTGCTGTTCTATTTCACCGCAGACAACCGGGTGGACTTCCGGGAACTGGTAAAAGATCTGGCGGCAGTGTTCCGCACCCGCATCGAGCTGCGGCAGATCGGCGTCCGGGACAAGGCGAAGATCCTGGGCGGCATCGGCATCTGCGGCAGAGAGTTCTGCTGCAAGGGACATTTGCAGGACTTCCAGCCGGTCTCCATCCGCATGGCAAAGGAACAGGGTCTGTCCCTCAACCCCACCAAGATCTCCGGCTGCTGCGGCAGACTGATGTGCTGTCTCAAGTATGAGCAGAACGTCTATGAGGAACTGCTCCGCATTACGCCGAAGGTGGGCGCTGTCGTCACCATGCAGGACGGCACCAAGGCGAAGGTCTGCGAGACCAATCCGCTGACAGGCGACTTAAAGGTCATTCCGGAAAAATCGGATGTACCGGTCAAGGTGAAACGGATGATGTGACGCTGCTGCGTGACGGAAAGATCAAGGTCAATCCGGCGGAACGCAAGGCACTGAAATCTCTGGAAGATAAATAGCATTTATAGGAGGTAATTCTTATGGCATCCAAAAGCAACCATCGTCGTGTCCGGTATGACCGCATTCTTGCGGTACTGCTGGTTCTCATTCTGCTGATCGTTCTGCTGGTGAAGTGCTGCTCCAGCTGTTCCAGCAACAAGAACAAGAAGAACAACGGCACGGTGACCACCACACCCACCCAGGAGACCACTACGGCTCCGACCGAAAGCGACTACAGCAAGACCGTTTATCTCAGCCCGTCCAACCAGGAGGACAACGCCTTTTATGTGGGCGATACCAACGAGGCTGCTGTCTGCCGTATTCTGGCGCAGAAAACCGCAGCGATTTTGGAACAGTCCGGCGTGACCGTCATCGTGGCTGGAGACAACGACAGCATCCAGACCAAGACGGCAATGGGCGACAAGAACCTGGCGGCATATGTGGCGATCCACACCAATGCCGGCACGGGCGTGGGAACAGACTGCTACTACAACGCATCTTCGGAGACAAGCAAGAATCTGGCACAGGCAGTATATGATCCGGTGGCAGCGCTTACGCCTACCGCAGACCAGGGTCTGATCGACGGCTCGCAGAGCGGTTCGGACAACTATCAGTATGAGATCGGCGCAAACAAAAGCCCCAGCTGCCTCATTGAAGTGGAGTATCACGACGGCCCGAACGTGGCACAGTGGATTCTGGACAACGAGGACAACATTGCGGCGGCACTGGCACAGGGCATCTGCAATTATTTGCAGGTGACACCGTCCAACAGCGCATCCGCAGCAGCCACCACAGCACTGGGCGGTGACAACAGTGCTGCATCCACCGATACGACAGCAGCAGAAACCACGGCATCCGGTGCAGCCGGCGCCGCTGATGCAGGCACACAGAATGCAATCCAGAATCAATTATCAGTTGGAAACTGACCGGATTCTGGCGCAGCTGCCGGAGGATCATGTGCCGGCGCTGTTCCTGCACAGCTGCTGTGCGCCGTGCAGCAGCTATGTGCTGGAATATCTGAGTCAATATTTCAACATCACCCTGTTTTTCTATAACCCGAACATTTCGCCGGAGTCGGAGTATCTCCACCGGAAGGCGGAGCTGAAACGTCTGGTGCAGGAGCTGCCCCTGGGGCATCCGGTGCGCATCGTGGACGGGGACTATGTGCCGGAACGGTTTTATGCTCTGGCAAAAGGTCTGGAAGACCTGCCGGAGCGTGGGCTGCGGTGTCAGAAGTGCATCGGACATCGTCTGGAAGAGACGTTCCGCATTGCCTTGCAGCAGCCGGAGCGTCCGGACTATGTCTGCACGACGCTGACCATCAGTCCCCACAAGGACGCCGTTTTCATCAATACAAAGGGAACGGAATTGGCGCAGCAGTACGGCATTGCATGGCTGCCCACGGATTTTAAGAAAAAAGGTGGCTATCAGCGCTCGATCGTACTGTCCAGAGAATATGACCTCTATCGGCAGAACTTCTGCGGCTGTGTGTACAGCCGTCTGGAGGCGGAACGGCGGGAAAAGGAGATGGCTTCTTCATGAGCGGCTGTTCTTTTTGGGGGAACGGTGAGAGACAGGGAATCCGTTTTGCGTGAAGATGGGGGGTTGGTGATTTTGAAATATTCAGAAAAGACGGAAAAGAAAATCAAAACGATACTGGGAATAACCACAGCATCAATCTTGGCACTTCTTTTTCTGGCTTATATGTTTCTTCGCATCCTGTTTTGGGCAGAAACGGGCAGCTTTTTTCCTACTGTTCAGAAGAGCCGTTCGGTGGAAATTGCAATTTCGTGTGACCCTTTTGATGTATTGGCAGTAAGAGAGGAACTGGAACCTTATACAAAGGATTATACAACCGCAGGCGTTGAGATGATATATGCAGAATATCATTTCAGTGAAGATGGCGTTACGGCGATGTATGGATTCACTGGGGTGAAATATCGACTCGGAAGAGGAGAAACCATCAGTTTTTACCTAGATGCTGAGAAAGGCACTGTGGAAGAGATATCTTATTATGCAGCAGGGGCTAAAGTGTTTTCCAGTTATCCCAGCCATTACTTCGATGCGGATGTAAACAT
>ENA-OQED01000576-OQED01000576.1-human-gut-metagenome-genome-assembly--contig:-NODE-576-length-14429-cov-1.100615_pt1 | contig 14429 bp, 13 predicted proteins | sample MGYA00242790_ERZ504625 | MGnify/ENA primary metagenome ERZ504625 (study PRJEB26092, sample SAMD00036345) | human gut metagenome | host: Homo sapiens | study: EMG produced TPA metagenomics assembly of...
TATCTATAAAAACGGCGCGCATGATGTCGCATCGATGCCGTTGCGTGGGCAAAAAAGCAGAAGCTTGGCGCCGGAGAAATCCTGCTCACCAGCATGGACTGTGACGGAACAAAGGCAGGGTATGATATTGAGCTGACAAGAACCATCGCAGAAAGTGTCGGCATTCCGGTCATCGCATCCGGCGGCGCAGGAACGCTGGAGCATTTCTATGACGCTTTAACCGAAGGAAAAGCCGATGCCGCACTTGCCGCATCTCTGTTCCACTACAAAGAACTGGAAATTCGTGAAGTCAAAGAATATCTGGCAGGCCGCAATGTGCCGGTCCGCCTGTAAAAGGAAGGGAGAAAACGATATGCCGCCTCTTAGCGGAAGCTGGGCCAATGCCCTGAAAGGAGAATTCTCCAAAGATTATTATAAAAAACTGTTTCAGACGGTGGGAGCGGAGTACAAAACCCGCACTATTTACCCGCCGGCTGATGATATTTTCAATGCGTTCCACTTTACCCCGCTCGAGCAGGTAAAAGTGGTCATCTTAGGCCAGGATCCGTACCACGAGCCGGGACAGGCGCACGGACTCTGCTTTTCCGTAAAACCGGAAGTAGACATTCCGCCGTCTCTGGTCAATATTTACAAGGAACTCGAAGACGATCTGGGATGCTACATCCCGAACAACGGTTATCTCGAAAAATGGGCACGGCAGGGTGTTCTGATGCTGAACACGGTGCTGACTGTGCGTGCGCATCAGGCAAATTCCCACAAGGAAATCGGCTGGGAGCAGTTCACGGACGCGGCAATCAAAGTGCTCGCCGGGCAGGACCGCCCGATGGTATTCATCCTCTGGGGACGTCCCGCACAGCGCAAAAAAGAGATGATCCACAATCCGAAACATCTGGTGCTGATGTCCGCTCATCCGAGTCCGCTCTCTGCATACCGTGGATTTTTCGGCAGCCATCCGTTTTCCAGAACAAACGAATATCTGGAAGAAAACGGTCTTGCGCCGATTGACTGGCAGATCGAAAATGTAATACGGGAGCAAAAGCATGAGTAAAAAGAAAAATACATTATTGAGAAATACTTCTATTTTAATGGCGGCAACGATTATCTCACGTGTGATCGGTCTTTTATACCGGTCACCGCTCGGCGAAACGATTGGAAATGAGGGACTTGGCTATTACAGTACGGCGAGTAATCTGTATACGATTCTGCTTCTGATCTCCTCCTATAGTATTCCGATGGCAGTGTCAAAAATCGTATCCGAACGTCTGGCATTAAAAGAGTACCGAAATGCACATCGCGTGTTCCACGGTGCCCTTCTTTACGCCGTGATCGTAGGTGGAGTTGCTGCACTGGTGGCATTCTTTGGCGGGAAATTCCTTCTGCCGTATAACCAGCAGAATGCACTCCTCGCCCTGCGTGTATTGGCGCCGACGATCTTTTTCTCGGCTGTTCTCGGCGTTCTGCGTGGCTATTTCCAGGCCCACAGCACGATGATTCCGACCTCAATTTCACAGATCATCGAGCAGGTATTCAACGCCGCATTCAGTATTGGCGCCGCCTGGTTCTTCATCCAGCAGTTCGCGACAAACGATACCGAACATGCCAAATTCGGTGCCGCCGGCGAACCCTCGGAACAGGAGCCGGTGTCCTGGCAGGCCTCTGCTTCATGTTGATTGTCTATGGCGTAAATCGGAAAACCATTCTGCGGAAAGTGGCAAAGGACACGCGCCACCGCGAAGAATCCTACCGCGAATTTTTTCAGGTTCTTTTTCTGATGGTAACACCGGTTATCTTTACGACCTTTATTTATAACTGCAACGCTACCTGGACAATTACCTGTTCTTCACCATCCTCGGATGGCACGGAGAGAATCAGAAAGCACTGAATGCCGCATATGGAGAGTTTTCCAACTATTATGTTACCCTGATCAACGTCCCGCTTGCTATGGCAAGTGCATCCGCATCCGCGATGATGCCGGAGGTATCCTCGTGTTATGCGACCGGTGATCTCGATGAGGCAAACGACAAGATTCTTGAGACGATCCGTCTGACGATGTTCATCTCCATCCCGGCAGCTGTCGGTCTTGGCGTCCTGGCATTCCCGATCACAGGAGTTCTGTTCCGTCAAGCTCGAGCCTTTCCGGCAAACTGTTGATGATGGGTGCAGTCTCAGTTGTGTTTCGGCACTGTCCACCATTACCAACAGCGTCCTGCAGTCCATCGGCCAGCAGAAAAAAGCCCTGCACAACGCTGCCATTTCCCTTGGAATGGATCTTGCCATCCTGGCTTTGATTCTCGCAGTCTTCCCGAAGACAAATATCTATGCTGTTGTCTTTGCGGGAATCCTGTTTTCCTTAAGCATGTGCATACTAAATAATCTATCAATCCGCAAACACTTGAATTTCCGCAACGAATTCAAAAACACCTATGTAAAACCATTGATTGCAGCTGCAATCATGGGCGTCGTAACCTGGGTTGTTTACTATGGGCTCTTTGCCATCACCAAACGCCCATCCATCAGCATGCTGATCGCAATCCTGATTGCAATTGTTGTATATTTGATTGCTTTTGTGGTTGTAACCGGGACAACCGAGGCCGAAATGCGCCGCATGCCAATGGGAACAAAACTGGTAAAGGTTCTCCGTATCCTGCGGATTTACCGCTAAAACCAATAGAAAAGGCGGTCAGAGTTTTCGACTCTGACCGCCTTTTCGGTTACTGAATCAAGCAAATAGCAAAGCGGATTGCGAATATCCGCTTTGCTTGAAACTATGTAAATTTACACGTCTTTTTCTTCACGCAATTTCTGCTTCAGATTCTTATTTGCAGTAGAAAGCATCAGTTTAATACGGTTCAGCTGATTCACCTCCGAAGCACCGGGATCGTAGTCGACAGCCACGATATTTGCCTTCGGATACTCCTTACGGATTGCCTTAATCACACCCTTACCAACAATGTGGTTCGGCAGGCATGCAAACGGCTGGATACAGACGATGTTGTAAACATCACTGTGAATCAGCTCCATCATCTCGCCCGTCAGGAACCATCCCTCACCGGTCTGGTTACCACAGGATACAATCGGGGAAGCATATTTTGCCAGATCCCGCACATCGGCCGGTGGATCAAAATGCTCACTCTTCTTGAACTCCGCAACCGCCGCACTGCGCAGCCAATTGATCAGTTTAATACCGGTATTTCCCAGCATCGAAGAACTTTTTTTGAATCCCAGGTGCTCTACCTTGAAGTTCGTATTGTAGAAGCAGTAACAGAAGAAGTCGATCAGATCCGGGACAACCGGTTCCGCGCCTTCACTCTCAAGCAGCTCCGCCAGATGGTTGTTAGCCGCCGGAAGGAACTTAACAAGAATCTCGCCGACAATACCGACACGCGGTTTCTTTTCATCGGTGATCGGAATGTGGTCGAAATCGCGAATCATCGTGCGGCAGATCTGTTTGAAGCGGGTATGGCTTAAGCGTTTTGCTGAAATAAAATCAATACAGATCTTTTCCCATTTCTGATGAATCCGGTCTGTTGTACCCTTCTTCTGCTCATAAGGACGCATCCGGTAAATACATTTCATCATGATATCGCCGAATTCTGCCGCATAGCAGAGACGGATCGCAAGATCCGGTGTAATCTTAAAGCCCGGATTTTCTTCCAGACCGCTTAAGTTAATGGAGATTACCGGAATCTGTGTCATATCGGCTTTCTCCAGGGCACGGCGGATAAATCCGATATAGTTCGAAGCACGGCAGCCGCCGCCGGTCTGGCTCATGATGACAGCCACTTTGTTCAGGTCATACTTGCCGGAGAGCAGCGCCTGCATAATCTGTCCGACTACCATCAGAGACGGATAGCAGGCATCGTTGTTAACGTATTTCAGTCCGACATCAACCGCCTCTTTGTTGTCGTTCGGAAGCACTTCCAGATTGTATCCGGCTGCGTTGAACGCCGGCTGCAGAATCGAGAAGTGGATCGGTGACATCTGCGGGCAGAGGATGGTGTAGTCTTTCCGCATTTCTTTCGTGAAGACCGGTTTCTGGATCGAGGACGGAAGAATCTCGCGTACCGCCTGTTTCCGGTCATGTGCACGGAGGGCAGCGAGCAGAGAGCGGACACGGATTCTGGCAGCGCCGAGGTTGTTGACCTCATCAATCTTCAGGCAGGTATAAATCTTGCCGCTTCTGGTCAGAATCTCATAAACCTCATCGGTGGTAACGGCGTCGAGACCGCAGCCGAACGAGTTCAGCTGAATCAGGTCAAGATCGTCGCGTGTCTTTACATAGTTTGCAGCTGCATACAGACGGGTGTGGTACATCCACTGGTCATTGACACGGAGCGGACGCTCGAGCGGTGCCAGATGGGAAACAGAGTCCTCCGTCAGCACGCACAGTCCGTAGGAGTTGATCATATCCGGGATACCGTGATGGATTTCTGGATCGATGTGGTACGGACGGCCGGCAAGCACGATGCCTCTGCGGCCGGTTTCTTTCATATACTGAAGCGTTTCCTCGCCTTTTTTCTGCATATCGCGTCTTGCAGCGCCAAGCTCTTCCCATCCGGCATGAACAGCAGCACGGACTTCATCCTCCGGCAGACCGGAGAACTCTTTGACAAGACCATCGGCAAGCACCTTTTCACTCGTAAACGCAAGGAACGGATTGCGGAACGTAATGGAATCGTCCTGCAGCTCGTCCACGTTGTTTTTGATATTTTCCGCATACGAGGTAACGATCGGGCAGTTGTAGTGGTTGATGGCTTCCGGGAACTCGGTGCGCTCGTACGGGATACACGGGTAGAAGATGAACTTCACACCGTGGCGTAAGAGCCAGGTCACATGGCCGTGCGCCAGTTTGGCCGGATAGCACTCGGATTCACTTGGAATCGACTCAATACCGAGCTCGTAGATCTTGCGGCTCGAGGTCGGAGAGAGTACCACGCGGTATTTCAGCTGCGTAAAGAAGGTGTACCAGAACGGATAATTCTCAAACATATTGAGGACTCTCGGAATGCCGACCTCTCCGCGGATCGCTTCATCCTGCGGCAGCGGCTGGTAGCCGAAGATCCGTTTGTATTTGTATTCGAACAGGTTCGGAATATGATCTTTGTTTTTCTCTTTTCCGATACCGCGCTCGCAGCGGTTTCCGCTGATGTACTGACGGCCGCCGGAGAATTTGTTGATGGTCAGACGGCAGCTGTTCGTACATCCCTTACAGTTTGCCATCGTGGTCGAATATTTCAGCTCGTTGATCTTTTCAATGGAGAGCATCGTGGTCTCCTGATCGGCGGAGTAGCGCTCTCTTGCGATCAGCGCCGCACCGAACGCACCCATGATGCCGGCGATGTCCGGGCGGATGGCTTCGCAGTTGGCGATCCGCTCAAAGCTTCGGAGAACAGCGTCGTTGTAGAACGTACCGCCCTGTACGACGATGTGGCGTCCCAGCTCGGTGGCATCCGAAACTTTAATTACCTTATATAATGCGTTTTTAATAACGGAGCAGGCAAGTCCGGCAGAAATATCGGCGACGGATGCGCCCTCTTTCTGCGCCTGTTTTACCTTGGAATTCATAAATACGGTACAGCGGGTACCAAGATCGATCGGGTGTTTTGCAAACAGCGCCTCATGCGCGAAATCCTGCACGCTGTAGTTCAGGGACTGCGCGAACGTCTCGATGAAGGAACCGCAGCCGGAGGAACATGCCTCGTTCAGCTGTACGCTGTCTACAGTGCCGTTTTTGATCTTGATGCACTTCATATCCTGGCCGCCGATGTCGAGAATACAGTCGACTTCCGGATCGAAGAATGCGGCAGCGTAATAATGGGAAATCGTCTCTACCTCACCCTCATCCAGCATCAGTGCAGCTTTGATGAGCGCCTCGCCGTAACCGGTCGAACAGGACCAGGCGATCTGTGCGGAATCCGGCAGTTTGGAGTAGATCTCCTGGATCGCGCGGATCGATGTGCCGAGCGGATTTCCGTGGTTGTTGCTGTAGAAGGAATAGAGAAGAGCACCGTCTTCGCCGACGAGTGCAGCTTTGGTCGTCGTGGAACCGGCATCAATACCGAGATAACAGTTTCCTTCGTAGGTGGAAAGATCGGCGGTCACGACGTTGTTGACACTCTGGCGCGCCAGAAATTCGTCATACTCGGCCTGATCTTTAAACAGCGGCTCAAGACGGGCAACCTCAAAATCGATAGCAACTTTCTCTTCGAGCCGTTTTTTCAGTGCGAGAAGGGAAATCTCGGTTTTTCCGTCTGCATTCATCGCAGAACCGATGGCTGCAAACAGGTGGGAGTTGTCCGGTACGATTGTATGCTCGTCATCCAGTTTTAAGGTACGGACGAATGCTGTCTTTAATTCCGAGAGGAAGTGCAGCGGGCCGCCGAGAAAGGCAACGTGGCCGCGGATCGGTTTACCGCAGGCAAGACCAGAAATGGTCTGGTTGACAACTGCCTGGAAAATGGAAGCGGAAAGATCCTCTTTTGTTGCACCATCGTTGATGAGCGGCTGGATATCGGTTTTTGCGAATACACCGCAGCGTGCTGCGATCGGATAAATCGCCTGGTAATGCTTCGCGTATTCGTTGAGTCCGGTTGCATCGGTCTGCAGAAGAGAAGCCATCTGGTCGATGAAAGAACCGGTGCCGCCGGCGCAGATACCGTTCATACGCTGCTCCACATTGCCGCCCTCAAAATAGATGATCTTGGCATCCTCACCGCCGAGCTCGATGGCAACGTCGGTCTGCGGAGCGAGTGCTTTTAACGAAGTGGAAACCGCGATAACTTCCTGCGTGAACGGGATGCCGAGGTGGTTGGCAAGCGCAAGTCCGCCGGAACCAGTGATGACCGGCTGCAAGGTCAGTTCGCCCAGCTTTTCGTGTGCTTCCCCGAGCAGGTGGGCAAGGGTTTCCTGAATGTTTGCAAAATGGCGCTCGTAATCGGCAAAGAGAAGCTGGTTCTCTTCGTCGAGGATCGCAATTTTAACAGTGGTGGAACCGATGTCGATTCCGAGAGTATATTTTTTATCAGTCATGAATCAAACTCCTTTTATAATAAGAAACAATCTCAACACATTATACGACAAAAAATAAGGAAATACAATTGGAAAAAAGGCGATGTCTTATGAAAAAAGTATAAAGCCCTTGTGAAAAATGGAGAAACCAGGAGGGAAAAAGGCAGAAAAAAGAAAATTCAGGCATTGTCAAAAACGGGTTTTGCCTGTATACTAAAAATAGTATGCCCTGTATGAAAAACAGGCGGCAGGGATCATGAGAAAGGATGAAAAGCGTTATGTATAAAATTCTGAAAATGGAAGGAAGAGCGAAGCGCGCCCACATGGAAACCGTGCACGGCAATATCGAGACGCCGGTATTCATGAATGTCGGAACCGCGGCAGCGATCAAGGGAGCCGTTTCCACTGAGGATCTCCAGCAGATCGGCACGCAGGTAGAGCTCTCCAACACGTACCACCTCCACGTGCGTCCGGGCGATGAGGTTGTAAAGAAGATGGGCGGACTCCACAAGTTTATGGTCTGGGATAAACCGATCCTGACCGACTCCGGCGGATTCCAGGTATTCTCTCTTGCAGGCCTTCGGAAAATCAAGGAGGAGGGAGTTTATTTCCACTCCCACGTAGACGGAAGAAAGATCTTCATGGGACCGGAGGAGAGTATGCAGATTCAGTCCAACCTGGCATCCACGATTGCGATGGCCTTCGACGAGTGCCCATCGAGTGTGGCGGACCGCCGTTATGTGCAGAATTCCGTGGACCGTACGACAAGATGGCTGCAGCGATGCAAGGATAAAATGCAGGAACTGAACCAGAGAGAGGATACCATCAACAAGCACCAGCTGCTGTTTGGTATCAATCAGGGAGCAATCTATGAAGATATCCGTATCGATCATGCAAAACGGATTTCCGAGATGGGTCTTGACGGATATGCCGTCGGCGGTCTTGCGGTAGGAGAGACACACGAGGAGATGTATCATATTCTCGATGAAGTGGTTCCGTATCTGCCAAAAGAAAAACCGACATATCTGATGGGTGTCGGAACACCGGCCAATATTCTCGAGGGTGTAGAGCGCGGCGTTGATTTCTTCGACTGTGTATATCCGAGCCGGAACGGACGTCACGGTCACGTTTATACAAATCATGGAAAAATGAATTTGTTCAACCAGAAATACGAATTGGATCCGCGTCCGATCGAGGAAGGCTGCCAGTGCCCGGCGTGCCGTCACTACAGCAGAGCCTACATCCGTCATCTGCTGAAAGCAAAAGAGATGCTCGGCATGCGGCTCTGTGTTCTGCACAACCTGTATTTCTACAACAATATGATGACAGAAATCCGGACCGCGCTGGACGAGGGCAATTTTGCTTCCTACAAACGGGCAAAACTCGCAGGATTTGAGGAATACGACAAAAAGTAATCGGGAAAGTATGAAATCTTTGGAAAATATCCGAAAAAGACTTGCCCATCGGTTCCGGATTGTGTATTATGATAGGTGTGTCTAAAGAACGGGATGTACTCTCGAATAACAGGAGGAAAGAAAATGTTTTTAGCAACAACAACAGCAGCAAACAGCGGTGTGATGAGCACTGGTATGTTAATTATGTGGCTGGTCATCATGTTCGGTATGATGTATTTCTTAATGATCCGCCCGCAGAAGAAAGAGCAGAAAAAACTGCAGGCAATGCTGAATGACCTCGCAGTCGGCGATGCAGTCATCACAACAAGCGGTTTCTACGGCGTAGTCATCGATATCACAGACGACGATGTCATCGTAGAGTTCGGAAACAACAAAAACTGCCGTATCCCGATGCGCAAAACAGCCATCACAGAGGTTGAAAAACCGGAGACAGCAGTCGTTGAAGAGAAAACAGAAAAGAAAAAATAATTTCACACGGCGAAAAGCAGGAAAAACGCAGGTATTCAAAAAGAACGAATGCCTGCGTTTTTTTCGCCCCCGAAACTTCTTCGGCGGAACACGGCGAAAACGGGGAAAAATGCCGCGTATTTTTCTTTTAAATGGCAAAAAAGCAAAAAGAATTATTGCGTTTCGTCCGATGCAAAGAAATTTCGTGTTGAAATTACCGGAAAAATGGCGTATAATTTAGAAATGCTATAGACGCAGAGAAAATAGAACGGTTTTTCAGCCGGAAGAAAAGAGGGAGAAAGATATGGAATACCGTATTGGATTAATTCACGGTGACGGAATCGGACCGGAAATTGTAAAGGAAGCAAAAAAAGTTCTGGACGCTGTCTGCGAGAAATATGGACATAAGTTTGAATATACCAACCTTCTGCTGGGCGGAGCTCCATTGATGTGCACGGCGTGCCGCTGACAGATGAAACCATAGAAGAAGCAAAGAAATGCGACGCTGTCCTGATGGGCTCCATCGGGGGAGATGCAAAAACATCCCCATGGTACAAATTAAGCCCGGACAAGCGCCCGGAGGCAGGACTCTTAAAAATCCGGAAATCGTTAGGTCTGTTTGCAAACCTGCGTCCGGCTTACCTGTATCAGGAATTGAAAGATGCCTGCCCGTTAAAAGAAGAGATCATCGGCGAGGGCTTCGACATGCTGATTATGCGTGAGCTGACCGGCGGCCTGTACTTTGGAGAGCGCAGCACTGTAGAAGAAAACGGCATCCGGAAAGCAACCGATACGCTGACCTACAGCGAGACCGAAATCCGCCGCATTGCAATCCGTGCATTCGACATCGCCATGAAGAGAAAGAAAAAAGTAACGAGTGTAGATAAAGCAAACGTTCTCGATTCCTCCCGTCTGTGGAGATCCGTGGTAGAGGATGTTGCAAAAGATTACCCGGAAGTTACCTTAGAGCATATGCTGGTCGACAACTGTGCGATGCAGATCGTCCACAATCCGTGCCAGTTTGACGTCGTTCTGACCGAGAACATGTTCGGAGATATTCTTTCCGATGAGGCAAGTATGGTAGCAGGCTCGATCGGAATGCTTTCTTCCGCCAGCCTGAACGAGACAAAATTTGGTCTGTACGAGCCAAGCCACGGCTCTGCACCGGACATCGCAGGAAAGAACATCGCAAACCCGATTGCAACGGTTCTGTCCGCAGCCATGATGCTCCGCTATTCCCTGGATCTCGATCAGGAGGCAGAGGCAGTCGAAAATGCTGTACAGAAAATTTTAAAAGACGGATACCGCACCGTAGACATTATGTCTGAGGGATGTACCCAGGTATCTACATCCGAAATGGGAGATCTGCTGGTAAAAGCACTGGCATAAAACTGTAAGATAAGAAAAGAGGAAAAAATCATGAGAAGTGATGCTGTAAAAAAAGGAATCGCACAGGCGCCACAGCGTTCTCTGATGCGTGCGCTGGGTCTGACCGAAGAAGAAATGAAAAAACCGCTCGTAGGAATTGTAAGCTCCTACAATGAGATCGTACCGGGTCATATGAACCTGGATAAAATTACAGAAGCTGTAAAAATGGGCGTTGCCATGGCAGGCGGAACACCGATCGTGTTCCCGGCCATTGCAGTCTGTGACGGTATTGCCATGGGCCACATCGGAATGAAATATTCCCTCGTTACCCGTGACCTGATCGCCGATTCCACCGAGTGTATGGCAATGGCTCACCAGTTTGATGCACTGGTATGTATCCCGAACTGTGATAAGAACGTACCTGGCCTTCTGATGGCAGCAGCAAGAGTCAATGTTCCGACCGTATTTGTCAGCGGCGGTCCGATGCTTGCCGGCCATGTAAAAGGTGAGAAGAGAAGTCTTTCCAGCATGTTCGAGGCGGTTGGATCCTACGCAGCCGGAACTATGACAGAGGAAGATGTTTATGATTTTGAGTGCAATGCATGCCCGACCTGCGGTTCCTGCTCCGGTATGTACACGGCAAACAGCATGAACTGTCTGACCGAGGTTCTCGGCATGGGCTTGAAAGGAAACGGAACGATTCCGGCCGTATATTCCGAGCGTCTGCGCCTGGCCAAGAGAGCCGGTATGCAGGTTATGGAGCTGTTAAAACAGAATATCCGTCCAAGAGACATTATGACAAAAGAAGCATTCTTAAATGCGTTGACCGTCGATATGGCACTTGGATGTTCCACCAACAGTATGCTGCATCTGCCGGCCATCGCGCATGAGGCAGGCGTAGAGCTGAATCCGGAGATGGCAAATGCCATCAGTGAGAAGACCCCGAACCTCTGCCATCTGGCTCCGGCAGGATACCACTACATTGAGGAGCTGAACGAGGCCGGCGGTGTTTATGCCGTTATGAACGAGCTGAATAAACTGGGACTTCTGCACACCGAGTGCATGACCGCAACCGGAAAGACCGTTGGCGAGAATATCAAAGGCTGTGTCAACAAAAACCCGGAGATCATCCGTCCGGTAGAAAATCCATACAGCAAGACCGGCGGTATTGCTGTCCTGAAAGGAAACCTGGCACCGGATACCGCAGTCGTCAAACGTTCTGCCGTTGTACCGGAGATGCAGGTTCACGAAGGACCGGCCAGAGTCTTCGACTGTGAGGAGGATGCCATCGAGGCAATCCGCGGCGGCAAGATTGTGGCAGGCGACGTTGTTGTCATCCGTTATGAGGGACCAAAGGGAGGCCCTGGTATGCGTGAGATGCTGAATCCGACCTCTGCGATTGCAGGTATGGGACTTGGCTCTTCCGTAGCTCTGATTACAGACGGCCGTTTCTCCGGCGCATCCCGCGGTGCATCCATCGGTCATGTCAGCCTGAGGCAGCAGAAGGCGGTCCGATCGCGCTCGTTGAGGAAGGCGACCTGATCCGCATCAATATTCCAGAGCACAAGCTGGAGCTTGCCGTATCGGATGAAGAGCTGGCACGCAGAAAAGCTGCATGGACTCCGAGAGAGCCGAAAGTAACCACAGGCTATCTGAAACGCTACGCAAAGATGGTTTCCAGCGCAAATAAGGGAGCCATTCTGGAGTTCTAATAGAAAAAATCATATCAGCCGTCCGAACGTGCATTTTCATCGGATGGCTGATTTCATACACAAAGCCAAAAGATAAGGAAGGAATCATACAGACATGGAATTAACTGGATCACAGATTGTTATTGAGTGCCTGAAGGAGCAGGGCGTGGACACCGTGTTCGGCTATCCGGGGGGAACGATTTTGATATCTATGATGAGCTTTACCGTCATCCGGAAATCCACCACATCCTGACCTCCCACGAGCAGGGTGCTGCCCATGCGGCAGACGGGTATGCGCGTGCGACCGGAAAAACAGGCGTATGTATGGCAACAAGCGGCCCTGGTGCGACAAATCTTGTCACTGGAATTGCAACTGCTACATGGATTCCACCCCGATGGTAGCCATCACCTGCAACGTAGGAAAGGCACTGCTTGGAAAAGACAGCTTTCAGGAGATTGACATTGCAGGCGTTGCGATGCCGATCACAAAATACAGCGTGATCGTAAAAGATATCACGGTTCTCGCAGACACGCTGCGCCGTGCGTTTTCGATTGCAAAGAGCGGAAGACCGGGCCCGGTTCTGGTGGATATCACGAAAGATGTCACGGCGGCAACGTATGAATATGAGCCAAAGACACCGGAAGCAATCGCACCGTCTATCGAAAAAATCACAGAAGAAGGACTGGATCACGTTGTATCTCTGATTCGGGAGTCGAAAAAACCGTATATTTTCGTGGGCGGCGGCAGTATCATCTCCGGCGCGTCCGAGGAAGTGCGCGAACTGGCACACCATATACAGGCGCCGGTCTGCGATACCCTGATGGGAAAAGGCGCTTTCCCGGGACTGATCAGCTGTACACCGGTATGCTCGGTATGCACGGAACAAAAACATCGAACTATGGCGTGACGAAGTGCGACCTGCTGATCGTGCTCGGTGCAAGATTTTCCGATCGTGTCACCGGAAACGCCGCAAAATTTGCAAACAACGCGAAAATCGTTCAGATCGATGTAGATGCGGCAGAAATCAACAAGAATGTTGTTGTCGAGTCGAGCATCATCGGAGACGTCAAAGAAGTCTTAAAACGCCTGAATGCGAAGCTGGAGCCGATGCATCATGACGAGTGGATTGCCGAAATCGAGGCAATGAAAGAAAAATTCCCGTTAAAGCATGAAGAAGGCCTTACCGGACCGTTTGTGATCGAGGAGATCTATAAGGCAACCGACGGCCAGGCTGTCATCACGACCGATGTCGGACAGCATCAGATGTGGGCGGCGCAGTATTACCGTTATACGAGCCCGAGAACGCTTCTGACCTCCGGCGGTCTTGGAACGATGGGATTCGGTCTTGGAGCAGCCATGGGCGCAAAAATGGGACGCCCGGACAAGGTTGTCATCAACATCGCAGGAGACGGCTGCTTCCGTATGAACATGAACGAGCTGGCAACCCTTTCCAGACATAACATTCCGGTCATTGAGGTTGTTGTCAATAACCACGTGCTCGGTATGGTGCGCCAGTGGCAGACTCTGTTCTACGGAAAGCGGTATTCCAACACGGTTCTGCAGGATCAGGCAGACTTTGTGAAGGTTGCCGAGGCGCTCGGTGTAAAGGGAATCCGTGTGACAAAAAAAGAGGAGATGGGTCCGGCGATCCGTGCAGCAATCGAGAGCGGAAAACCGGCGCTGATCGATGTGTGGATTGACTGTGATGAGAAGGTATTCCCGATGGTTCCGGCCGGAGCACCGATCGAGGATGTTTTCGATGCGGAGGATCTGGCAAAAAAGGAGCAAGAAAAGGATTGACAGATTTCTGACAAAGGGGTATCATAGTTTCAACGTGGTAAAGCAATACCGTATTACCATATGAATTGCAGACTTGTAAGAAAAGATGTAAAGGAAATACATAAGATTACAATGGAAACCACCGGTATAGAAACGGTGGTTTCCAAGTAATATAAAGCAGTAAGAGAAACAGGAGGACAAAAAAATGAGCAGAGTCTATAATTTTTCCGCAGGACCGGCGGTTCTGCCAGAGGAAGTGTTGAAAGAAGCCCAGGAGGAAATGCTGGATTACCGTGGATGCGGCATGTCCGTCATGGAGATGAGCCACCGTTCCAAAGTATTCCAGAACATCATCGATGAGGCAGAAGCAGATCTTCGTGACCTGATGGGAATCCCGTCAAATTACAAAGTTCTGTTTCTTCAGGGCGGTGCCTCCCTGCAGTTTTCCATGATTCCGATGAACCTGATGAAAAACGGTGTCGCTGATTACATCGTAACGGGCCAGTGGGCAAAGAAAGCATACGCAGAAGCACAGAAATACGGAAAGGCAAACAAAATTGCCTCCTCTGAGGATAAAACATTTTCCTACATCCCGGACTGCAGCGATCTTCCGATCAGCCCGGATGCCGATTATGTTTATATCTGTGAAAACAACACCATTTACGGAACCAAATAACAAAAAACTGCCGAATACCAAGGGCAAAACCCTGGTGGCAGATG
>ENA-OQED01000580-OQED01000580.1-human-gut-metagenome-genome-assembly--contig:-NODE-580-length-14404-cov-1.409610_pt1 | contig 14404 bp, 18 predicted proteins | sample MGYA00242790_ERZ504625 | MGnify/ENA primary metagenome ERZ504625 (study PRJEB26092, sample SAMD00036345) | human gut metagenome | host: Homo sapiens | study: EMG produced TPA metagenomics assembly of...
ACAAACCCTCAGTACCCCTTCCAGGGGTCAGCAAGTACTGACCCCTCTGGGGTCTGAGCAAACCACTAGTTTACTAGTGGTTTTGATTATTTACCATTCGCCGGAGCGGATAAGCTCCTGCTTGACGTACTTTGCGCTGCCACGGCCTAGATTACGACCGTCCAGATCAACCACCACTTCGGGGGAGAATAAATCCGGCCCCAGCGCCGAGATCGCGGCATACACCGCGCGGTAGATCACGTCGTACTGATTGCTGCGGTCGGACTGGAGTACACCGGCGACCGTGTCGCGCATGATGGATTGCGGCGTTGCGATCTCCGGGTTGCTGGCTGCTCCTGGGTACTCGCCAACGCCGATAAGCGAGCGATCGGTAAATACGCCGCCTTTGGCGTACCACTTGACGTTGACCGAGGGGCGGCCCTGCAAGCCCATCTGTTGCCAAGCTTCCCCCTCAGCGCCCCACGTGTCGTAATCCAGTTCATAATGCGGGGTTTTGATATGAGGGAAAGAAAGATTCCGGAATGCGTCAGTCAGACCTTGTGCCGCTTGTCTGCCGATTGACTTAAATGAGTTATACGAAAAAGAGGATTCGAAACTGCTTTAGATACTTTCAGCGGCAGTTTTCATTGCGTCACGCGCCGGTCGTGTTTGGTCTTTGACACCGTCGGCATAGCCTTCCAGGCTCCATTTGCCGTACTGTGCAAACAGCTTAGAGGGAGAGTGAATTTGCATACCGGCAGCAAAGCCCTGTGCTATGTAGTCGGATGTGCTCCGGGCCTGCGCAGCGGCTGCTTTTTCATTGTCAAGCAACCCTTTTGCATACCCTGTAAGCGAGCTATAACCGTACCCGTTAAACACTTCTGCGAAGGCGTCATCCAAATCATCAAAGTACCCCAAAACCCTTTCGTTGACCATATCTCGGGTATTGGCAGGGGTAATCCACCCCAGAAATTTCTCCCACCACCCAGGTGACTCTTTTTGCGCCAAATTTTTGTATTGCGTATAAAAAGATTGCTGTATTGTATCGGCAACCTGTTGCATCTGAGTGTCGATAGCGCCTTGTTGCTTTATAGTATCCTTTTGGATGCTTTCGATGATTCCGCTGATATATTTGATGTCTTTGGCATCTGTAGCGCTCTTTTTGAGGGTTTCTAAATCGTTGATGAGTGCCGAATTGGCCTGCGCTACAGATTCTTTTGCAGCATCCGCTTTTTCAGCCATATTTTTAATTGCTGCGGCAAACTCATCCGCAGATTTAAAATTAAGGTTATCAATTGTGATGCTGCTTATAGCTGTTTTAAATGCTGTGATTTTCGGATCGGCTTCTGTGGTTAAATTTGCGATTTCGCGGTTGATCTCGAGCAACTGCTCCGCAAGCGCCGTTTTGTCGCCCTTGCCGCTCATCGACTTTTCGGTGAGTTCGTCGGCCTTGTTTTTTAGTTCATCTAATTTAGTTTTGCTGTTTCCCACCACTTTGTCTATCAAGCCCATTACTTCCGGGATCGAATAGCCGACGCTCCCCACCAATGCACGGGTGATGTTATCATAAATCTTATCCAATATTTGCTTAGTGTTTTCTTCCAGGCATGCAAAAGCTTGCTGGATTTGCGGGACAGCCTCACCGACGCTAATGGTTCCGCGATCCATGCCTGATATCAATCCGTCGATCTCAGATGTGGTTTTTTTGATGCTTTCTTTGGCGTTGTCGATGATGGCCTGATTATCAATAATTGGCTGGTTAGCGTCCATGACGGCCTGTGTGATGTTCCCAAACCCCGCGGCAATGTCGGATATGTTCGTACCAACCCCGTCGTAAAAATCCTTTTTTAACGCCTCCGCACGGAGCTGTTCGTCTGCCTTATGACACCATAGATCCCGGCCGCCAGACCCGCCACCGCTGTTGCAACAAGCCCCCACGGCCCAAACGTCGCGTACATAACACCGCCCGCGGCCGCAGCCGTAGGACCGATTTGCAACAGGGCATCTTTAAGTGACAGGTTGCCCAGGGCATACTCTTCGACCGCGTTTTTGACAACGACAACCTCACCACCAAGGGCTGCAAGGCCAACACCCATCTTCACCATAGGATTCAGCCCACCCATAAAATGTTTGAAGCTACTCCACAGAGAGCTAAATCCATTCGCCAACCCCTTTAAGGGATTTCTGGTTATGGCAAACGAGGTTTTTGCATAGAGCAACGATTTTCCAAGTGCTTTCACGCCCTTGGAAAGCAAAGGCGATTTGCCCACTGCTGCCTTGGCCAACCCAAACCACTTGCTGATCTTGGCCGCACCAAACGCTGCGGCACCAACCGCCGCCACGCCCTTGATGGCCGGGCTATAGGTTTGGATCAAGTCTTTGACCTCACGCAGCTTCTCCCTGATCTCTTCCGCCCTTGCCGTAATTCTCGGATCAATCACATTATCCGCGTTGGACAGAGCACTATTGATCGGGATACCTGTGCTCATGCCGCCAGTGCTCCCGGTGGTATCGCTGCCGCTGCTATCACCTGTGTCGGCCTTCTCGATGACGTTCAGCTCGTCGATGCCGAGCAGTTGGCCTTTCAGTTCTTTTGCCTTCTTTGTGGCCTTCTCAAGCCCCGCAGAGACTGTCTGCGTGCTCGCGGAGAGCTGCTTGATCGGCGTTGGCTTGATGCCAAACAGTGCGGCCATGACCTGCCCTGCGCGTGTGGCAAGCACGGTCATTTTTTCAGCCAGTGCGGTCAGGTACGGCAACGCCGCCTGCAGCGCCGGGGCGAAAATTGAGCCAAGGGCACTGGAGAGCTGTTTTGTCTGCGCTTTCAGCGCCGCCTGCGCGCCGGCGAAAGTTGAGGCATAACGGGCCGCGTCGCCGGTCTGGAACGCGGTTTCCCGCATGAGACCTTCTACCGTGGCAAGGCGTTTTTCGGCCGCTGTGAGGCTCCCCACGCCCTTCCCAATGGACGCAGCATATTCTTCCCAGATGACGGAGAGGTTCTTTGTAACGCCAGCATTATCTACTAATACGCTGTTTTCATTGCGGATGCCATCCGTCGCGGACTTGACCGCTTCGCCCATTGTCAGGGACCCTTGCCGGGCGAACGCCGCCGAGTCTTTCAGATTTTGCAGGACACTCTGCGTCTGGTCGTCCGCGTACCCGGCGGAGGATAGGTTCTTATAGGCCGTGTAGGCGTCTGCCAGGGGGATTAGGCCATCCTTTGTGTATTCCTGCAACCAAGCTTTTGCCTGCGATACGTCCTTCCCCTGGGCTGCAAGGATGCTTTCCAGCCCGACTTGCGCCGCCTGGGTTTCCGCGTAAGCGTCCGTCAGCCGTTTTACAGCCTTCGTGACGGCTGTGATCGCGGCGACGGCCGCGCCCGCTTTCAGGGGCCTTCAGGGATCCAGAGAGCTTCTGTGTGCCCGCGCTGCCGGCCTCCGCCCGGTCTTTGGGCTTCGTGCAGGCGTCGGACAGCTTGTCGGTGCCCTTTCCAGCCTTCGTCGCATTTGCGCCAAGGCTATCACACTTCTTGATCAGGTTGTTAATTTTCGCATCGATCTTCTCCATCTTGACGGAGATCACGACCTGTAATTCCTCAACGGTCAATGACTTTCACCGCCCCTCATTTTTGCGTTTTTCACGGCACTGTAAGCCGTCATACGGACTTTCATCACACGCCAATCCGTCTGCTGCTCCTGCGGTGGCTGGAACAAGCCGGGAAAAGCTTCATGCAGGGGCGGGTAATGCTTCGGATCATGTGCAGCAAATGCGATCAGATTGCCGAGCTTCCAAAGCATCGTAGCCTGCGACTTCGTCTGCTCCTGCTGGTGTTTGAGCCGGGTGGCTATGACCTGCTCAACCTCGCCGATGCTCATCTCCCAAAAATCATTTGGGGCAAGCCCTGCATCCAGCGCTTGCGGATACAGGGTTTCTATCAGTTCCGTTACAGTTCGGTAGGTTATTCCGTCTCCTGCTTCTTTTCCATCTCTTGCAGATCCTCCTGCGAAAAAAAAACCGCTGACCTTCATGACCTCCAAGAGCAGATCGGCCTTCTCGCTGATCGTGCAGCCATTGTCCTCCATCTCGTCGATGAGATCATAGACCTTCGGCAGGGTCATCGTCCTGTGATATTTCTGGAGGGCCGCCCAGAGGATGACCGCGAAGGTTTCCGCCCGTGTGATGTTCTCTGGAGCCTCCAATAGCGAGAAGCCGAGGCGCTTCTCCGCTTCGATTTTGGATGCGGTGGTGAGTTTGAGTTTATATTCCCGGTCGTCAACAGCCAGGATGTAGAATGCCGCCATGTTTCATGACCTCCTTATTCGGTTTCAATTTCCGTTATCTCGCTTGTCGGCGTGATATTCGCCGTGAACTGCAACGCTTCACCGATGCCCTTGCCGGGCACAGATAGCGTCACTTTACCCTGCCACGCAAAGCCGGATTTGTCCGGGAACTCCAGCTGGAAATACTGTGTAGCGCCGGAATCCTGTGCGGTCTTCAGGATGGCGTAATTCGAACTCGCCCCCATGCCGGAATACAAAAAGTTGAACGCCATATCTCCGGGATCCTTCAGGCCGGGAATATAAGTGCGGGACGTATTTTTCATGGTCGTGGTCTCGATCTTATCTGGCGCACCCATGAGGTCGGGGAAGTCCTGTAGATCGGGTACTTCCGTCAGAGATGAAGATTGTGCGCCCATTTTTAAAATTGTGCCGATGGTAGAAAGTCCATCCATAAAATCAACTCCTTATCTGATGTAATTTCAATTCTCAGGCCCATGCAGGACCTGACTTTTGTTTTATTTGATGTAAAATTGTTTTGTCACATTGTCATACGCACCGCTGTACAGCAGAACGGAACGGTATGCAGGGATTTCTCCCGGCAGTATCTCCTCCAGGTGGTTTAAAGTGCTGCGGGGTAAGCCAAGGGTAGCGAGCGCCGCATCGATCGCCCGATCAAACTCATTGCGCCGCTCTGGCGTGGAAGTCCAGGTCTGCACCTGCACAGCCACATTGGAGATACGGTCAACGCCGGAGGAGGTCGACGTGCGCACAGAGTTATCCGCCTGCTTGATGCTGCCCAGACCGTCGCCCAACGCGCGAAAATCCTGCGGGAAGCCCACGGACCATTTCATTCCGGTCAGGGTGGTGGTCAAGATATCGTATACGGTTTGTTCCATGTCAATCATTTCATTGCCTCCCGGATGCCTTTGCGGAGTTCAATCTCCAGATGTTTTACGATGCGGTCGCGATTATCGATCAGTGATGGATACAGGTATGGCTGCGCAAACTGGCCTTTCCAGTCCTCACGATAACCCAAACTAAGAGGCGCCTTCGGTGGGGACGGAGACGCAGCGCCCATCCGCCCTGTGCCGAATTCGACATACGGGGCGTATTCCACAATCGTACCGACCGTGCCGACGTATTCGCCCGAGGGCTGCCACGCAAAGCTCGTCTGGATGCTCTCGCGCAAATAACCAGTGTCAACCGGGCAGAGCAGCTTTGCGGCCGTCTGCACGGTCTTCGTGGCCTTCTCCACGCCTTTTTCCGTCGCCTGCTCCAGCTCACCGCCCAGCGATTGCAATTTCCTACGCAGGCTGTCTAGACCCTTAATTTCCACGCTCATATATCCACCGCCTTTAGCAGATATCGGGTGTAAGCGTCGAACGGCTGCACGCCGGTAACGCGGTAAAACTGCCCATTGTATCTGATAAAATGCCCTTCCTCGACCGGCGGCGGGAATGATGCCGTCATCACCGCGTCCCGGTTGATTCTGAGGCCCCATTCCTGCGCTTTCAGGTCGTCTGTCACAAGCATAAAGTTGACCTGGTATCTTCCAGAGGGTGCATCGGCCGGCTGGGATGTGGGCGTTCCGAGTGATCCAGACGCGGAAACAGGCAAGAAGTGTTCGATGGTTTTGTCCTGGAACACCCTTGCCTGCATGTCTTTGAACTTATCGGGGATTATCATACTACCACAGCTTCTGTAGGCGCACAGCGCCTGCATTTCGCTTTCTGTTAAACCAGAAGAGGGGACGCTTTCCGCCGCGTAGGCCTGGAAGCTCACGGATTGGCCGTTGTCGGACAGGCTAGAAACGCGCTGCGCGGCCTCTGCGGTGCCGACACCTTGCCGGCGGAACCGGTCGGCAGCAATTTCCACAACGATGGTGGGCATGCCGCCGATCAATTCCTGTTGCCGGGTAAACCGAAGCGCCTTTTCCTCGGCAGACCGCAGGAAAAAGCAAAGCTCCTCCCTTCCAGCGTTTTCGAATCCAATCAGGGTATATAAATCCTCCAGCATGCGCTCATGCAGTTCGTCCATTACCCCACCAGCCTTGTAGTCATGCTCGAGTTGAGCGTCTTCACGCCGTACAAAACATCGAAGCTGACTGTATCCTTCTTATGGGTGGAATCGTAATCAAATACAACGCGAACTGCAAAGCCGTCCGCAGATGCAATGGAGGCTTTGGATGCTCCCATCGGAAGCTCCAGCTGCCGCGTAACCAATGCCAGGCCGTTGCGATGGAAAGCCAGAGAATGCGTCGTATGAATGAGGTAGATATCCTCCGCCTCTGCTACAGCCTTGTGGATTGGCTGGTCGATAGCAATACTTTCAACCACCCCGGAGGCTGCTGTCTTATCCTCCGCAAAGCGATAAAGATATCCATCCAGGATAAATCCATCACCTTTTTTGATAGTGCCTGTCGCCGCAGTGACGCCGGACAGCGCAACTGTCTCCGCTCCGGCTGTGCAGGTGATCTTTGCAGCTGTCGCCGTACCGGATTTCTCGGCAAGCGTATCCGGCGCATTCTGACTCATGTAGGTGTCGAGGCCGTAAATCTGCCCGAGCTCTGCATTGCGCAGCGCGTCTCCAGTTCCCGCATACGCAACTTTCGTAAGGTTATCCGTGGTCAGGTAGCGGTATTTGTGCGTCGGATGAAGTACCAGACGCCGATTTGCAACAGGCACCGCCGCAAGATCGAACCCTTTGGCGATATTAGCGAGATCCTTCAGATCAGTTGCGTCCGCAGTTCCTGCCACGGTACGGCCTGCGCTTCGGATTCCCTCGGCGATGATATCACTGTCGACCGCCTGAGAGATCGCCTGCATGGCGGGCGTTACAATCTGGGCGGAAAAATCCTTGATATCAAGCGTAAGCTCCTTGGAGGTGACAGGGACGGTTACGTCGCGGAAATGGTCGAGCGTAACAGTCGTGCTGCCTTCAGTGGCGCTCTGTTCGGACGTTTCGCCAACAAAGTTCTTAGCAATGAACTTTGCGGGCTTGCGAATGGTAATGGTATCTCCCACGCGATTAAACTCCTTAGAGTAATCCCGATGGACGAGACCGGCCATTACTGTATTGTTCTCAAGGACCATTAGCGCTTCGTTTGCAATGATGTCAGGGGTCAAAAATGTGTTGGGCATAAATCATACTCCTTTACTGATGTTTCTCACGCCATTTTTTGTAACCGGCGTAATCCTTGGGCGGTTCTCCCTCCTCCGGCGGCTCGTTTCCGCCGCCTGGATCTCCGCCCCCTATAATGCCGGTTTTGACGGACTCGAAAAGATACGGCTCACTCTTTTTCAAAGCTTCGAGATCCAGCCCGTCAATCGTGCCGTCGTCCTTCAGCTTCAGCTTGCCGTAGTCCAAAAAGGCCTTGACTGCCTTTGTGCTACGGCCCTTCGCGTCGATGATAGCAACATCCAGCGCATTGTCCAGTCGTAGCTTCGCGGTGTCGGCGTCGTACTTCTGCTGGAGGGCGGCAAGATCACCTTTGAGCTTTTCAACGTCAACACCGTCGAATTTCTTGACGGCGTCCTGCAGCTGCTTGATGGTGTTGTTTGCCGCCGTCACTTTTTGCGTTTCAGCGGCGGTGAGGGCTTTCTGCGCCTCAATGTCTTTGCCGTTTTCCGCCATGATTTTATCAATGGCCTCTTTTTCTATCCCAAAGGATTCCAAAAATTTTCTTTCCATGCATGCCTCCTGCGGCTACGCTTTTTACGGGGTCGCATCCCGCACCGCTCCGCCGTTTACGCCCGCGGTCAGCGGATTTTTGTATAACAAAAGGACGGCGCAAAAGCTGCGTCGCCCCTGTTAGCGAGATTCATAATTTTAAGTGTTTTGGAGATTAACAGATGCATAGCAGCACCGGCCATTTTGCCAAGCGCCGCACTCCTGTTTCAAACAATCCTCCAATTCAAAAATATACTGATCTATTTGGCTCCCCCTTCGGGAGACTGTGAACCCTCATCGTACTTCTGCGCCCAGCACTGATAATGCGTCTCGGATTTCGGTATATGGCATTTCATAAGATCACCTCAAAAACGGCATAAAGAAAGAGAGGCCTGCACCCGCAAGTCTCTCTTCGCTTATTGCTCGATGATGAATTGATGAAGTTCCCGGATCGTCAGATCAAGCGGCTCGATGCCCTTTTCACGGCAGTAGGCGAGGATCTTCCGGTAATCGTAGTGTGTTTTTGAATCAAAGAACGGCGAAAGGTATCCGCCAGCCTTCTCTGCAGCTTCATCTAAAGCTTTCATCGCTTCCATTTCCTGCTCAGACATTTTGGTCACTCCTCATCAAAAGTATAAATTCGAAGCAGCCTCGCGGCGGCTTCCTCGTCGATAATCATACGGTAAGGGTGCGCGATCCCCAAGAATTGAGCGCCTAGCGCTTCCTCGTAATGTCGGACTAAATCCGCGTTCTTTGCATCCAAAAAGACAAACCCGCCATAGCCCTTCTCCATAGATTTTTGCGCGGCGATCGCAAACAGATGACCGCCTACGCCCTCATAGCGCTTGGACTTTCCTCGATTCCACGGGGCGCTCTCCGCAATATGCGCATAAACAGCTTTATCGCGTTCCTCATATTGCAATGCAATCATGCCCTGGATTTCTTCGCTCCCGGCTACCGTCAGTTTGTAGATGTCGTCAGCTGCGAGATCTGGGTCAGTCCAGTTAAATAACCAACCGTCTTTTGATTTCGCACTTTTTAAATCGCTGGAAATTGCCTTTGAAAATGTAGTTTTGACAACGTTTCCCGTTGAAGTATCAACCAGACACGGGGTAAGCGCGTCAATTGCAATGTCCATCTTCATTGCATCACGTCCTGCTTGTATTATACCACTATTCTTCGGTTTTGTATAGTTTCCGGTCTTCCATTCCTCCCAGGAGAGATCCGCCGGGACGATTTTTGCTGCACCCGTCTTTGGGTCTCTTGCACGCCTTCTTAAGCCCTCTAGGCCAAGCTCATCGAAATATGCGACAGTCGTGCAGCGGTCATTCGGGTGCATCGGTGGATAATTGACCCCTTCTTTTGCTTCCTCTACCGAGAATACTTTTCCGTCCAGCCTGCCGCAGACAACGCATGTACGGCTGTCTAGCGTAGCGAGAAAGGCATACTTTTCGATTTCTGTCTCCTCGTAGGAATGGAGCTCTGCCGCGTTATACGCCCGACTGGCCTCCGTGCGGACAAGCCTCGTCGCCGCATACTTCCCGGTCTGCATCACATCTTCAATCTGCTTCGCCATGCGCGGGACGCTTGCCCCGGAGATGATGCCAGACGTGATAACCTGCTCGGCCTCTTGGGCCAACAATTGCGTATTACGCCATACCCGCCGGCTATAGTGGGCCCCGCTCCAAGCTTCGCCCAGAACGGTCTTAATCGCCTGCTGCGGCAGCTGTGTGAAGGAAAAAGCAAATCCCGTGCCGACCTGCGTATCAAAGATAGAACGGTAATAGGTGTGCTCGTAAGATTTGGATATGACCTTGCCAGTCGTTTCAATTTCCTTGTCAGACACCTTTGCCATTTCCGCATAAATTTGCTCCCGTAGCGCCTCCAGCCGGCTGATCCGCGCGGCGTAGGCCGGAGCATTCAGCCGGTTAAGTGCTTTGCGCCGGAGCTGTGGGTCCTTGATCTCCTTCAGCTCCTCGCGGAGCTTGTTCAGTATCTCTTCGGTTTCCCGGACGTTGAGCAGCTTTCGGGCCTCTGCCTCCGTCAATTCGCCGTCCTTTGCGTATCGGGCAAAAATCCGCTTGACATCCTCCGTAATCTGCCGGGCCGCTCGGTCATAGGCGGGAAGAATGTCTTTCACAATCTCCCGGTTTGCAATTCTTCGGGCCTGCGCTTCTCGTGCCAGCGCCCGTTTTTCCCAATAATCCGAGGGCTTCATTCATCTTCACCCTCTCCCGGCGGGACGTCGCCGTCCAAAAAGCGTTTTGCTGCTTCCTCCCGCTGCTTTTCGAGGTCTTTTAAGGCCTGATTGACATCATCCACAAAGGGGTGCTTTGCAAGCAGGATCGTATCCGGAACAATGCCCTGCGACTGTTGAATCATCGTTACGGTCTCCGCGTCGTTTGTGATGATCGTCTTATTGACGTCCACCCTGATCAGGGCGCTGTCATACTCTGTGCCCTGTTTTAGGTTGATATCCTGCGTGATGAACCACATGAATTGCTTGAGCGCCCGCTTGAGCTTGATAACCATCATGTTTGCTTTTTGGTCGAGCGGCGTGTAAAGGAATTTGAGCGCCACGCCGGAGGGCGCCGTCGCAAATTTATCGGCGGTCGTATCAATCGCCATACCGAGGCTGTACATGTCGCTGCGCAGCATATCAAGCCAGGCAAGGCGATCCTGCACGCCCAGCGTGACCTGTTCGGCGCTGACCTTGCCCTGCGGGTCGGAGATGCTGACCGCCTTGTTCATTTGCAGCTTGCGCTGGATGGCCTTCGCGGTCTCTCCGCCGTAGCCCTGCACGATCCAGTAGAGCTCAACCAAATCAATTTGGTTGTTTGTACTGGCGGAGGATATGAGGTTGTATGCATCCTGCAAGCCCTTGATCCGCGTCAGATCGCTCGCATGCCGGCCATTGTTGTAGAGCGGGATAAACGGTACCCGCCCCCAGCCATGCGGCTCCCGACGGGTGACAAGGCCATTGGCAGTGGTAATCCGGTACCAATGTGCGGAGGGGTTTGGACTGCGGGCCAGATCAAGGATATATTCCCCTGACTCGGATTCCTCGTAATAGGTGACATCGTCTTTCGTCCACCACTCAACTTTCTTGCGCAGCGTTTCTTTGCCATCGGCCACTACTGCAACAGAGTAGTAGCGGATGAGCTCAACAAGCTCTTTTTGGTAGACCGAATCATAGAAGGGAATGACCTCTTCCGCGGGTGTGACGACATATTGCAGCATACCCGCCTTATCGTAATAAACGTGTAGCCACTCTACACCCTTGTTACTCGCACCGGTAACGTAATCATTGAGCGTATCCGCAAACTCCTCATCCGACGTAACGGCGGTGACTGCGTCCTCAAAGGACTTCAACTCTGAATGATCTTCCGCGCCCTCCACCGTGACGCTGGGCGGTTTGCCTACAATGTATGCGGCCTTCTGGTCCACCTGCTGCTGGTAGATATTGTGAACGTTATGGTGGTTGGAGTTGTTCTCGTTTGTGATGAGATGCCCGGAATGATCTATACCTGCGGCCGTTTCGGTCTCATCATAGACCCACGACCGCCGGAAATCATGCTGCAGGATATCGTGGCCACCATCGTAATATCGCTTGCCGACAGCCATATATTGCTTGGCGGGATTCGCGTCGTCATCCTTGAGGATCTGCTTGATGATGTCGCTCGTGCTCAATCTGCCCTCTGCAGTGAGTTTCTGCTTGATCAGTTCCATATTGGTAATGTACATGGCCTTACCTCACTTGTACGTTGATCTGGTCATCCTGCGTTGCATAGCGGACGGCGTCGATGGTGTGATTATCCCGGTCGGGGTAGGAGGCCTTAAAGTTACCATTCTTATCCCGATCCAGCTCGTATCCTAAAAACTCCCGCGCCGCATTCGGGCAGCGCTGGTCGTCAATGATAATTTCTTCAAGGTCCCGCAGCCAGTCAACTCCGTGTTTCACGCTGTCCGGCCCCTTGCGGGCGCTGATCACGCGCAAGCCGTATTCGTACATTTCCGCGATGCTCTTCGGCTCTGCGCTATCCGCGACGATCTCCTGATTGCTCGTATTCTCCGCCCGGATTAGCCTGGCGGCCGCCCGGTTGCTCATCTCGGCCTTATACAGCTCGTGGAAGATGTGAAGCCGTCGCCGGGTCTTATCGTAGTGGCAGACGATATATGCCAGCGGATCCACCGCATATCCCCAGTCGAGGCCGCGACGGATCCGGTCGAATCGTTTGATTGCATCGTCGGTGATTCTGTGCAGCGTGACGTTTTTAAACACTTCGCCGCCGGTACCGGTGACTTCGCCAAGGTATTCGTGCCGGTAGCGTTCTGGCTGCGTTTTCTGGAGATGGCGGGCCTCGATGAAAAACTGTTCGCCCAGCCAGCTGGCCGGAATGCCCTCGTATGTGGAGTGGTGGACCAGACGGTCCGGCCGGTTGGCGCGCACCTCCTCATTCACCCAGTCCCGAACGGATTCCGGTGGGTTGTATGTGTAAAAAACTGTAAATCGCTCCCCGCCGCGCATGAGGGACTGGTTGATGCTGCGCGTCTCCTGCATTCCTCCGAACTGATTCCATTCCTCATACCAAATGTAGCGGAAATATCCGAAGGGCGGCTTGATGGATTTGAGTTTCATGGGCTCGTCGGCACCGCGGAACAGGACCGTCTGCCCAGTGGGCGTGTATGTTAGCCGCAGGGGGCTTTGATTTGGTCGGAAATATTCCTGCGCGCCCAAAGCCGATACGGCCCAGAGCATCTGCGCAAAAACAGAATCATGCAGCGTGTTCCCGACCTTGCGCAGGATAACTGCGTGTGCATCGGGGTGCTGCATGATCCCCCAGAATAATTTCAATCGATGTGAAGGAACTCTTTGTGCTTCCGCGCCCGCCCTTGAGGACGTAATGTGTGTGTCCCTCGGACCTGATATCCTGATGGAGACCATAGAAGGCGGGTGCAATCACCCGGTCAAGCTTAATCTCAGCCACCGTGGTCACCTATGTTATCGATGATGACGGGTGTATCGTGAGAAACTGAGAGTTTATCCGTAAACATTCCAATGTGCTTACCAATCAACTCCAAGGCCCTCTCTGCACCTTTGCTGTCGAACACATATTCCCCAGATTCCACTTTGCACTTTAGTTCCGGGTCCCAGACCATCACTGGGACAGCGGCCATGCTCTGATCGAGCGTTTCTTTTAACTTGAGGATCACCCAGTCGGCGGAGATCGATAGCCTTTTGACCTGCTCCGCCTGCAATTCCCGCACGCGCGAAAGAACCTTGTCATTCCTTAGCAGCCTTGCCGCCTGTGTTTCCGCTGATTTCTCTGAGTAGCCGGCGCGGGCAGCGGCCTGCTTCCCGTTGTAGTCGATGATATATTCCCTGCAAAAAAGCTCCTGCCGTGGCGTAAGCTGTTCGGACACTGTCCTCACCACCTCATTTAAAACTTATATCGGCGTAAAGATAGCGGGCTACCCTATTGAAAGGGGCAACCCGCCGCTTTTGAATCGTTGTTTGCTAGATTGATTTATTTAAACTTTCCGTTTTCTCTTGCATAAGCAAGCTCTTCAGCTCCAAAATCCTGTACAATACCAAGTGTTCCGTAATCCATGTCTCCAGATGCCGTGTGGAATGTCCATTTACCACTCGACATCGCTTCAAAAGAGCCATCGGCATACCATCTAATTACGTCTGAACTTGTTTGATTAAACAAGTAGCCGCGTAACCCTCCGGCAATTGATGTGCGGCCCCAAATGGTTTTCTTAATTTCTGCTGCTGAGCTAGAGATATAAGCGTTATATCCGCTGAGCGTTATGTCATACGCACAACTAATTCTGAAATAAAGATTAAAGTGGAAAAATTTCGTCTGGGAATAACGCTTTACGGAAGTTGCTGCCGCAGGTGTAATTTGAGAAATGCCACTATTAAGTGGCATTGCGGAAGATGGTGACGCTTTAGCTTCTTGCATTCTTTGATAGGCATAAGCAGTCATAGAAACGATTTCTTCCATGAATTCCCGGTGCTCTTCAAGTGTACGATCGGGAACCATATTGATACCGTATTCCATTTTACCAACCATATCGTACTTCTCCATGATTTCCATAGAAATTTCCATATAGTCCTCAATGGTAGGTTGGCTAATTGCCGAGGCAGTTATGGGAGCAACAGATAAGAGCACCATAATTAATGATAAGCACAACGATGTAAATCGTACTCTTTCCATTTTATTCCATCCTTTCAATGATTTATCGAAGCTATACATAATCAATATGATAAACCATTGGAATCACATCCTTTCTTGTTATTTATCGGCTTTAGTATATCATTTAAATCAATATATGTCAACATTATATATAATTTTATAATATAATGTATTAAAAACACCAGTGCTAACACGTATTATCGCTGATTAAATAGAATAGTTCCTCGGCATTACCGCCCCGGGGAAGGCGGGAGAGAAACGGGAAGGAAAGGAATA
>ENA-OQED01000581-OQED01000581.1-human-gut-metagenome-genome-assembly--contig:-NODE-581-length-14402-cov-1.840771_pt1 | contig 14402 bp, 11 predicted proteins | sample MGYA00242790_ERZ504625 | MGnify/ENA primary metagenome ERZ504625 (study PRJEB26092, sample SAMD00036345) | human gut metagenome | host: Homo sapiens | study: EMG produced TPA metagenomics assembly of...
CAGCTCCCCTCAGAGAGGGGAGCCTAAGGTGAACAGAGAAAGGACGCGAATGCTTGAACAATTCGTGGCAGTGATGCCGGGCACTTTGGCCCCCGCATTGCTGGTGATGAGCCTGAGCGTGATGCTCACGGTCGGCGAGGGGCGAGATAAGCCGATAAGCTCGCATTGGCGTCTCATCGGCCTGATCGTCGGTCTGATCGCCGCCATCGTATTCGCCGGCCTGCGCGCCTCGGCCGTGATCAATCAGCGCACGTTCGTCAACTACCCGGTGTTGTGGTGCGCGATCATTGCCGACATCCTGACCATCGTCGTGGTGGTGTTCGCACGCCGCATCACCACCAATTGGCAGCAGCACAAGGTGTTCATGCACATCGCTAACGCCGTGGCCGCCATCGACATCGCACTCACCCTGTTCTACGCGCTGCCGGACGTGATTCTGCAGCTCACCATCTGGGTGGAACCAGGGGAGACCGCATTCACTTCGGCCATGCTGCTGCGCGCTCTTGGTTTCCTGCTTGGCGTGGCCATGTCCATTATTGTGGCCGCCATCTTCCGCACGATGCGCACCACTGCCGTGCGCTGGGCGTTCACCGTGGCCGTCGCGGCCATGATGGTGATTCTGCTGATTCAACACTTCACTGGTCTTGCCCAGATTCTGCAGGCGCGAGGCTTCCCGATGAACCATACGATGTTCGTGGCGCTGGCTTGGTCCATCAACCAGAACTCCACGATGATTATGGCGCAGGCGCTGGTGTTCCTGATTCCCGCCGTGGCCTCCATCGTGGCCGGTTTCCGTATGAAAACCCATGATGTGCCGGGAGCCAACGAGGCCACGTTGCGCCGGCATAAGGTATTCCGCCGCCACGCCATCGTCGCTGCCGTGTGGAGCCTTATCGCAGCCATCGGCGTCACAGCAACCCTGACCGTGGGCGTTGCCGCGACCCATCAGACCATCACCCTTTCGCCGCCGGAAGCCTACTCGCTCAAGGACGGCGTGGCCACCATCCCCTTCAGCCAGGTCGAGGACGGCCACCTGCACCGCTTCGAATACAAGGCCAAGGACGGCACCGTCATGCGCTTCATCATCATCCGAAAGAACGGTGGCGCGTACGGCATCGGCCTGGACGCCTGCGAGAACTGCGGCGACGCTGGCTACTACGAGAAGGACGGCAAGATCATCTGCAAGAAGTGCGAGGTGGCCATCAACCTGGCGACCATCGGCTTCAAGGGTGGCTGCAACCCGATACCATTCCCGTACAAGACCGGCCACGGCAAGATCACCATTCAAACTACGGATCTGGACGCGCTGAGCGCCCACTTCCGGTGAGTCAGGCAGGAGACAAGAATCATGTTCTTTCTGCGCATGATTACTCGCTCGTTCACCCGACAGCTGCGCCGGCGCCTGCTTATCGCGCTGACCGTATGCCTGTCGGCGACCGTGTCCGTATCGATGCTGGGCGTCGTGTTCGACGTGGGCGACAAGCTCAACGCCGAGCTGTCCACCTACGGTTCGAACATCACCGTGCAGCCCAAGGCGGATGCGGTCGTTTCCGACCTGTACAACACCGAGTCGGGCGGCGCGACGTCCACCAGCGACCCGACCGCTTTTCTGAAGGAGTCGGACGCGGCCAAGATCAAGACGATCTTCTGGTCGTTCAACATCACCAGCTTCGCGCCGCAGCTCAACATCCACGCCACGGTGAACGGTGCCAACGTGCCGGTCGTCGGCACGTGGTTCAACAAGAACCTCAAGATCTCCACCGGCGAGACTACCGTCGTGGGCGTGGAAGGCATGCGCTCGTGGTGGCAGCTGGACGGCAAGTGGCCCAAAGACGATTCCGACCAGGGCGTGATCGGCAAGACGCTGGCCTCCGAACTCGGCGTGACCACCGGCGACACCATCACCCTCAACAAAACCACCGCCTCAGGCAAGAAGAACGAGCAGAAAATCAAGCTCACCGGTGTCTACGATTCCGGCGACGAGGACAACGGCTCGCTCTACATCGCCTCCTCCACGGCCCAGGTACTCGCCGACCTGCCCGATTCGGTCGACAAAATCGAGGTCAAGGCCCTGACCACGCCGGAGAACGACCTGGCCCGTAAGGCCGCCGCGAACCCGGCCGCGCTGAGCCAGGAGGAATGGGAGACCTGGTACTGCACCGCCTACCCGAGCTCGATCGCCTATCAGATCGAAGAGGTGATTCCGGGCGCGGTGGCCAAGCAGGTGCGTCAGGTGGCCGCGTTGCAGGGCAATGTGCTGCAAAAGACGCAGGCCGTGATGATTCTGATGACCGTGCTGAGCCTGATCGCCGCAGCCGTGGCCGTGGCCAACCTGATGGTCGCCTCGATCGGCGAACGGTCGGGCGAGCTGGCGTTGCTCAAGGCGCTCGGTGCCACCGATGCCGCAGTATCCCGCCTGATGCTGGCCGAAACGGCGGCAATCTCGCTGCTGGGCGCGATTGTGGGCGCGCTGCTCGGTTCCGGCATGGCCCAGCTGATAGGCCGGGTGGTGTTCGGTTCCGGCATTACGATGCGGCCGATGGTGTTCGTGCTGGTGTTCGTGCTGCTGGCTGTCACCGTGCTGCTGGCGTCCGCCTCATCGATTCGTTCGATTCTGAATCTCAAGCCCGCGGAGGTGCTCCATGGTCGCTGAGTTTATCTACGTAGGTGTGGAAGGAGGGAACCGATGACCAACACCGGTATGTTCTTCAGAATGCTGTTCAGCGCCGTGTTCCGTCGGCGTTCGCGCGCGGTGATGGCTGTGGTGGCGTCGCTGGTCGGCGCAGCCACACTGTTCTGTCTGGCGATGATCTGCCTCGCCGTGCCGCAGCAGATGAACGAGGAGATGCGTGCGTACGGCGCGAACCTGATTGTCACGCCCACCGAATCGACCAATGCTGACGGCAAGGCCGGCATCGACAAGGCGATGGTGCAGCACACCACTGAAATGGTCAAGGCCAAGGGTTCCGCGAAATACGCCACCTACCGCTACGAGAACGTGCGCGTCAACGCCTCGCCGTACGTGATGGCCGGCGTGAATGCGGCGCAGGTCAAGAACCTCAACCATCACTGGGTGGTCGACGGCTCGTGGCCGACCGACGGCAAGGTGCTGGTCGGACGCGACATCGCCGACGCCATCGGCCTGAGAATCGGCTCCGCCATCACCATCGGCTACCGTGCATCCGATAACGCCAGCACCAACGGCACTTCGTCGAACTCCTCGATCGACCAGCAAACCAAAGACGGCCGTGTCTCCAGTGACATCATGGACACCTCCGGTACCGAATTCCGCGTGGCCGGCATCGTGGACACCGGCGGCAGCGAAGACTCGATCATCTACGCCACCAACGCCGACGTCAACAAGCTCACCGGCATCACGCGCGGCGTGGACGTCATCGAGTATTCGGCCGGCGCCAGCGACCTCGCAGGCCTGGTGTCCAGCATCAACGACATGACCTCCATGCACGTCAAGGCACAGCAGGTCACCAAGATCACCGCCTCCGACACCCGCATCATCACCATGCTGCAGACGCTGTTCTGGATCGTCTCGCTGGTGGTGCTGGTGCTGACGCTCGTCGGCGTCGGCACCACAATCAGCTCGATCGTCTCGCAGCGACGCAACGAGATTGGCCTGCGCAAGGCCCTCGGTGCTAGCTCGCGTGCCATCGGCACCGAGTTCTACATCGAATCGTCGCTCTACGGCCTGATTGGCGGCCTCATCGGCACCGCAATCGGCTACGGACTCGCCAGTTGGCTGTGCGTGGCGGTGTTCGAACGCTCCATCGTATTCAACTGGTGGCTGGCCCTGATTTCCGTGCTGTTCAGCGCGCTGGTCGCCATCGTCGCCTCCATCCCGCCCGTCCACCGCGCCACCCGCATCGACCCCGCCGTCGTGCTTCGCGAAGAATAAAGAAAGAGAAACGTCATGCTACTTGAACTCGACCACATCTCGAAGATCTACGGCGACCTGCGTGCCGTGGACGACCTCAATCTGACCGTGCCGGAAGGCGAATGGCTCGCCATCGTCGGCTCCTCCGGCTCAGGCAAGACCACGCTGATGAACATGATTGGCTGCATGGACACGCCCTCCAAGGGCTCCGTGAAGCTGGAAGGCCGCAAGCTGGAGGACCTGAACGCCACGCAGCTGGCCGACGTGCGCAAGAACCTCATCGGACTGGTGTTCCAGAAGTTCTATCTGGTGCCGCACCTGACCGCCGTGGAAAACGTGATGGTGGCCCAGTACTACCATTCGGTGGTCGATGAGAAGCAGGCCATGGAGGCGCTGGAAAAGGTCGGCCTGAAGGACCGCGCCCACCACCTGCCCGGCCAGCTCTCCGGCGGCGAGCAGCAGCGCGTGTGCGTGGCCCGCGCGCTGATCAACGACCCGAAGCTGATTCTGGCCGATGAGCCCACCGGCAACCTCGACGAGAAGAACGAGAAAATCGTGCTCGACCTGTTCCGCAAGCTGCACGAGCAGGGCACCACGATTATCGTGGTCACCCACGATGCGCTGGTCGCCAGCTGCGCGCAGCGCGAGATCATGCTCAACCATGGCGTGCTCGTCGGTGAGAAGTGGAATGACGAGGATGCGCGCAAGGCCTACGAGGCGGCCGGCGGCAAGCCCGCCTCCACGGGTGCACAGGTCGAGGGCGCGCAGAACGGCGAGACCGCCATTGGTTTCACTGACCCCACCAAGGCCGCGAAAACCGGCGGCGAGGAGTAGGGCCGTCAGGGGCATCGAGCAGTATGTGAGGAATACATGGCAAGCTGATGGTCTCTCCCCCAGTCAGCTTCGCTGACAGCCCCCCTCGTCAGAGGGGGCTTAAGGAGCGTGAATATGACCGAAAAGAGTACGTTGAAGAAATCCGCGACATTGGCGGCGGCCGGACTGGTCGTGGCTGGCGCGCTGCTGGCCGGATGCGGCGAATCCAAGGCCGCGCCGATGGACGATGCGTACGCCGGCAACTCGGGCGAGACCGAGAAGTCGCAGGAAGAGCAGTCGCAATCCCAGTCGAACGGCTCCGATAGCTCCGACGGCTCCGATTCCAGCTCGTCGCACAACGACCCGTCCACCACCACGTCCGACAAGAAGGACACCGGCAACTACAAGGACGGCAACTACTCGATCAACGGCCAGTACGGCCCGGTAGGCGAGGATTCCATCGACGTCCATCTGACCATCAAGGACGGCAACGTCGAGACCGTCAATATCATTGGGCACCCGTTCACCACGATTTCCAAGAACCATCAGGACGACTTCGCCAAAGCCATTAACGGCGTGGTGGACGGCAAACCTCTGAAGGGTCTCAAAGTGGACAAGGTCGCCGGCGCCAGCTGGACCTCCGACGCCTTCAACAAAGCCCTCGAAGTCGCCCGCCAGGAGGCTTCGATTCAGGAGTAAGACCGCTACTTCAGCAATGCTGGCCACAGCAGATCGGCCATGCGCGAGGCCCAGGCGGTGTCGTCGTCCATTGCTTTGCCCTCGATGGCCTCATACGCCACCAAAGATCCGATAATCGTGGACAACAGCAACTTCTCGTCAACGTCCTCGCGAAACACGCCCTGCGCGACTCCCTGCTTGAGGAACGCCCCCACACGCTCCAGCCACGGGGTCACCACTTGGTCGACGATGTGCTGGAAGAACTCGGCCTCGCTGGACAATACAATGCCCACGCGCTTGACGTCGATGTCGTTGTCGCGCACCCAATCGACCAATCGCTGCAATAGTTGCGTGAAATGCTCACGCGTGGGGCTGGGCACTGGGTCGGAATCCGGGATGGCCAGATACATCGCGCTGATCTCGTGCAGCAGCTCGTCGGCATTATGATATCGGCGGTAAATCGTGGTTTTGGCCACACCGGAGCGCCGGGCCACCTCCTCGATGGTCACGCCGCTGATGCCGCGGTCCACCGCAATCTGCAGCGTGGCTCGCATGAGCTTGCGATCCGTCGCCTCGCGCGTGCGCTCACCGCGCGGTGTCGCCGTCGTGTCTGTCATCTCCGTCATCTCTTCTCTTCGAAATATGCTCCCGTACGCTCCCGCTGGCGAGAGCTGGCTGGCAAAGCCAGACTGAGGGTGGTAAGTCCATGCCGTTTGTAGGCAACTCCCGGATAATACCTACTAGCTCAGCACTTTAGTGCTCTCGACTTGGGCTACATACCACTGGTTGAACCGCACCAGTGGCTTCCTGAGCAACAGCCCAAGCAACAGTAGCGGCGGCACGAATGCCAGCAGCATTCCGGCGGCCCGCCAGTAATCCATGTCGTAGATGCCGGCGATGGCCGCACGCATCATCGTCACCGCATGGGTGAGCGGCAAGAGCGGACTGACTTTGGCGATGAAGTCGGGCAACATCTGCACCGGGTAGGCAGCGTTCGCACCCGAAATCTGCACGATGAGCATAAGCACGCCGATTGCCTTACCCACATTGCCGAAACTCACCACCATCGTATAGGTGAAGAACGAGAACACCAGCGAGGCCAGCCATCCAGACAACATAAACAGCAGCGGATGCACGGCCTGCACGCGCAGGAACAGCAAATCGCCACCGAGCGACACCGTGGATTGCAGCAGCGCAATCAGCGCGAACACCCCGTAATGCCCAAGGAAGAGCCGATGCGGCCGCGGATCGCCCAATGCTTTGCGCGTCCGGCGAGACACGGTGGTTTTCAGCGTCACCACCATCAGCAGCGCGCCCACCCACAGCGGCAGCAGCGTGTAGAACGGTGCCATCGACGAACCGAAATTCGCCACCGGGAATACGGCCTTGCGCCTGAGCTGCACCGGTGCGGCCAACGTACTGGCCAGCGTTTCGGGATCATTGCCCAGCACCTCTTTGACCATGCCCATATCGCCACTGTTTAGTGCGTCGCTCAGTGTGCTGTTGAACGAAGCCAGTTCGGCGCCGGCGGAACGCAGTTTGCCGGACACTTGTCCAAGGTAGTGCGAGCGTCGCTGAGCATATCGCTGGCGTCGTCGGAAGTCCCTTTCAGGTCGCCGAGCGTGGAGTCCAACTGGGTGGCGCCGGAACTCAGTATGCCGGAGGCGTCAGCGACGGTGGACGACAGGGAGTCGATTTGCGGTTTCACCGTGGCCGAGAAATCTGACTTGATATTGGCAATACTGTTCTGCGCTTGATCAGCCAGATTCTTGACCTGCGCATGCTGATCCTGCGCGTCCTGATTGCCTTGGCGAATATCGGTCGCCGCCGTATTCAGCGCTTGCCGCAGCCTGTTTTGTCGTGCGATTGAACGGTCAATCGCCGTGATGATGGATGAGTCGTTGCCCAGTATGCCGGCCAACGTGTTGCGAATTTCAGTGTATTTCTCCGTCTGCTTGCCAATGGCCGTGGCTTGACGGTCCAATTCGTCGGCGACCGTGGTGGCACCATCATTCGCGTCGGAATACAGCTTGTCTATGGAATCGGACACCGCGCCGAAACTGGAGGCGCTCGCGTCCAGTGCGCTGCTCATCGCGTCAGCGGTGGTGCCCAGGGCTCCGGCCACGTCGGTGACTTCCTGTTTGGCGCTGGCAAGATCCTTGCCGCCTTGTTTGGCGGCAGAGGAAACCTGAGTGATTAGTGAGTTCGAGGTGTCGAGCAAGGCGCCGGCCGTATCGGTCAATGCGCTGTATGTGCCAAGCAGATCCGCAGTATCGTCAAGCTGTGTGGCGAAATTGGCGATGTTGGCGTTGAAGGTATTCAGTTGCTCTTTGGCCTCGGGCTTGGACAGCTGATCGGCCAGCGAAGACGCGATTTCCAGCCCGGCCGAAGTGATGGTCTTAGCGAACGTGGTGTTGATTTCCGCCGCAACCTCATCCGTGCCCTCGTTGAGCAGATTCGGTGCCAGCGCGTTCTTCTTCTCGTTGCGGTAATAGGTCAGTTCGGCATGCTGCACGTCGTCGGAGAAGAAGGTCATCATGTCTTTGCTGAACGACTTCGGAATTACGATGGCCGCGTAGTATTTGCCGGATCGTGCGCCCTCGACGGCATCGGCTTTGGACGTGATCGTCCAATCGAGCTGACTGTTGGCGCGCAGCGCGTTCACCACCTGATCGCCGACCGTGACTTTCACCGGGATCAGGTCGGAACGATACCCCTCATCCACATTCGCCACCGCGAATTTCAGGTTCTTCATATTCGAGAACGGGTCCCAGCATGCGGCCACGTTGAACCAGGTGAACAGGCCGGGAATCATCACCAAGCCGATCACGATGATGATGGAGACCACGTTGCTGGTCAGGCGTTTGATGTCGCCGGTAAACAGTTTCCACATGGTGTTCATCGTACGTGCCTGCCTTCCTTGGTCGGCGGAATAGTGGGGATGATTGCGGTAACAGCGGCGCTCGGGTCCGCTTCTTCGTGGCGTTCGGCGGAGGTGTCGCGACGCTTGGCCTTATGCCCGTACAGCATGGCGCGGATCGACTCGTCGGAGAGGCTGCCGAGCTCGGTTTGGCGGCGGATGGAATCGCGCATGAATTCCACGACCATCAGGAAGCCCATGATGATGAGCACCCATGCCAGCCATGTGCCCATGACTACGATTTTCTCGCTGGTGGTCAGCGCAAACACGATAATGAGCGCGGCCGGCACCACGAATCCGGCAATAAGCGCACCCAGCAGCAGCCGGGGATAACGGTAGGCGAATTTGGCGGCCCGACGTTCGATGGCATGACGGTATTCGTCGTGGTCGGCCAGTGCTGCAATGGCCTGAGTGACACGGTATTCACTGCCGGGCAGATGCACCGGCTCGCCGATAATCATGTCGCTTTCCTTGATTTCCCGCGCGAACAGGCGGTTGAGATTGGCCAGTTTCGGCCGGGCGCCGAGGCCAAGCGCAAAGGCCAGAACCACGAAAACCAGCAATTTGCCGATATAGGCGAACCAGAGGCCGTCGTAGAAGCCGCCGATGGTTTCACGCATCGCGTCAATCGAATAGGTGAACGGCAGCAGCGGGTAGATGGCGCGGAAGAACGCGGGCATCATTTCAATCGGGTACAGGCCGGAGGCGCCCGGCACCTGCAGAATGACCAGCGCCACGCATACGCCTTTGCCCACGTGCATGAACGTGGTGGAGAGGGCGAAAATCACCGACATATACACCAGTGAGGTGATGACGCAGGTGAGCAGAAACACTGGGGCGCTCGCGCATTGAATGCCGATGACAAGATCGCCGATGGCCGTGACCAGGCCTTGGACGGCAGCCAGCGTGGCCAGTAGCAGGAAGCGACCGAGATAGCCTTGGGTTGGTGTGAGATCGTCGATGCCTCATCATCGGTTTCGAGTTTGGGAATGACCACGAGCACGAACGCGCCCACCCACAAAGACAGGGTGGTGAACAGCGGTGCCATGCCGGAACCATAGGAGGCGACCGGATAGACGGCCTGTTCGCTGATAACAGTGGGGGAGAGCATGAAGTCGGCGATTGTGGCGGCATCCAGTTTGCCGTCGGTGCCGATCAGGGAACTGAGTGAACTGGAGATGCTCAGGGCTTTGATGTCGGTGACCAGCGTATCGAGCTTGGTTTGTACGCCGGCCAGCGCCTTATCGGTGTCGCGCAGCGCGGTCACCGTGGTGGAGGCTGCTTTGTCGAGTTGGTCGAGGGTATGCTTCGACTGATCGATGAGTGAGCCTTGCGACGTGATGCCGGTCGACAGAGTGCTGGCGGTCGAGCTGAGGGCGTTGAGACCGGTGTTGAGCTGAGGAATGGCGCCGGAGGTGATGGTGCCGCGAGCGGTATTGGCCTCGCGCACCGTGGTTTGGGTGGCGGTATTGAGATGCTGCGCCAATCCGGCGGTGTCTGTGGAGGCATTGCCGATAGTGGTGTTCAGGCTATCGAGGTTGCCCAGTGCGCCGGCAAGCTCGCTATTGCGGCTTTCCAGTGTGGCAATGGCGGATTGCAGCGGTTCTCGATTGGCGTTCGGCAGCCCTTTGAGTTGGTCGATGATGTCGGCGTTCGCTTGGTTGATGTCTTCCGCCGTATTGATCAGTCCGCCTACCTGCTGATTGGCGGCGCTGATGGTTCCGGTTACCGTGCCCACGCTTTGGTTGGCCTGTGCTGCGGCTTGGCTCAGCAGGCTTGAGCCTTGGTCAAGCGCTTCGGACGTGGAGGTGACGAAGCCGTTCAGACTGGTCTGGGTAGTGCCGATCAGGGTGGAGACGCCGGCCAGACCTTCTGCAGTGTCGATGCCAAGTGTGCGCGCGTCGTCCAGCGCCTGACGTGCGGTGCGTGTCTGCTCTGGGGTGTCGGTGAGTTTGGTGGTGAGCTTGGCGATGGTGCTGCGTGTGTGCTGCACATCGTCGGAGGCCTTGGCAAGGGCCGTGAGGGCCTTGGCTTTGGTGGTGTCTTCGGTACTGATGGCTTTGCCGTCAACCGTATTGATGACTTCGGTAAGTACTTCGGATACGGTGGAGACGAATGTGGAATTGACCGTGCGGTCCACAGTGGACGCGCCGACGTCGGTGACTTTGGGGGCGATGGCGCTGGCTTTTTCGTTGACGTAATACTCCAGAGTGGGCCGACTCTTGCCGCCGGTCACCACGCCGGCGAGATCGTCGGAAAAGTCTTTGGGAATGATGATGGCTGCGTATGCCTTGCCGGATTCCACTTGGTCCATGGCCTCGGCTTCGGTGACGAAGGTCCAGCCGAGCTGGTCGTTGCTTCTCATCTGCTTGACGATTTGATCGCCGAGGTTCTGCTTGCCGATGAGCGCGTTGTCGGTGCCGTCGTCATTGTTGGCGATGGCGACGGTGATGCCTTTGGTATTGCCGTACGGGTCCCAGAAGCCGACGATGTTGTACCACGAATACAGTGGCGGGATGAACACCATGCCGAACAGGATCACCCATGCGGCCGGCACCTTGAACAGGCGCAGGAAGTCGCGTCTGAGGACCTTGAAGATATTGCCCACTGATACCTCCGGAGCTTGGTGTTGCTTGGTTGCTACGTTTTCCGTAGCGATACGTTAATCGTAGCGCTACGTTTGTAGTAGCGTAATACGGCTGCCGGAGATTAATGGGGTGATTGATGATGTTTTTGGCGGAATAACGCCGCTGCCCAGCGGCTTATCGTGTGTCGCTGGGCAGAGCGAAAGGCGTTCTGGAACTTATTGACAAGATTTCTGGATGGTTTTTGGACGTTTCCTGAACGCGATGGATAGGCTCGGTGCTCGGCAATGTAGACAGACATGTACCGACCGCCCATCAAGTTCAGCAAAACCGCAATCGGGTGATAGGGTGAGGGGACGCTATGTGGGGAGGAAACCATGGTTGAATTCAAGGACGATGGCACGGCCACTACCCTCGGCAAGCCGCGGGAGAACCGTGACGCCGAGTCCGCAGTCGTGGCCGATCTGGTGGCCGTCGAACTGGACGAAGCCGGCTTGAACCTGAACACCAAGCGATTACCGATTCTGGCGCGCATCTATGGCGCGGTCGTGCTGCTGGACGGACTCGCCACATTGCCGATTATGGTGATTTCCATCCTCTATGCCGTGCGCGAGATTCTGGATGGTCATGTGCACGTCGATGCGATGAGCCTGACCTTCATCCTGTCCGCGATTCATGCGGTGGTGCTGGTAGTCAGTGCCGCATGCCTGATTGTGTTCGGCGTGATGCTGCTGCGCAATCATCGCCGGTATGCCGCGCGCTGGACCTACGTGCTGATGCCGTTGACGTTGGCCGACGGCATGCTGTCGCTGGCCCTGACCGGCCTTGGCTTCAACCTGCTGCTGCCGCTGATTCAGATGATTATTCTCGTCGTGATTTCGGTGACCGCCGATCCCTCCCTGAGCGAGGAACGCCGTCTGCAGCGCGCGCTCAGGCGTATGGACGATCGCGATGATTATGAATCGGCTGTGGCGGCCGGCATGCTAGGCCGCGACCAGTCCGGCAAGGGCTATATTGCGCTGGACTTCTTCAATATCTTCTGGCTGTTTACCATCGCTTCGGTGGGTGGCCTGATTGTGGAGACGATCTACCATATGGCGCTGTATAACGGTGAACTTCAGGACCGCGCTGGTTTGCTGTGGGGCCCGTTCTCGCCGATTTACGGCTGTGGTGCGGTATTGGTAACCGTGTGCCTGAATCGCCTGTGGAAGGCGAATCCGTTCTTGATTTTCTGCGCTTCGGCGGTGATCGGCGGCGCGTTCGAATATTGCACCAGCTGGTTCATGGAAGCGGCGTTTGGTATTACCGCGTGGGATTACACCGGCCGTTGGCTGTCCATCGACGGACGTACTTCGGGCCAATTCATGTTCTTCTGGGGACTGATTGGTGTGGTGTGGGTCAAGTGGCTGTTACCGCGACTGCTGGCTCTGATTAATCGCATTCCATGGAAAGTGCGGTATTCGCTGACTGCGGTATGCACGGTGCTGATGGTGATCGACATTGCCTTCACGCTGATGGCCTTGGATTGCTGGTATGGGCGCATGGCCGGCCAGCCGCAGGATTCACCGGTCGCGATGTGGTTCAGCGAACGCTACAGCGACGCTTACATGGCCAATCGCTTCCAGACCATGCATATCGACCCTTCCAAGGCCGGGCGTATGTGAATGGCCGGCAAGTAATTACGCTTCGCGGGCAGAAGGTGCGTAGAACCTAAGACAGCCCTCGCGTGTGGGTGGTAAGCGGGATACACTTTCAAGCGTTGAAGGAATGATTCCCTCCGCTGATGCGCTGTTTTGTGACGCGCGTGATGACGATGGGACAATCAAACGAAAGGCAAGGCACATGGCCGAAGCTACAGCAAACATTGGTGTGATTGGACTGGCCACGATGGGCTCCAATCTGGCGCGTAATCTGGCGCACCATGGCAACACGGTGGCGTTGTTCAACCGCCACTACTCGCGTACCGAGAAGCTCATGAACGAGCATGGCACCGAAGGCAACTTCGTGCCGGCCGAAACGCTCGAGGAATTCGCCGCGTCCCTGAAGCGTCCGCGTACCGCCATCATCATGGTCAAGGCCGGTGCTCCGACCGACGCGACCATCGCGCAGCTGGAAGAGGTGTTCGAACCGGGCGACATCATCGTCGACGGTGGCAACTCCTTCTTCAAGGACACCATCAAGCGTGAGAAGGAAGTACGTGCCAAGGGCTTCCACTTCGTGGGTTGCGGCGTGTCCGGTGGTGAGGAAGGCGCGCTCAACGGCCCGTCTCTGATGCCCGGTGGCACTGCGGAATCCTGGAAGACCTTGGGCCCGATTCTTCAGTCCATCGCCGCCAAGGTGAACGGCGAACCGTGCGTGACCCACATCGGCACCGATGGTGCCGGCCACTTTGTCAAGATGGTGCACAACGGCATCGAGTATGCCGATATGCAGGTGATTGGTGAGGCGTATGACATTCTGCGCCGTGGACTCGGCATGGATGCCGAGGAGATTGGCGACGTGTTCGCTGAATGGAACAAGGGCGACCTTGACTCCTACCTGATCGAGATCACCGCTGAGATTCTGCACCACAAGGATGCCGAGACCGGCAAGCCGTTCGTGGACGTGGTCGTGGATCATGCCGGCATGAAGGGTACTGGTACGTGGACCGTGCAGACTGGTCTGGAATGTGGTTCTCCTGTGGCTGCCATCGGTGAAGCCGTGTTCGCTCGTGCACTGTCTTCGCACGGTGAGCTGCGTGAAGACGCTCAGAAGGAAGGTCTGGCTGGACCGAACAAGACCATCGATCTGGCCGGAGAAGACAAGGCCGCGTTCGTCGAGGACGTGCGCAAGGCTCTGTTCGCTTCCAAGGTCGTGGCCTATGCTCAGGGCCTGAACGAGATTCAGGACGGTGCCAAGGAATACGGCTGGGATATCAACCTGTCCGAAGTGGCCCGCATTTGGCGTGGCGGCTGCATTATTCGCGCCCAGTTCCTGCTCGACCGCATCACCGAGGCCTTCAGGGGCGATAACCCGCCGGCTTCCCTGCTGTTCGATCCGTACTTCGAGAAGATCATCGGCGAATCGCAGGATGCATGGCGTCGCGTGATCGTTCGCGCGGTGGAGGCCGGCATCCCGACCCCGGTGTTCTCCAGCTCCCTGGCGTACTACGATGGTCTGCGCTCCAAGCGCCTGCCTACCGCTCTGACCCAGTCCCAGCGTGACTTCTTCGGTGCCCACACCTACGGCCGCGTAGACAAGCCCGGCGTGTTCCACACGCTGTGGGCTGAAGAAGGCAAGCCTGAAATCGAGGCGTAGCCTCGTGATTTCAGGTTTAGGACAGCCCTGTGGGCTGTCCGGCCTTCTTCAGGCTCGGCGATAGCCGAGCTGAGAAAACAGCAAGTCCGAGATCGAGGCGTAGCCTCGCGATCTCGGGCTTAGGGGAGCCCGGTGGGCTCCCCGGCCCTCTTCGGAGCGAGGCGGCTATGCCGCCGAGCCAACACTGAGCCTCGCCGCAGGCGAGTCCCCTAATTGCAGG
>ENA-OQED01000582-OQED01000582.1-human-gut-metagenome-genome-assembly--contig:-NODE-582-length-14399-cov-1.393288_pt1 | contig 14399 bp, 14 predicted proteins | sample MGYA00242790_ERZ504625 | MGnify/ENA primary metagenome ERZ504625 (study PRJEB26092, sample SAMD00036345) | human gut metagenome | host: Homo sapiens | study: EMG produced TPA metagenomics assembly of...
CCGGCAAGTGGAAAAATATAACCGATGTTGATTTTTCCGCCACCGGAGGCGAGTTCTTTCATCTTGCCTGCCGCAATGTCACAGTCGCCTGCGATCCGGTCTGCATGCTCCAGGAAAAGACGGCCGGCATTGGTAAGGACAACACCGCGCCCTTTCTTTTCAAACAGCGTGATTCCAAGCTCACTTTCAAGGGCGGCCATCGAACGGCTCAGGGATGGCTGGGAAATATAAAGCTCCTCTGCCGCCTGGTGATAATTTTCCAGCCGGGCGACCTTTCGGAAATAGAGAATCTGATTCAGTGTCATGTGGTTTTTCCTCCTGAAAAAATGGTTCCGTAAGAAAGTCTTTGCTTCCTCTTATTATGATAACTCAAGTATACCATATCAATGCATTCAATGCATTGGTTTTTTCCTTTAAAAGCATTAGACCGCACACACTTTCACTGTTAAAATAAAGGCAAATGTTATTTTTTTAACATTCACGAAACTGGTAATCTGTTGTTTGTGACAAAACAAAAGGATGAACCGAACAGAGGAAAAAGACAATTTGACCTCAACACATGATCTATTTAAAAAGGAGAGAAACCATGAACAAGAAATACCTGCCAAGTGCATTAATTTTGTACTTGAACTACTTTATCCACGGTGTTGGATGCTCTATTCTGGGCCAGGCAGTCATCAAAGAGGCTCTGGCAGCAGCATGGGGAGTGGAAGCAATGGCAATTACCGCAATTTCCGCAGCACTCGGTCTTGGCCGTCTGATCGCACTGCCATTTGCAGGTCCTCTGTCCGACAAGCTCGGACGTCGCATTTCCACCGCAATCGGAAGTGCTTCTTATGCAATTTATCTGATCGGCCTTGCCCTTGCATTTAATGCAGGAACACACGGTGGTTATACCATCGCTTACGTATGCGCCATTATCGGCGGTATCGCAAACTCCTTTCTGGATACCGGTATTTACCCGGCAGTATCCGAAATTATTTACAAAGCTCCGGGCGTTGCTACTATGGGAATCAAATTCTTCATCGCAATCGCACAGATGCTGCTTCCATTTGTTCTTGGTGTAGCGGTTACTTCTACCGCAGCCGGCTTTACCTCCTACAATCCGTTATTCTATGGATGCGGAATTGCGTATATCGTACTTTTTGTACTGGTATTCCTGTTCCCGCTGCCAGATGCTGACCAGAAAGCATCCGGCAAAAAAGAGGGTCTGATCGACAGCCTGAAGCATACCCATTTCTCTTTCGAGTCCATCGCCATGATCCTGATCGGATTCACCTGCACCGGTACCTTCCAGCTGTGGCTGAACTGTGCGCAGAACTTTGCAAAAGAAAATGTAGGCTGGGCGAATCCGTCCATCATGCAGACCTATTATTCAGCAGGAACCATGCTGGCACTCGTTGTAACCGCATTCCTGACCAGAAAAATCAAAGACGTTCGTTTCATCGTTGTTTACCCGGCTATCTGCCTTGTAACAATGATCGCTGTCCTGATGGGACAGAGTAAACCGCTGATGATCGCCGGTGCTTTCATCATCGGATGGGCTGGTGCAGGCGGACTGCTTCAGATCGCAACTTCCGTTTGCAACATGCTGTTCCCGAAAATCAAAGGAACCGTAACCGCACTGGTTATGATCGCATCTTCTCTCTGCAACTACACCATCCTGACCGCAGCATCTAAAATGCAGCCGTCCGGCGTTATGACCATGAATATCGTTCTGACCGCAGTTGGTGTTGCACTTGGACTGTTTGTAAACATCCGCTATAAAAAAATGGTTGAACTTGCACAGCAGGACAATTAAAATGAGGTTAAGGATTGCGGAAGTACGAAGTACCAGGTAATCTGGACGTGAAAAAGAAAAGCCTGCAAAGAAAAGTCAGGGTTAAATTGAAGAAAGAAGGAAAAACACATGAATACAGTAAAAGTTCGTGATATTGAAATCGGTGCCGGCGCACCGAAAATCATCGTTCCGATCGTAGGTGTTACCAAAAACGATATCATCGAAGAAGCAAAAACCTTCCATTCGATTCCGGTTGATGTTGTAGAATGGCGTGTAGACTGGTTTGAAGGCGTATTCGACTTTGCGCAGGTAGAGGACGTGTTAAAAGACCTCCGCGAAGCACTCGGCAATATTCCGCTTCTGATGACGTTCCGTACCTCCAAAGAGGGCGGTGAAAAAGCGATTGAGCCGGCAGCCTATGCGGAGCTGAACATCAAAGCAGCACAGACCGGATATGTGGATCTGGTGGATGTTGAGATCTTTACCGGAGATGACATTGTAAAGAAGATCATCGACGGTGCACACGCAGCAGGCGTAAAGGTTATCGCTTCCAATCATGATTTCTTCAAAACTCCTGCAAAAGCAGACATCATCTACAGACTGCGCAAGATGCAGGATATGAACGCAGATATTCCGAAGATTGCTGTTATGCCGCAGAACAGGAAAGACGTCCTGACCCTGCTTGCAGCAACAGAGGAAATGGCCACCAATTATGCGGACAGACCGATCATCACCATGTCTATGGCAGGCACCGGTGTAATCAGCCGTCTCTGCGGTGAGGTGTTTGGCTCTTCCATGACCTTCGGCGCGGCAAGGAAAGCATCCGCACCGGGTCAGATGGGTGTGAATGATCTGAGCACCGTTCTGGATCTGCTTCACAAAGCCATGTAACCGTTTTTTCTTTAGGGGACACCGGTATTTTTAGCTTTGCTGTTGATGCCGATGTCCCTTTTGTATTATTGTTCTGTTATAAATTTAACGGAGGTATGCCTTTTATGAAGAGAATATTTCACTGGCTGGATGAAAATCTCGAAGAATTTCTTCTGGTGATCGGTCTGATCGCCATGACGCTGATCATGGGAGTCCAGGTTTTCTGTCGTTACGTTCTTGGCATGTCGCTGTCGTGGTCAGAAGAGCTGACCAGATATATTTTTATCTGGTGCGGTTTTTTAAGCGTCAGCTACTGCAGTAAGAAATGCCTTTCCATCAAGATCGAGCAGTTTGTTGCGATTTTCCCGCGGAGAGGAAAAGCCATCTTCAAAATTGTGAATCATACATTTGAACTGATTTTTTCATCTATATGATTCCGTTTGCTTTTTCCTATATGATGTCGTCGGTTAAAAGCGGCCAGCTTTCCCCGGCCTGCAAAATCCCGATGTACTTTATCCAGGCAGCACCGCTCGTCTCCTTTGTGCTGGTTGCCTTTCGTGTTTCGCAGCGGTGGATGATCGAGTTCCGCGTGGCACGGGGTGAGAACGTTTTCGACCCGGCCCATCCGGAGCGCAATACGCCGGAATCCTTCATTGAGGCAAATGCCGGAGCAGATAACGCCACAGAAAATGCCCTGAACGCGGGTATCGACAACCGCATTCATACGATTAAAAATTCAAACGAGGAGGAACGCTAATGCCGGTCGTAGTATTATTTTTGATTTTTGTTGCTTTGCTGGTCATCGCTGTTCCGGTATCGATTACCCTTGGAATCACATCTGTGCTTCCGTCGGTGTTTGACCCGTCCTTTACGGTAGGAGCCAAATATCTGATCCGTGCCATGTTCGGAGGTCTCGATTCCTTCCCCCTGCTGGCAGTCCCGATGTTCGTCCTCTCCGGTATCATCATGGCTAAGGGAGGCATCTCCAAAAAACTGTTTGATGTCTTTGCCTATTTTCTCGGAAAATTCACCGCAGGTATGCCGTGCGCCGTTATCGTCACCTGCCTTTTCTATGGTGCGATTTCCGGTTCCGCTCCGGCGACCGTTGCTGCTGTCGGAAGCATGACAATCCCGATTCTGACTACCCTTGGTTATGATCTGACATTCTCCACAGCGATTGTGGCAGTTGCCGGCGGCCTTGGCGTTATCATTCCCCCGAGTATTCCGTTCATCATGTACGGTATGGCTTCCGGTGCTTCGGTCAGTGACCTGTTCCTTGCCGGAATTGTACCGGGTCTGATGATCGGTCTGCTGCTGATGCTTTATGCCATCTATCACTGCAAACGGTATGGGGAGGATAGGGAGAAGATCTATGCAGAAGTCAAAGTGCTGCATGACAAAGGCCTGCTTCGCGTTTTAAAAGAGAGCTTTTTTGCACTGCTCAGTCCGGTAATCATCCTCGGCTGTATCTACAGCGGCGTTGCTTCCCCGACCGAGGCGGCTGTTATCTCCGTATTCTATGCATTGATCATCAGCCTTTTTGTGTACAGAAGTATCCGCATCCGCGACATCTGGTCCATTCTGGTTGAGGCGATTCGTACCTTCACTCCGATCCTGTTCATCCTGGCGGCATCGACAGCATTTTCCCGTGTCCTGACGCTGATGCAGGTGCCGCAGACGGTCAGTGAGTTCATTCTGAACAATTTCCACAGCCCGGTTGCGATCCTTCTGATCATCAACGTATTCCTGCTGATTGTCGGAATGGTCATGGATACCACACCGGCAATCCTGATTCTGACCCCGATCCTTCTGCCGATCGTACAGGCAATCGGTATGGATCCGATTCAGTTTGGTGTGATCATGGTTGTCAACCTTGCGATCGGTTTTGTAACACCGCCGATCGGCGTTAACCTGTTCGTGGCAAGCTCCCTGACCGAGGTTCCGGTCATGCAGATCGCAAAGAAGGCTATGCCGATGATCGGTTTCTTCCTTGCGGCACTGCTGCTGATTACGTTTATTCCGGCGATTTCGATTGGAATTTTATAGGGAGGAGCGAAGGACAATGAAAAAGATGACAAAAAAGAAAAAGCTTTTCCGAAAAGTGACGGCACTTGCCGCTGTCGTTGCGCTTGGCGCATCGCTTGCCGGCTGCGGCTCTTCCGGAGAAGAGACGACACAGCGCTATTCCTGGCCGCTGGCAACGGCGAGCCCGGAGGACACGGTAACGCAGATCTTCGCTGAGAAGTTTGCGGAAGAGATTTCAGAGCTGAGCGATGGAAGGATGAAAATTCAGGTTTACGCAAACTCAACGCTTGGCGGCGACCGCGATCTGCTGGAAACGTGTGCTGACGGCGATATTCCGTTTGTCGTGCAGAATACGGCACCGCAGGTTTCTTTTATGGGGGATCTTGCCGTGTTTGATTTGCCGTGTGTGTTTGATTCTCTCGATGAATGCCGTGAGAAGATTGATAATCCGGAGTTTTACGAGCTGATCAGCAACGTTTATACGGAGGGAGGCTATCACCTGCTCGGTATGGCAGATCAGGGATTTCGTGTCATGAGTACGAATAAGCCGGTTTACAGCTTTTCGGATTTCAAGGGTCAGAAGATCCGTACCATGGAGAACAGCTACCATCTGGCATTCTGGAAAGCCATCGGTGCCAACCCGACGCCGATGAGCTTCAGTGAGGTTTACATCGGCCTGCAGCAGCACACGATTGATGCGCAGGAGAACCCATACGAGGTCATCGTTTCGAATAACCTGTATGAGCAGCAGGATTACGTAGTGGAGACGAACCATCTGCCGCATCTGATTTCCCTGATCGTCAACGACGATTTCTTCCGGGATCTGCCTGCAGACGAGCAGGAGATCATGACCGAGGCCGCAAAGATTGCGACCGAGTACGCAAGAGAGCAGTCCGATGCCCGTATTGTCGACAAGATCGCGAAAATCGAGGAGAGCGGAACGAAGATTCTGACACTCGATGGCCAGACAAGAGCTGACATCCGCGAGGCATCCCAGAGCGTGTATGAGTCGATCAAAGAGAATATTGATCCGGCGATTTACAATGCGTATATGGATGGAATTGAAACTGAGCGTTATTCACTAAAAAAATGGTGACGATTCAGAGCTTATCTCGATGTTGCTTTTCGCCATATGAAACTCCGGAAAAATTGCTCATTCATGCAAGCGTGTTTCGCGATTTTTCTTCGGCTTCGCATGGCTCTGAATCGTTGCAAAAAAAGAAATTTCCCGGCTGCGGGGCGCTGAAAAACGGTGCTTCGCAGTCGTTTTTTTTGTCTGGATCGCTTTAAAATCGCTTTAAATTTACAAAATCTGCCTTGTACCGTCGAAATTACAAGATTATAATGGGATTTGGAAGGTTTTTTGATCTATTATTATGACCAAGGGAGGCAAAAAAATGATTTTTGAACACATGGACCGGATTGTATTTGCAGGAGATTCCGTAACGGATATGGAGAGTGCACAGCCGGTGGGGGAAGGTTTATTTGAAAATGTCGGAAAGAGTTATGTCCGAATCGTCGAAAACATGCTTGCAGCATTCTACCCGGAGGTATATCTCCGCGTGACAAACTCCGGTATCGGCGGAAACACAAGCCGTGACCTGCTGCAGCGCTTCGACCGCGATGTCGTATCATTAAAACCAGACTGGGTATCCATCTGCATCGGCATCAACGACGTCTGGAGACAGTTCGACAGCCCGGCCATCCCGGACGAGCAGGTATCGCCGGAGGAGTACCGTTCCAACGTCGAAAAGATGATTCTTTCCGTAAAAGATAATGTAAAAGGAATTTTCCTCATGACCCCATACTACATGGAGCCAAATGGGGAGGACTGGATGAGAAAACGCATGGACACCTACGGCGCGATCTGCAGCGAGCTGGCTGAGAAATACGGCTGCCGCTTTATCGACCTTCAGGCCGTCTTCAACGATTACTTCCAGTACCGCCATTCCTCCTACATCGCCTGGGATCGAATCCATCCGAACCAGATCGGCGCTACAGTGATCGCACGGGCATTTCTGGAAAAATGCGGATTCGACTATAATCACAGACCGGAGCATGCTTGAAAAACCATTTCCGCAATCTGAAAGCGCCACTTTGCGGTATGGCTTGCCCTCATAAGGCAGACAAAAAGCGGGAATCGTTATTGGGGTCCTCGCTTTTTCTTTGTCCTGTTCTGTCTGAAAACGGCGGACAGAGTCGAAAAAAGAGAAAAAGAATCGGTAAAATTTTGCTTAAATTACCAAAAATAATTGCTGTTTTGGGACAGTTATGGTATATTATGACTATACATACATTTATGTGGCGCTGAATGGGGACATAAGAGTGAGACATAAAAGAAAGGTAACTATTCAGAACCCCATCTCGATTCCGCTTGCGCTGCATCTCGATGTTGCTTCTCGCCATATGAAATTCCAGAAAACCGCGCATTCATGCAAGCATGATTCACGATTTTCTTCTCTTTCGCATGGCGCTGAATAGTTACAAATAAAGAATAGAACAGGAGAAAAAAAGATATGTATCTGGAAGAGTATAAGAGATGGCTGGCAGCTGATCTGGAAGACGCAGATCTGAACCCGGAGCTGGCACGGATTGAAGGAAACGATGAGGAGATCAAGGACCGTTTTGCTGTATCTCTGAAATTCGGAACCGCAGGACTTCGTGGTGTACTTGGCGCAGGAACAAACCGTATGAATATCTATGTAGTGCGTCAGGCAACACAGGGCCTTGCAAACTGGGTAAAAACACAGGGCGGAAACCAGACCGTAGCCATCAGCTATGACAGCCGTATCAAGAGCGATGTTTTCGCAAAAACAGCAGCAGGCGTTCTGGCTGCAAACGGAATCAAAGTTAGAATTTACGATGCACTGATGCCGGTACCGGCACTTTCCTTTGCAACCCGTTACTATAACTGCAATGCAGGTATCATGGTAACTGCATCCCACAACCCGGCAAAATACAACGGCTACAAAGCCTACGGCCCGGACGGATGCCAGATGACCGATGATGCTGCAGCAATCGTATACGCAGAGATTCAGAAAACCGATATCCTGACCGGCGTAAAATATATGCCGTTTGCACAGGGAGTAGAAGAGGGACTGATCCGTTTCGTCGGCGATGACTGCAAGAATGCACTGTACGAAGCCATCGAATCCCGTCAGGTTCGTCCAGGCCTCTGCAAGACCGCTGGACTGAAACTCGTTTACAGCCCGCTGAACGGATCTGGTCTTGTACCGGTCACCCGTGTATTAAAAGACATCGGCATCACTGATATCACCATCGTTCCGGAGCAGGAGTATCCGAACGGATACTTCACCACCTGCAGCTATCCGAACCCGGAAATCTTTGCTGCACTGGAAAAAGGCCTGGATCTTGCAAAAGAGACCGGCGCAGACCTGATGCTGGCAACCGACCCGGATGCAGACCGCGTTGGTATCGCCATGAAATGCCCGGATGGAAGCTATGAGCTGGTAACCGGAAATGAAGTCGGCGTTCTGCTTCTCGACTACATCTGCGCAGGCCGCATCGAGAAAGGCACCATGCCGGAGAAACCAGTTGCTGTAAAATCCATCGTGTCCACACCGCTGGCAGATGCAGTTGCAGAGCACTACGGCGTAGAGCTCCGCAGCGTTCTGACCGGATTCAAATGGATCGGTGATCAGATTGCAAACCTTGAGGCAGACGGCGAAGTAGACCGCTTCATCTTCGGATTCGAGGAGAGCTACGGATACCTGGCCGGTCCGTATGTAAGAGATAAAGACGCAGTCATCGGCTCCATGCTGATCTGCGAGATGGCAGCTTATTACAGAAGCATCGGAAGCTCCCTGAAACAGAGACTGGAAGAGATCTATGCCGAGTATGGCCGTTACCTGAACAAAGTAGACAGCTTCGAGTTCCCGGGACTTAGCGGAATGGACAAGATGGCCGGTATTATGGATGGCCTTCGAAAAGAGCCGCTGACCGAGATCGCAGGTTCCGCTGTTGTCAAAGTAACCGATTACGAGAAACCGGAAGAAACAGGACTCCCATCCGCAAACGTTCTGATCTACAAACTGGCAAATGGTGAAACCGTCATCGTCCGCCCGTCCGGTACAGAGCCGAAGATCAAGGTATATTACACAACACTTGGCAAGGATCTGGCAGAGGCAGAAGCAGAGAAAGAAAAACTCGCAGAGGCTTTGAAACCGATTTTGGCATAAAGAAAATAAAAGAATGGAAGGGCGTGGCTTTGGTCACGCCCTTTTTTGAACCGAAATTTCTTTTGAAAGTGTAAGATTTTCTGCAAATGGCGTGATGATAGATGAAAGGGGGATTTCCATATGGAGGATACTCATATTGTCCAAATGTACTGGGACAGGAACGAAACAGCGATCAGCGAGTCTGCGGTGAAATATGGTACATACTGTACTTCGATTGCACAGAATATTCTGCAGAATCCGGCGGATGCAGAAGAATGTGTCAACGACACCTGGCTTCACGCGTGGAATGCCATGCCGCCGCACCGGCCGTCTCTGCTATCCACATTTCTTGGAAAAATAACGAGAAATCTTTCGTTTGATCTGTATAGAAAAATGCATCGCAAAAAACGCGGAGAAAGTCAGATGGATGCGGTATTGGACGAGCTGGAAGAATGTGTTTCGGGGAAAGATGATATTGAGCGGCAGTGGGAGATGAAAGAACTGATCGCGGAGATCAATCAGTTTCTGCAGAAGCTGCCGGAGGAAAAACGATGCATGTTTGTCCTGCGGTACTGGTATGTAGACAGCATCGGTGAAATCGCGGAGCGGCTGGGAAGAAGTGAAAATTATATTTCAGTTTCATTAAACCGGATCCGTGGAAAATTGCATACACACTTGACGGAAAGGGGGTTCGAATTATGAAGAAAGAAGAATTGTTTGAAGTGCTGGGAAATCTGGAGCCTGGTATGGTGGAAAAAGCACGGAGTGATCGCCACCCGCGGAGAGGCGTATGGAAAAAATGGACGGCGCCGCAGCCTGCGCGGTGATCATCGGCGGAGCTGTGCTGGGGGTTGCGACATGGAGAAACGGTCGGGAGGGTTCTGCAGTCCGTTATCCGTCGGGGGTAACGACGGTTCTGGCGGCTTATCCGGCATCTGTGGAGCGGACAATGGATGCACAGAAATTCATGGAAAGCGATGCACACTGGGACTGGTGGGATTCGTACCGGGAGTTGACAGCAAAATCAGCAGAACTGCAGTCGGGAATGGATGCATATTATCAGAACCTGATGAAACAAATGCTGGTTTCAGAAGATGAAAATACCGTCTGCTCGCCGATCAATCTGTATATCGCGTTTGCAATGCTGGCGGAAACTTCGGATGGAAATACGCGGCAGCAGATTCTGGATATGCTTGGTGCGCAGGACATGGACACCTTACGGGAAAATGTTTCTTCACTCTGGGAAAGCAATTATGCAGACACGCCCGCGCTGAAAAGTGTGCTGGCAAATTCGCTGTGGCTCGATAGTGAGGAATCATACAATGACGCAACGCTGCAGCGGCTGGCGGAGCAGTACTATGCATCGACATTCAGAGGAACGCCAGGATCAAAAGAAATGGATCAGGCATTGCAGACCTGGACGGATAATAATACCGGCGGGCTTTTGAAGGAATATACGAAAGACATGGCGATCGCACCGGATACCGTGTTTGAGCTTGTATCTACCATCTATTATAAGGCGATGTGGAGGGAAAATTTCTGGGAAGTGAATACAGAGAAGGAAACGTTCCACGGAACTGCGGGAGACACCGATGTGGATATGATGAAAAAAACGGAACGGATGGATGTCTACCAGGGAGAACAATTTACGGCAATCGGTCTTAGCCTTCAGGACAGCGGCTCTATGTATTTCCTGCTTCCGGATGAAAATGCAGATGTAAGTGAACTGGTATCATCGCCGGATCTGATGAAGGTTATACGGCGGGATGAAAGCAGTGATAACTGGTATTCCCCTATGGTGAATCTGTCTGTTCCTAAATTTAAAGTATCGGAGAAAACAGACCTGATCGAAACGGTGCGTGCACTTGGTGTAACGGATGCACTGGATGCGGATCTGGCGGATTTCAGTCCATTAACAGAGAACAGGAATGGCTTATACCTGAGCAAAGCAGACCACGCCGCCATGCTCGAAATTGATGAAAACGGAGTAACCGGAGCAGCCTATACAGAACTTGGCGTTTCAGAAACCGCAGCAGAAATCCCGGACGACGAAATCGATTTCGTACTGGATCGTCCATTCCTGTTTCTTGTTACGGGGCAGGACGGATCGCTGTTGTTCTCGGGAGTTGTAAGAAATATCGACGGGAAGTGAAAAAAGGAGTCGGACTGTCCGACTCCTTTAAAATAGAAGAACTCAGGGTATTTCATTCTCCGAAGCGGATATTCTTTACTGTTTTCTTCTCAATATGCAAATCTTCATAAATCCGGTTGCCACCATTTCCCTGCGGCGCCTGGGCAAGAAGCCCTACTTTTACGGTCTTTTTACCGGAAAGATTAAAAAATCTTGTCATAAAATAATGAATGCCGTCTTCAGAATAATGGAAAGCAAAGGAATTTTTCACTCTGCAAATTTTCAGCCATGCGGTATTTCCGGAAATATTACTTCCGTTGGCATCGTCAGAATAACCTTGTTTCGTCACAACGCTGACAGCGGCATGAGTTCCGAAATCGGTTTTTTCAAAGCAGCTTTTTGCCCAGTTGTCCAGATCTTCCATGACCATAAGAGAAGAAGAGTCATAGATGTCTTTGAAGTCATGAGAAACTTTGACAGTCAGAACAAAATCGCCTTCGATTTCCGTATAATAATAGGGTGCATTGTGCAGTGATTCCGGCGTAATGCCTTCTTCCGAAACAGTGCCGTTGTTGCAGAAGAAATCTGTCCCAGCCGGTGCAAAGATGACAAGCTTGCCTTCTTCCTCTCTTTTTAATTCGCTTTCATTTAACCAGGAAAAATCCATCATCCTATCTCCTTTCTAAGAAGTGTGTCTGAGACACGTTACAGTATCTCTTCGGTGCTTATTTTTACTCTGCGTTCCTTTGTCGGAGCAGAAAAACAGACAAAATCAGTACAGCAGGGAAAATGCAGCCGGCCAGCATACCTGCCTTCAGATCGTCGCCGGTGTTTTGTGTGACAAATCCAATAACAAATGGGCCAATGGAACCACCCATATCTCCGGCCATGGCGAGAAGTGCGAACAGTGCAGTTCCGCCGAGTGGAATTTTAGAGGATGAAATACTGATGGTTCCCGGCCACATAATTCCTACGGAGAAACCACACACAACGCAGCCTATAAGATTTAAAAGAGGATATGGTGCGAGAGCTGCAGCCAGATAACAGATCAGGCAAAGTGTACCGGATGCGATCATAAATTTTGTTAAGTCAATTTTTTCCCCGTATTTACCATAGAAGGTTCTGCTGATGCCCATCATCACAGCAAACAGGCACGGTCCTGCAATGTCTCCAATGCTTTTTGAGAGACCTAATGCAGACTCGGCATAAGCGGAAGCCCATTGCGCCATCGAAATCTCGCTTGCTCCGGCGCAGACCATAAGAACAAGGGAAATCCAGAAAATGGGAAGACGGCACAGCTGACGAATGGTAAGTCCTTCTTCGCTTCCGGTCAGTGATTCAATCGGGCAGGAAAGAAAATTAAATGTGTTGTACAGTGGAAGTACAGCCCAGATACATGCGAGGATCGGCCAGCGTTCCATACCAAAAACTGCCAGAAACGCAGTGGAGAGTAAGATGACGCCTACAGATCCCCAGCAGTAAAAGGAATGAAGCAGACTCATAACGCTGTCCTTATTGTCAAACGGACAAGCTTCTACGATTGGGCTGACAAGAACCTCAATCAGTCCGCTTCCGGCGGCATAGATCATGGCACTGAGCAAAATTCCTGCATAGGCATTTGGCAGAATATTGGGCAGAAAGGCAAGTCCAATCAGGCCGCAGGCGGAAAGAATCTCAGAAGCAACGACACACCTGCGATAACCGATTTTATCGACATATCTGGCACAGAACAAATCGACAAGAAGTTGTGTGAAAAAGAATATTGTCGAGATAAACGCAATTTTTCCAAGAGAAATATGGTAAGTTCTGTGAAAGGTAAGAAATAGTAAAGGTGCAAAATTTGCAGAAATTGCCTGCGTGATAAATCCAAGATAACAGGCAATTAAGGTTTTGTGGTAGTTCTTTTTCATAGTGATATACTCCGTTTTTTAAAATGGCAGAACTGCTGCGGCCGTAGTGTTCGTTTCGTTGCCGTTCACCGTGTTCCATGGAGCGACAACGATTCTTTTTGTATAATAACGTAAAATAGTGTCGCTTTCACTGGAATATATCGTCTGTTTATTGTATAATATCGTAAAATAGAGAGGGGCGTGCCTGAAAAACGGAGGCGGGGAAAGATGGAATTTAATACATTTTATAACAAGATCCAAACGGATGAAAGCATGATGGAAACGATACAGCATGGAAACAGTGAGTATCCGTTTCAATTGTATTACGACGATCTTGCGTTGTTTGATTTTCATTGTGTAGAATGGCACTGGCATGTGGAGTTTGAGTTTGTTTTTGTACAGGAGGGAACAGCAACCTTCTGGGTTGGCGAAAAGCAGTTTTCACTGGGACAGGGAACGGGCATTTTTATTAACTCAAAGATTTTGCATCGCTATTTTTCTGAAGGCCATGCGATTGTGCCAAATTTTGTTCTGAAACCGACATTTCTCGCTCCGGCAGACAGCCTGATTTACAAAAAATACATTGCACCGATACAGGCGTGTAAGGTGGACTGCATTGTCTTTTGCAGGGAAATAAAATGGCAGGCAGAAGCACTGGAGCTCATGCAGAAAATTCTCAAAGCGCAGGAATCAGACAAAGACCGGGAACTGGTTACTTTATTTCTGACGCAGGAATTGTGGCACTTGCTTTATTTGCACATGGATTCGGAAGTGCTGCAGAAAAAAAGAGAAAATACGGCATCCTCACAGGGAAGAACACAGCTGATGATGCAATATATTCATCAAAATTTCCGACAGAATCTTACCTTGGAGGATATTGCCGGGCAGGCTATGGTGAGCAAGAGTACGGCATTGAATCTGTTCCGAAGATATCTTCACGATACGCCGGTGCATTATCTGGTGAAGTATCGTCTGCAGGAGGCTGCAAAGCTTCTGGCCACGACGGAGAAAAAGATAACTGTAATTTCCGGCGAGACGGGATTTGAAAATATGGATTATTTTTGCAAGACATTTAAGAAATATTATGGGAGGACACCGACGGAATATCGAAGAAAAAAACAAATGGATACGGATGACAGAGAAGGGATCGTTCAAGATGTAGTGTAAGAGAAAACGGAAAAATTACAAGCTCAGAGCTGGAATCGAAGACCAAAACGCTTCCGCCGTCTGTGTCGCGGACTGGAGGAAAAAGGATATATAGAGCGGAGCGTTGACAAAAAAGACCGCAGAAAGTGGATAAAAGTGCGGTAGACATAAAATAAAATTACATTCTGAAAAAGGAGCGGAATCCGGTGTGGGTTCTGCTCCTTTTTAAATGGAAAATTATCCAATGCGTCGTAAAACCCTTGCTTCAGCTATGGGGGATATAAGACGCGTCCATCGAATTTACGCAAGTAATTGAGATGGACAAAATAGTGGTTGTATTAAATGAAAAATATAGTATAATACAAACATGAATACAACAT
>ENA-OQED01000583-OQED01000583.1-human-gut-metagenome-genome-assembly--contig:-NODE-583-length-14398-cov-0.913531_pt1 | contig 14398 bp, 15 predicted proteins | sample MGYA00242790_ERZ504625 | MGnify/ENA primary metagenome ERZ504625 (study PRJEB26092, sample SAMD00036345) | human gut metagenome | host: Homo sapiens | study: EMG produced TPA metagenomics assembly of...
GTAGTGGGAACTGTGACGGAAGAGGCGGCAACCCATAAGGAGAGGCACATCACTGCCAGTTCCCGCCGCTACAGCCGCCTGTCCCAGTCCCGGATAGGAAAATACCTGCTCCACAAGAACGGAACCTCCTATGATCTCACTGACAGATGCAAACTGCAGGGTCATGGCCGGAAGCAGCACATTACGAATGCCATGGTGAAAAATGATGCTTCCGGTTTTCTCTCCCCGCGCCTTTGCAAAAAGGATGTAATCGCTTTCCATTATATCAATCATTTTTTCCCTGGTATGTAATGTGATATTCGAAATTCCGGTTATGCTTAAAGTGACTGCCGGAAGAATGGCATGACGCACTCTGTCCAAAAAGGTAACACCGCTGACTTCTACTCCAATAGGAACACTAAGTCCAATGGGAAGGATTTTCATCCAGACTCCAAAAATGATCAGTAGCAAAAGTGCCAGCCAGAAAGAAGGAGTGCTGGCAATCACCAGTGAATAGCCTTTTATGATCTTATCCGGCAGCCTGCCCTGAAACACCCCTGCAAGTACTCCCAGAAGGAAGCCCACAAGTCCGGAAACCACCCACGCCAGTCCCATAAGAAAAAGAGAATTTCCCAGCTTCACTGCAATGACCTTTGTCACTGGCTGCCGGTATAACAGAGAAATTCCCCCATCTCCCTTTATAAATGCATTCAGCCAGTTCAGATATCTCTGCACTGGCGGTTCATCCACGCCCCAGTAGGAGCGCAGCTTTTCTTTTTGTTCTTCACTCATACTGCCCAGGGCAGCCTGCCCCACATTGGCCTGTAACGGGTCAATGGGGGAAGCTGATACAAGGGCAAAGGTAAGAATGCTTACTGCAAAAAGCAGTAATATGATTCGTAGCAGGTTCTTTCCTGCGTAAATACCTATACGTTTCATCTTAATTTATCCGTTTCGTTTTTTCCTACTCTTCATACCTGATACATGTACAAAAAGCATTCCTTATTGCTTTCTTTATTCCCACTCCCACTGGTCAACATTGTTTACAATAGACCAGCCATGGCCATGAGGATGTAATTTCTGATCTGCCACTTTCAGACCATCACGTACAAAATAAAGATGATCAATATTGCACAGCCAGATCCACGGAATATCCCCTTCCTGTGTAATTCCTGTGGTTCCGTCCCACTGGGCTTTTTTCCAGAGATCGTAGGATTCTTCCAGGTTGCTGCTTGCAAGTGCTTCGTCCATGTATTTGTCAACTGTCTCATTTGCATATGGAGAATATTCCGCACTTCCGGTATCTTTGATGGTGTGATAAATATTGTAAAGCTCCATAGGGCTATGTGCTCCCCATCCCCATATAAGCGGTTCTGACTGTGCCTGATCGTAGGCGGTATCCCAGCCAACACCAGAAGTAGTTACATCAATTCCAAGCTCACGCAGCTGATTCGCAGAGTCTTCTGCAAGTGCCTGGCGCACAGAATCTCCATTTGAAAACATAATGGTAAGCTCTGCTTTTTCCCCATCTTTTTCTCTTATTCCGTCATCGCCTTCTATCCAGCCTGCTTCTTCCATCAGAGCCTTCGCTGCATCAAGGTCATACTCTGTAACAGCCTCCTCGTTGTACCATGGCATTTTGTCGCAAACACTATAGGCTACTGTTCCATAACCATTGAGTACATTTTTGATCATCTCTTCCCGGTCAATAGCAAGATTAATTGCACGTCGTACCTTCACATCGGAAGTCAGACTGTTTCCATATGTGATACCGTCTTTTTCTTCTGGTTCTGTACAAGGAAGATTAAAGCCACGGTTATCCACAGTTGCCACACTCAGGAGTTCATACCCGTCAATTTCCTGGTCACTGTAAGAGGCTGCTGTGTGAGCTACATCTACCTGTCCGGACATTGCCGCTGCCATGGCTGCATCTTCTTCCATAAACAGCACCGTCAGTTTTTTGATCTTTGGTTCTTCTCCGTAGTAATCCGGGTTTGCTTCAAAAATAACCTGCTGTCCTTTGTCCCACTGCTTCATAATATAACGTCCGGAACCAATTGGATTCTGTCCATAATTTTCATCATAGGCATGCTCTGGTACGATTCCTACAATTGCCATGGTGTATGGCCAAATGGAATATGGCTCATTCATATGAAACTCTACCGTCGTATCGTCCACTGCAACCGCTTCCTTCAACATGGTAAAATCGTTTACAGAGCTTTCATCACGACAGGTATTAAAGGTAAAAGCAACATCAGAGGCGGTCAATGGCTCTCCATCTGTAAACTTCACATCATCACGGATTTTTACAGTCCAGGTAAGACCATCGTCACTGCAGGAATACTCTGTAGCAAGGTCATTTTCAATTCCAAGGTCCTTGGTGGTACGAACCAGGGTGCTCTGGATCAATGGCTCATGAACATGCTCTCCGGCTCCCCATCCGTAAGCCGGATCAAAACCGGATTCCGGTTCTGATGTGGTTGGCATTGTAACTACCACAGACTGATCCTCCGCACCCGCATAAACATTCCCGGCTGGTACAGCCAGCAGCATGGCCACTGTACATAATAAACTGATTACTTTCTTGATTTTCATAGCAGTTCTCCCTCTTGTTTTTATTATCAGCAGAAATATTATTTTCTGAAGATTTCTGATTCTTTTTTTCTCCCATCCCTCATTTCTTCTCAGCGCGTGTCTGAAAAAGGCTTTCTGCAAGATGTACATCACAATTTGTGGAGATTTTTCCCGGATTCGGGTGAAATATACCGCAAAGTGGGGCGTGCAGACTGCGGAATTTTTTTCAAATACGCTCCAGATAAGAAAGGCAGTTATAAGCTTTTGTCCTATAACTGTCTTTCTATAGAAGGTCTGTATTTACATGTAATAATGAGTGGAGGTGTTACATGTAACTATGTATAAAAATTCGCATTTTCAGGCGTTTTCTGCCTTGCTGCTGAAACCTATTGTACCAGAATCAACAGGTATCACAAGCTCCCCAGGGGGATATTTACCCATTCCCATTTTGCATATTTTTCTGCTTTTATGGAATATCTTACAAGGAAATTTCAAGAAAAAAAATCCTGCTTGCAGGATTCTCCGACTGCGGCGGGTTGCCTCGAACGGCAACTCCCCTTTCATCGCAGTGCAATCCTGCCCGGCAGGGCTTTCTTCTGTGCTTATTTTATTCAAATACTGCATCCACCAGCTTCTTTGTATACGCCTCTTTCGGCTCATTGATAATAGCATCCGGCTTCCCGCTCTCCACCACTTTTCCGTCATACAGAACCAGCACCTTATCGCAGAAGCTCTGTACAAGTGCAAGATTATGGCAGATAAATATAAAGGATAAGCCATGTGTATCCTTCAGCTCTTCCAGAAGCTCCATGATCTGCTTCTGAATGGTCACATCCAGTGAGCTGGTAGCTTCATCGCAGATCAGCACCTTCGGTTCCACTGCCAGTGCCCTTGCAATTGCAGCTCTCTGGCACTGTCCTCCACTGACCTCATGTGGATATCTTTTAGCCAGTTCTTCTTCAAGTCCGCACTGTTCCAGCAGTTCTTTCACCCTTATTGCGATATCGGCCTTCTTCATGCCGCGATTTCGAAGGCTCTCTCCGATTCCGTCTCCCAAAGTTCTTCTCGGGTCAAAGGAACCTGCCGGATTCTGAAAAACCATCTGGATATTTCCATATACGTCCCTCAACTGGCTCTGTTTCAATTTCGTAATGTCTTTTCCCTGGAATTTCAAAGTACCATCTGTAATATCCGTCAGCCTTGTGATCATCTTCGCCAGTGTACTTTTTCCGGAGCCGGATTCGCCAACGATTCCAAGTGTTTCTCCTGCCTGCAAAGAAAAGCTTACGTCATCCACAGCTTTAAAAGGCTCTTTTCCCCTCTGCGCAAATACCTTCGTTAAGTGTTCAGCTTCCAAAAGTGTGTTCATGATCTTTCCTTTCTCTTAAGCCTTGGAACTGCTGCCAGCAGCTTCTTCGTATAGGGATCCTGTGGATGGTTCAACACCTTTTTTGCCTCTCCATATTCCACCATTTTTCCATTCTTTCAGAACCAGAACGGTATCCGCCATTGCCCGAACTACACCAATATCATGGGTTACAATTATAATTGCTGTTCCAAACAATTCCCTGAGCTTTAACATTTCTCTTACTACCTGACGCTGAACCGATACATCCAGTGCACTTGTAGGTTCGTCTGCCAAAAGAATCGGTGGATTCATCAGCATGGAAATGGCAATCCCTGCTCTCTGGTTCATTCCACCGGATAATTCAAAGGGATAGCTGTCCCACACGCGCTGGCTGTCTTTAAAATTCAGCTTTTCAAACAATTCCATGGCACGATCCTTTGCTTCATTTCTGCTCACTTTCTTATGGGCGCGCATACTCTCATAAATCTGGTCACCAATCGTACGGATGGGGGCAAAGAGAGGCTCCTGCATCCTGGAAAATCATGCCGATTCCTGATCCCCGGATTTTTCTTTTTTCCTTCTCTGAAATATCCAGAATATTCTGTCCCATATAACAGATGTCGCCTCTGGTTACCAGGCCTCCTGAACCAAGAAGTCCCATAGCAGCTTTGATCAGTGTACTTTTACCACTTCCGGATTCTCCTACAAGCCCCAGGATTTCGCCCGGTGTGAGTGAGAAGCTTACATCATGGACTACCGCTTCCCCATCAAAGGATATCTCCACCGAATCATAGGTCAGTATTTTATTCTCCATTGTCGCGCAAACTCCTCCTTGATATCCAAAAAATATTTCTGCCAGCTGCCTGTATTATCCATACATGGCAGCTGGCTCTCATTTAGACCATAGGCAGGTCAAACTCACAAAGCGTATTTTTCCTTAGTTAATATCCAGATCTGCTGTCAGCTCATAGTAATCACAAGGATGGGCCACAAGACCGGTTACATTTGACTGCATGATCATGCTCATTTTAAGATGAGAACAGAACACATAAGCGTTGTCGTCCAGAACGGTCTGCTGCATCTGAATTCCCAGTTCGGAACGTTTTTCTACATCAAATTCTTTTCCCATCTCTTTTGCAAGCTCTTCCAGCTTATCACTGTGATAATGTCCATTATTGGAAACAGAGTTATCCAGAGCACAGGTTGTGAAGAAATTCTCCGGATCTCCTGTTGGGGCTGTTACCATGGCACTTGCGTATACGTCCCACTGCGCAGGATCTTTGCGGATGGTATTGCTGTCAGATGTGCAGTTAACCTGAACATCCATACCAATCTCTTTCAGAGTTGCCTGGCTGATTCTGCCAGCAGCGGAAGCTCCTGACGGCTTGGATAGGTAAGCCAGCGGATTACAAGCTTCTCGCCATCCTTTTCACGGATTCCGTCACCATCGGAATCAATCCAGCCTGCATCCTCCAGAACCTTTTTGGCTCCATCCGGATCATAGCTCTCTGTAGTCAGATTCTGTCCGCCAAATGAAAAAGTATCCGGGAATGCACCAACTGCCGGATATCCGTATCCATTCAGAAGTACGGATACGAAGCTCTCTTTGTCAATTCCCATGGCAATTGCCTTGCGGACTGCCGGATCAGAAGTTACCGTACTTTCAAAATTCATCCATGCATAGAATGCGCGGCTTGTTGCAGCACTGGAGAACGTAAAATCATCATTCTCAAATAAAGGATAGCTTGCATATGCCATACCATAGGCAGCATTGATTTCACCTGCCTGAAGTGCAAATGCCAGTGTATCTCCATCGGAAATGGTGCGGACGGTAATTTCATCTACATTTACATCACCATTCCAGTAGTTTTCATTTTTTACAAGTGTAAGATGATCGTCCGTTACCAGATCTGTAGCCACATAAGGGCCTGTACCGATTACAATTCCATTGTCCGTAATTCCAGCCTGTACATCAATAATGCAGCCATAGGGATCACTTAAATAGTTAATCAGTGCCGGTTTCGGCTCTGTGGTCTTAATGGTAACCACATTTCCATCTGCCTCAATACTGTCAATGCAAAGGTCCCCCGCTGCTCTTTCATGATTTTCAACCAGAGACTCCAGGCTTTCCTTTACCGCCTGTCCATCACAGACACGCCCATTGGAAAATACAACACCATCGTTCAAAGTAATTTTCCAGGTCAGCTCATCTACATTTTCATATTCTTTGGCAATCCATGGTTCAATTTCCATGGTATCAGAATAGCGGAACAGGGTTTCGCCGACACCATAGCGGATGCAGGCCCAGCCGGCGTAGGTGTTCTGTGGATTGATATCCGCTTCTTCATTCTCCGCATTAAAGGTGGTATCACCAAATACAAATGTTTTCTTATCTTCCGCCATTGCGGGCACTGTAGTTAATCCCATTGTCATACAGACAGCCAGTGCAATTCCAAGAATCTTCTTTGTTTTCATTTACATTCCTCCTCGTGTTTATTCATACTCTTATATTTAACATGCTTTTTTCCAAAGCTTACATATTTCATTTCCGCTTTGACAGCACAAAAGAGTCCAAAATTGTGTTTTGGAAGCCGCGTATTTCAGCCTCTGACTGTCTCGCATCACTTGATCCGGCTATTCTTCGGATCCAGGTAATCCCGGACGGTATCTCCCAGCAGATTAAAAATAACCACCGATATAAAAATCGCAATTCCCGGCGACAGAACCACCCATGGATATGTCTGGATCATACTTCGTCCACCGCTCATCATGCTTCCCCACTCAGCCATTGGAATCTGCGCTCCAAGACCCAGAAAGGAAAGTCCTGCCAGCTCCATCATCATGGTTCCAATATCCAGCATAGCTGTTACCAGAACCGGTCCGATCATATTGGGAAGAACATGTCTAACAAGGATCTGAGCAGAGCTGTCCCCAGCCAATATCGCCGCATGGATGTAAGGTTCCTCTTTCAAAGCCAGTGTCTGACTTCTGGCTATACGTGAATACTTTGGCCAGCTGACCACTGCCAGCGCAATAATAGCATTTTGGATACCTCCCCCAAGAATGGCCGCGATCGCCATTGCAAACACCAGCCCTGGAAATGCCAGACAGACATCAGAAATTCTCATCATAACAGAATCCAGAATTCCGCCATAATAGCCACAGCATAATCCCACAATCGTACCAAAAATGGAAATCACAGCCACCAGTATAAAAGTGGAAAAAATACTGGCTCTTGCTCCGCTGATCACCCGGGACAGCATATCCCTGCCATAAGTATCTGTCCCCATTGGATGCTGAAGACTGGGTGCCTGAAGGGCGCTGGAAAGCTCCTGGGCGTAAGAGTCATAAGGACAGAGATGGTCTGAAAAAACTGCCAGGACTACAAGACAGACAGCCAGAACGCTGAAAATTATCAGCTTTTGTTTTATATGAATCTTTCTAATCCTCTGCACACGCACGGTTACGTGCTTTCCATTATCTGTGCTTTGCCCATTTTTCAGCACTACACTTTCTTTTTGACATCTACCTTGTTCTTTCTTACCCATCTTTACCAGTATTTTACTTTCCGTTTTCTTTTCTGGCACTTCGTCCATTTTTTTTACACTCACTGCTTCGCACCTCCCAGACGGATTCTCGGATCAAGGAACCGGTAAGACAGGTCTGTGAGCAGATTCACCAGCACATAAATGATCGCCATCCACATAACATACGCCTGAATAATGGGATAATCGCGCATGGAAATAGCATCTACTGCCATTTTTCCAACACCGTCCCACATAAAGATGGACTCCACAATTGCCGTACCGCCAAGGAGGTTTCCCACTGACAGCATTAACAGGGTAATGACCGTAACCAGGGATGCTTTCATAATACTTTTCCATAAGGTAACAGAAAACTTCACCCCACGGGCACGGGCGCCTGCTACATAATCCTTACTCAGCTCATCTAACACAGTAGCCCTTACCTGCCGCAGATATTTCGCAGACATGGCAATGGCCAGGGTTATGGCCGGCATTGCAACACTTTTCAGACTCACATCCTTGGCAATAACAGGGAAAATCCTGACCCGGATTGCAAGAAAATACATAAGCAAAAGTGATACAAAGAAATTAGGAAGACTGTTTCCTATAAAACTGCAGAAACGAATCAAGTAATCAGCAATTGTATTCTGCTTCACCGCAGACAAAATTCCCAAAGGAATCGAAATAATAATAGTAAGCAGAATGGAAGTAGCCGTAAGAAGCAGGGTTGCCGGCAGTTTTGATATAAAAGTATCAAAGACCGAAACTCCTGATACATAGCTGTTTCCCATATCTCCACGCAGCAGTTTTCCAAGCCATACAAAATACTGGGTTAAAAATGGCTTATCCAGCCCCAGCTCTTCTCTTGCCGCATCCAGTGCAGCTTCTGACACTACCCCTCCTGTATTCTCCATTTTCCGCGTTACAACATCACTTCCTGCAATACGCATCATTCCATAAGAAAGAAAAGTAATTGCAAACAGAATGGGAATCAGCTGAAGGATACGTTTGATTGCATATTTTTTCATTTAATTGTCTCCATTCCATACTGTACAAGTAGGTTTTTACTCATTCTTTCATCCCTTGGTGTAGTTTAGCAAAATAAAAAACAGCCTACAACCCGCCCAGGGGGTTATAAGCTATTCTTATTTGGAATATATTTTCAATTTTCAGGAATACCTTTTCTCTATTTATGCAGACCGGCACACGTTTCCTTTAGCCGATTCTGCCTTCCGTTTTTTTTTATCCCTCTCATATTCAGCTGCCATTCTCCAGCTTCAATTTTTCCCTTAAAAATCCCAGCAATTCCTCCATCAGCTCATCCGTCTCGTCATTCTTTCTTCTGATGTATCCGAAAACCACCTTATTGTTTTTGAATTCCAGCGGAATGCCTTTGTTTGCTGCCTTTTTATCATTGGAAAGATAACTGCCGCTGATATTGCAAAGTCCGGTCTCTTTCAACATCTTTTCCATAATGTAGTCGCTGTTTGTAATAATGGAAACATTCAGATTTTCCCAGCTGAACACACTACGTTTTTCTTTCTCTCCCAATTCCAGAAACTCATCACGGAAGTTCTGGATAAATCGGAAGTTCTTCATCGCTTCCATATTTACGGTCTGTGCATTCTCTCTGTCAGCTGCTTCCTGATCCAATATATTCAACTTTCCCGGATAAAATGTCGCCGTACTTTCCTGCATAACGGTAAAAACCAGCTTGTTTTTCGCCAGCTCATACTGGAATTCCTTTTTTTGCTGTTCCATCACGTATACAAAGCCAATATCTGAAAGGTAATCCCGAACACGTTCCATGACCGTGCGTACACCGGCTGTATAGATTTCAAAATGATAATCCTTGTCATAATTTTCCTTATAAAACTCCACAAACTGATTCGTAAACCAGGAACTGGGATTCAATGAAATCCGTAGATATTTTGCCATATTCCCATGGCTCATCTCTTCCAGTATCCGGGAATCATTTATGATCCTGCACGCATATCGGTATGCCTCCCGGCCTTTCGCCGTAAGCGCAATTCCCCTTGGCATACGCTCAAACAATACAATTCCCATTTCCTCCTCCAGCGCTTTGATTGCCTTGCTCACACTGGGCTGGGTTGTATAAAGCAGCTTGGCAGCCTCGCTGATAGAGCCAGTTTCAGCACACACTATAAAATATTTCAGTTGCTTCAGATCTAACATAGCTATTCCCTCTCCGGCGAAAACTTCAGTCTTTTTACATCTGCTTTTCGTTCTGTTTTTATGTTTCCTCATCTACATCCAGCGCAAATCTGCAAAAATCCCCTCCACTGACTGCAAGATCAATGTCACTCGTCCTTTTGAAATCTCCACGCGCCCTTGATCCAAAGAGAATTATCAAGCCTCACTCCCACCAGATTTCTTTCTTCCACTTTACCATATCTTCCTATTAAGTCAAGCTGTGTACTTTCAATTTAAGCAGGTTATAGGCATTTCCTATAGCCAGCTATCTTTATTCCATATTAGACAAGACCAGATTTCTATGCTATCATTCAATCCATATTAATCCTAGTTACTAAATAGGAAACAAAATAAGAGGAGGATACAATTATGAGAAAAAGCATCTTGACTTTAGGAATTGCAGCAGTATTAACAGGAGTTCTGGCAACATGCAGCATGACCTACGCAGCTGATGACGAGCTTGCACAGATTCAGGAATCAGGAAAACTGAAAGTCGGTGTGGAAGGAACCTATCCTCCATACACCTATCATGACGACAACGGAGAGCTTACCGGATTTGACGTGGAGGTAGCAAAGGCAATTGCAGACAAGCTTGGTGTGGAAGCAGATTTCACAGAATCTGACTGGGATTCCCTTCTTGCAGGAATCGACAGTGGACGTCTTGATACAGTTATCAATGCAGTAAGTATCACACCTGAGCGTGAAGAGAAATACGATTTCGCAGGACCATATTTCTACATCACACAGCAGATCGTAGTAGCCAAGGACAATGATGATATCGTAGATATGGCTTCCCTGGATGGCAAAAAAGTAGCAAACACTGCTACAACCGCTTACCTTGATATTCTGGAAGACGCCGGTGCATCTCTTGTACAGATCAGCACAGCTGACGAAGCGGTTTCCCTGATTGAATCCGGACGTGCCGACTTCACAACCTTTAACTCTGTTGTATTCAATGAATACCTTCAGCAGCACCCGGATGCAAATCTGAAAGTTGCTTTCGTAATCCCGGACGTTGTGGATACCTACGCTGTCCCGATCAAGAAAGGGGAAACAGCTTTATATGATGCAGTTCAGAACGCTATTGACGAACTGAAAGAAGACGGAACTTTAAGCAAGCTTTCTGAGGATTACTTCGGCACAGACTTCACACAGCCACAGGATGAAAATGCAGCAAATACAGACACCGCTTCTGAGGATGCAACAACAGAAAGCACTGATGAAAACTAATTACTTTTCCACAGCTGTTGTCCAGAACAACAGACAATCATCCAACAATTGAAAGTAAAAGGAAACAATTATGAGTGAACGATTAGCAGGGATTCTGGTATCTTCCTTTACCAGAATCCTCATACCCGGAATAAAAAGTTACAATCCCCCTTACCTTATTATCCTTTGTTTTTGGCTGCATCATCGCCCTTTTTCTGGCCCTGGTACAGATTGCCAATGTAAAAGGACTGAAGCAGTTCGCAAGATTTTACATATGGGTCTTCCGCGGAACCCCACTTATTGTACAGCTGTTCATCATCTTCTTTGGCCTGCCGTCTGTCGGAATTATCCTGGACGCTTTTCCATCCGCTGTGATTGCCTTTGCCCTGAACCTTGGCGCTTACAACGCTGAGATTTTCCGATCTGCGATCCAGGCGGTACCAGAAGGACAGACAGAAGCTGCTTATATGGTGGGTCTGAGTTACCGCCAGACCATGACCAGGATTGTAATGCCCCAGGCATTCCGAATCGCTTTTCCACCACTATTTAACTCACTGATCGGACTTACCAAGGACACTTCCCTTGCCTCCAGTATCACAGTTGTGGAGCTGTTCACCACCGCACAGCAGATTGCCGCCAGAACCTACGAGCCCTTCGCCCTGTACTGCGAGGCTGCTGTTATTTACCTTATGATCTGTACCGTCCTTACATGGGTACAAAACTATTTTGAGAAAAAGCTGGTATGGAATGCTCCAGCACCAGTGAAAGGAGAATAATCATGTCTTATATTTCAAAAATCGACCCGGAAACAGCAGGCGAAAAAGAGAAAGAAGTAATCAGGGACCATCTTGCACAAGGATACAGGCTCACTAATGAAAAGCTTACTCTTCTCCATAATGCAGAAGCCTTTAAAGCCATTGAAGACAGCTCCTACTCCCTCGACCGGGAACTGCAGAGACTGATTGGAAAAAGAGCTGGTGACTTCTTTGAATATGCAATTTCCGAAGAAAATGACTGCCTGGTATGCAGTACTTATTTTAGAAAGCTTCTGAAAGATAATGGTATTGATTTCGACAATTTTCAATTTACAAAGAAGGAAGAATTACTTATTTCTTTTGGCCGCGCTCTTGCAAAAGATCCGAAAAACATTCCGGATGAAATCTATACTGAATTAAAAGAAGAATTCACAGAAGAAGAAATCGTAGTTATCACAGCTATGGGTGTGCTAATGGTTGCCAATAACTACTTTAATGATATTTTAAAGATCGAAGTATAATCAATGTCGCCTTCGGCAGCATCACCATATGTGAACAACTCGTATTTTATATCATTTACTACAGAAGAAAGACTTTTAAGCTTCTTCATAATACCCTGTTATCAATTACCAAATTTCTATATAAGAATGTGAGAAAAAATATGCTGGAAGTAAAAAATATCCATAAAAAATTCGGATCAAACGAAGTATTAAAAGGTGTTGATTTCAAAGTTGAAAAAGGTTCTGTGATCGCAGTTCTGGGAAACAGCGGTTCTGGAAAGACAACCCTTCTCCGCTGTATCAGCTTTCTGGAGCAGGCAGATAAAGGAGAAATCACCTTCGATGATTTCCACAAAGATATCACTGCTGTTACCAGGAAAGAGATCCGGCAGTTACGAATGAAAATGGGCTTTGTCTTCCAGGGATACAATCTTTTCCGCAACAAAACAGCACTTGACAATGTACTGGAGGGTCTTACCATTGCCCGTAAGAATTCTCCGGAAGAAGCGAAGAAAAAAGCTATGGAAATGCTGGAAAAAGTAGGCATGGCAGACCGCGCCAACTTCTATCCGGACCAGCTTTCCGGTGGGCAGCAACAGCGTGTAGCTATCGCAAGAGCCATCGCCTACAATCCGGAAGTAGTTCTCTTCGACGAACCAACCTCCGCCCTTGACCCAAGACTTACCGGCGAGGTTCTGGATGTTATGAGAAAGCTTGCCGACGAAGGAACCACCATGGTCGTAGTCACCCACGAAATGGATTTTGCCAGAAAAGTTGCCAACTGGGTAGTCTACATGGAGAACGGTGTTATCGTAGAAGAGGGACCATCCAAAGAGTTCTTCTCACAGCCCAAGAGTGAGAAAACGATGGCATTTCTCCATATGACAAGTTCGGATTATGTGATTTGATAACTTTCTTTTATTTTGATATCCCTTTTTCCAAAAAATGTGCCTGGGAAATAAATTCCGGGCACATTTTTATGTCACCATATATTTTTCAGGCTTGTATAACTATGATACCTGCGGATTGTTTCGTCCGTTGCACTCCCATAACCTACTCAATTCGCATATCGTGAAGCATACGCTCCGCTTTTATGCTTTCTTTGCTGCAATGGCAAACATCGGAGTTGGATTATAAAATTCATCCTTCTCTTTATAAACCCGTCTGCTCAACCCCAGATCAATGGAAATCTGCTCCATTCCTGTTTTTCCAAGCTCTTCCACGTCCCAGGCAGGGCGGAGGTAGGAGCTGATAGGGAGCTGATGTTTGATATCTTCACACTCCTGCATCAGGGAATTACCAAGCTGGTTGTGGGCGTGATTTTCCGGGAGATCGGAGGTTTCAGCAAAGTTTGTAGCACCGTAATTGGCGTCAAAATTCAGGAGAAGTCCACCTGGTTTTAACACTCTTGTCCACTCCTTATAGGCCTGTGCTGCCTCTGGTAAGGTCCAGGTCAGGTTCCTGGAAATGACTACATCGAAGCTTTCGTCCTGAAAGCTTAAATGCTCTGCATCCATCACCTGGAAGTCACAGCTTACCTGCTCTTCTTTGGCAAGAATCCGGGAGTTTGCAATCATGTCCGGAGTAAGATCTGTACCGGTTACATGGTGCCCCTGTTTTGCAAGAAGGATGGTAAAAAAGCCGGTTCCGCAGCCCACGTCTAAGATTCTAAGCTTACCATTATCAGTCTCTTTTTCCTTAATTTCTATGACTGCTTCTTTTTTTCTTTGCTTTCATCCTCAATTACAGGTTCTGTATTTTTTCCGTTATTCAAATATTTTTTATCGGTAAGTTTCTGAGCTTTTTCTTCAGAACTTAACGCCTTTTGGGGCAGATATTTCTCAATTTCTTCCAGCCATCTACCAGCTAATGGACTATGTAATTCTGCTCTTCTCTGCTCCAGGAAACTGTCGCTTCGCTTTGTCCAGTAAGCTGCAATCTTCTCTTTTCGGTCGTCTTCCTCATAACTGATCCGGCCATAAGCTACCATCGGACCATCCTTAATCACCTGTAGGGAACCAGTCTGATACAGGATTACTCCGTCCCCATAGGAGGTACAGGTTTCCAGAATATTATCCTCGTAATCCTTTACATATCCAAGGATTTCCCCTTCTGTAAACAGGTCTCCTGCCTTCTTCTGGGGATACCAGAGTCCCGTATAAGAGGCGGATTGATACTGCACATCCGTTACGTTTAACGGATAATATTTCCGCATACTTCTATGTCCGTCATAAATACCGAGGAACCGTAAAATACTGCGTACATCCCGCTTCATAGAACGCACTTCCCTCTGTC
>ENA-OQED01000584-OQED01000584.1-human-gut-metagenome-genome-assembly--contig:-NODE-584-length-14397-cov-1.149825_pt1 | contig 14397 bp, 14 predicted proteins | sample MGYA00242790_ERZ504625 | MGnify/ENA primary metagenome ERZ504625 (study PRJEB26092, sample SAMD00036345) | human gut metagenome | host: Homo sapiens | study: EMG produced TPA metagenomics assembly of...
CCGAGAACATCAACTACGATGTGGCAAAAGAAAAGAGAGAAAAGTCTGCCGTCATGACGTAATGTCCCATGTGTATGCCTACGGCGTACAGTGTCCGAAAGCAAAAGGAATCATCCATCTGGGAGCAACCAGCTGCTACGTAGGCGACAATACCGATATCATTGTCATGAACGAAGCCTTAAAGCTGGTGAAGAAAAAACTGGTGAACGTTATCGCTGAGCTGGCAAAATTTGCGGATACCTACAAAGACCAGCCGACCCTTGCCTTCACCCACTTCCAGCCGGCACAGCCGACCACCGTCGGAAAACGTGCAACCCTGTGGATGCAGGAGTTCTTAATGGACCTTGAAGATCTCGAGTATGTACAGAGCACCTTAAAGCTGCTCGGCTCCAAAGGAACAACAGGCACACAGGCAAGCTTTTTAGAGCTGTTCGAAGGAGATCAGGAGACCATCGACAAGATCGATCCGATGATCGCTGAGAAAATGGGCTTCAAGAACTGCTATCCTGTTTCCGGACAGACGTATTCCAGAAAAGTCGATACGAGAGTATTAAACGTTCTGGCAGGCATTGCGGCAAGCGCAACGAAATTCTCCAACGATATCCGTCTTCTGCAGCACTTAAAAGAAGTCGAGGAACCGTTCGAGAAAGGACAGATCGGATCTTCCGCCATGGCATATAAGAGAAATCCGATGAGAAGCGAGCGTATCGCATCCCTGTCCCGTTATGTGATCACCGATGCATTAAATCCGGCCATCACCTCTTCTGTACAGTGGTTGAGAGAACCCTCGATGACTCTGCAAACAAGAGACTTTCCATTCCGGAAGGCTTCCTTGCCATCGACGGTATCCTGGATCTGTGCATGAACGTCGTAGACGGACTTGTGGTTTATCCAAAGGTTATCTTAAAACACATGATGGCAGAGCTTCCGTTTATGGCAACTGAGAATATCATGATGGATGCGGTAAAAGCAGGCGGCGACCGTCAGGAGCTGCATGAGAGAATCCGCGAGCTGTCCATGATCGCCGGAAAACATGTCAAAGAGGAAGGCCGCGACAACGATCTTCTGGATCTGATCGCAGCGGATGAGATGTTCCATCTGACCAAAGAAGAGCTGGAAAAGACGATGGATCCGTCCAAATACACAGGCCGCGCATCCGTACAGGTTGACGCATTCCTGAAGAACGTAGTCAATCCGGTGCTTGAGGCAAACAAAGAGGCACTTGGCATGACTGCGGAATCAACGTCTGATGCGTTTGATAAACAGAAATAATAAAAAAACAAATTTTATAAGTAATAATAAGTTTTACTTATGAAGAAAACATGGTATACTATGCATGAACGGCCGAAACAAAGAGGCCGCAAGTATACGTTGAATTAGGAGGATGTCACATGATTAAGGCAGTAGTAGGAGCAAACTGGGGAGACGAGGGAAAAGGTAAGATTACCGATATGCTCGCAAAAGAGGCAGACATTATTGTCCGTTTCCAGGGTGGTGCGAATGCAGGCCATACCATTGTAAACAACTATGGAAAGTTTGCACTTCATACCCTTCCATCCGGCGTATTTTACAGCCACACAACAAGCGTAATCGGAAACGGTGTTGCACTCAATATTCCGGTTCTGATCAAAGAGTTAAATGAGATCGTTTCGAAGGGAGTGCCGGCACCGAAGATCAAAATTTCCGACCGTGCACAGATGGTAATGCCGTACCACATCCTGTTCGATCAGTATGAGGAAGAGCGTCTGGGCGGAAAATCCTTTGGTTCCACCAAATCCGGTATCGCTCCGTTCTACTCAGATAAATATGCAAAAATCGGTTTCCAGGTAAACGAGTTGTTCGACGATGAGCACCTGAAAGAGAAACTGAAATCCGTATGCGAAACCAAGAACATTCTGCTCGAGCATCTGTATCACAAACCGCAGTTAAATCCGGATGAGATCTATGCAGAGCTGATGGAATACAAAAAAATGGTTGAGCCATACGTATGCGATACTTCCGCATTCCTGTGGAACGCGATTCAGGAAGGCAAGGAGATCCTGCTTGAGGGTCAGCTTGGTTCCTTAAAAGACCCGGATCACGGAATTTACCCGATGGTAACTTCTTCTTCCACACTGGCCGGCTACGGCGCAGTAGGAGCAGGTGTTCCGCCATATGAAATCAAGAAAATCGTAACCGTATGCAAAGCTTACTCCAGCGCAGTAGGAGCAGGTGCTTTCGTTTCCGAGATCTTCGGCGATGAGGCAGATGAGCTCAGAAGACGCGGCGGAGACGGCGGAGAGTTCGGTGCAACCACAGGCCGCCCGAGACGTATGGGATGGTTCGACTGTGTGCTTCCCGTTACGGCTGCAGAATGCAGGGTACAACCGATGTAGCATTTACCGTACTTGACGTTCTCGGATATCTGGACGAGATTCCGGTTTGCGTAGCATACGAAGTAGACGGAAAAGAAATCCACGATTTCCCGAACACCAGCATTCTTGAGAAAGCAAAACCGGTTCTGAAAACCCTTCCGGGATGGAAATGCGATATCCGCGGCATCAAGAAATACGAGGATCTGCCGGAGAACTGCAGAAACTACATCGAGTTTGTAGAGAAAGAAATCGGATTCCCGATCACCATGATCTCCAACGGACCGGGAAGAGACGATATCATTTACCGCAATAAATAATTCAGGCGGTTTTTAGAGGATTTTTATGAAAAAAGCAGGACAGCTTCTCGCAGTTCTGACAGCGGCTTCCGTGCTGCTGTCGGGCTGTGAGAAGTTAAAAGATGTGACAACGACATCTGTCTATGTGAGCAAAAATGGTGTTGTGACAGAAGCTATTGTGGAAGATTACAGCAAAGACGATGATTACACGGAAGACGAACTGAAGGTCTTTGTGGAGGATGACATCAAAAAATTCACAGAGGAGCGCGGCGATGCGGATTCCGTGAAGCTGGAAAAATGCCAGATCAAAGAGGACAAGGTGGAGATCCGGATGGAATACGGAGATTACCAGTCCTACGCGGATTATCACGGAGCAGAATTTTTCGCAGGCACGCTGGATGAGGCAGAAGAAGCGGGATATGATTTTTCCGCTTCCTTTGTCGATTCTAAAGGCAATGAGGTTTCAGTCGAAGATGCGGTCAAAGGCGTTAAGCATGTACGCGTGATTGTCTGCGAGGAGCCGCTGGAAATCGTAACGGAAGATCCGGTGCTCTGCGTTTCCGGTACAGCCGTGATCAAAGGAAAAAACACGGTGGATACGGCCGGCGAGTGGACCACAAAGTCCACAGAGAGTGCTTCTGCGTCATCATCAGAGCAGACTAAGACAGAAGAAACAGAGCAGGAATATGAGCAGGACGTTCTTCTTGCCAGTCCTGTTATTGTTGTTTATGGTAAGTAAACAAATAAAATAGAGGAGTAACTAACTATGGAAAAGACAATGGACAAAATTGTGGCAGTAGCAAAATCCAGAGGTTTTGTATATCCGGGTTCCGAAATCTACGGCGGCCTGGCAAATACCTGGGATTACGGCCCGCTCGGGTGTTGAGCTGAAAAACAACGTGAAAAAAGCATGGTGGCAGAAATTCGTGATGGAGAGCCCGCACAACGTAGGTGTTGACTGCGCGATCCTGATGAACCCGCAGACATGGGTAGCTTCCGGTCATCTCGGCGGATTTTCCGATCCTCTGATGGACTGTAAAGAGTGCCACGAGCGTTTCCGTGCAGACAAGCTGATCGAAGACTTCTGCGAGGAAAAAGGCATTGAAATCGAAGGCGGCAGTGTAGACGCATGGTCCCAGGAAGAGATGAAGAACTTCATCGAGGAGCATCAGATTCCGTGTCCGTCCTGCGGAAAACATAACTTTACCGATATCCGTCAGTTCAACCTGATGTTCAAAACCTTCCAGGGTGTTACAGAGGATGCGAAGAACACCGTATATCTTCGTCCTGAGACTGCACAGGGTATCTTCGTAAACTTCAAAACGTACAGCGTACTTCCAGAAAGAAAATTCCGTTCGGAATCGGCCAGATCGGTAAATCTTTCCGTAACGAGATTACACCGGGTAACTTCACCTTCCGTACCCGTGAGTTCGAGCAGATGGAGCTGGAGTTCTTCTGCGAGCCTGGCACCGATCTTGACTGGTTCCAGTACTGGAGAGGCTTCTGCATCAACTGGCTGAAGAGCCTCGGCATGAAAGACGAAGAGATGCGTGCAAGAGACCATTCTCCGGAAGAGCTGTGCTTCTACAGCAAGGGAACAACCGATATCGAGTTCCTGTTCCCGTTCGGATGGGGCGAGCTGTGGGGAATCGCAGACCGTACCGATTACGACCTGACCCAGCATCAGAATGTATCCGGACAGGATATGACCTATTTCGATCCAGAGAAGAACGAGAAATACATCCCGTATGTTATCGAGCCGTCTCTTGGTGCTGACCGTGTCTTCTGGCATTCCTGTGCAGCGCTTATGACGAGGAAGTTCTCGACGCAGAGAAGAATGATGTTCGTACCGTGATGCATTTCCATCCGGCACTGGCACCGGTAAAAATCGGTGTGCTTCCGCTTTCCAAGAGCTGAACGAGGGCGCTGAGAAAGTCTTTGCAGAGCTGTCCAAGAAATACAACTGCGAGTTTGATGACCGTGGAAATATCGGAAAACGGTATCGCCGTCAGGATGAGATCGGTACTCCGTACTGCATCACCTACGACTTCGATTCCGAGACCGATGGTGCTGTTACCGTCCGTGACCGTGACACCATGGAGCAGGAGAGAATTAAAATTGAGGATCTCGATGCTTACTTTGCAGATAAATTTACTTTCTAATCTGGCTTTTTAGTCCGGAAAAAGAGTAGAAAAAAAGGATTCCCACTCGAGGGAATCCTTTTTTGTATACTTTGTATTACTCAATAATCGTACCTGTTTTTCCCTGGAATCCGGCGAGTGCGGAATCAATGGAAGTGATGACTGCGGTACGGCCGATGCCTTTCTCGAGGAAAGAAACAGCTGCTTCCATCTTCGGCAGCATGGAGTTTTCTCCGAACTGGCCTTCTGCGATGTATTTCTTCGCGTCAGCAACGGTGATGTGCTCCAGCGGTTTTTCGTCCGGGGTACCGTAGTTGATGGAAACGTTTTCCACGCTGGTCAGGATCATCAGCATGTCTGCGTTCAGCATTTCTGCCATCAGGCCGCTGGTGAGGTCTTTTTCGATGACTGCGGATGCACCCTTTAACTCTTCATTCTGTGGGAGAACCGGGATTCCGCCGCCGCCTGCTGCGATGACAACCTGTCCGGCATCGAGAAGAAGACGGATGGAGTCGATCTCTACGATATCCTGCGGCTTCGGAGCAGCAACGATTCGGCGGTAGCCGTCCTCGGTTTTCGTTACGTAGTTTCCTTTTTCTTCCTCTGCGTCAGCCTCCTCTTTGGTAAGCGTACGGCCGATCAGTTTGACCGGATTGTTGAAGGCATCGTCGTACGGATCTACTTCAACCTGTGTAAGAATCGTGGATGTGGTTTTGAAGATTCCCCTGCGGAGAAGCTCAGCACGGATGGCGTTCTGCAGGTCGTAGCCGATGTAGCCTTCGCTCATAGCGGAGCAGACAGACATCGGGGCTGCGCTGTAGTCGGTGTGCATTTTGCCGAATTCATTCATCGCCATGTGGATCATGCCGACCTGCGGCGCATTGCTGTGGGTGATGACAACATCAGCGCCGGCAGCAACGAGATCTGCGATTACTTTTGCGGAACGTTTTACGGCTGCTTTCTGTTCCGGCAGCGTCGTTCCAAGAGCTTTGTGTCCCAGTGCAACAACTATTTTTTTTCTTTTCATTGGAAGATACCTCTCTTTGCAGTTCATAGATTTTGATACGAAAAAACCAGGCATCAATATAGAACTATTATAAAGTTTATGGAGGCAAAAATCAAGAAGAAACCGACATTGCGCACATTGAAATGTTTTTCGGACTATGGTATTCTATAAAAGTATCTGAGTCGTAGGGATTTGAAACGTGAAAGGGAGGTCCCGGCATGAAAAACATGCGCACGTTACAAAAACGGATCGCATATCAGCTCCAGCAGGGCAGTCTGGATGCGGAAGTTACAGGAATCACATGCGACAGCAGAAAAGTACAGCCGCAGAACGTGTTTGTCTGCATCCGCGGAAACAGGATGGACGGGCACGTATATGCAGAAGAAGCAGTCGAGAGGGGCGCTGCTGTTCTGGTTGCGGAGCGGGAACTGGAAGGGATTCCGGAAAAGGTAACCGTACTCGTAGTAAAGGACAGCAGAGAAGCACTCGCACAGCTTTCCTGTGCCTGGGAGGACGATCCGGCGCAGCACCTTGTGACAATCGGAGTGACCGGCACGAAGGGAAAGACGACGACTGCATATATGATTTACGAAATCCTGCGAAAAGCAGGGATACGCGCAGGACTCATCGGAACGATCGAGACGAGGATCGGGGAAAAAAGCATTCCGTCAGAAAATACAACGCCGGAGCCTGTTGTGCTGCAGAAGCTGTTTTCTGAAATGATGCGGGAGGGCTGCACCCATGTTGTGATGGAGGTTTCCTCGCAGGCGGAAAAACAGCACCGGTGTGATGGAATTACGTTTGATTACGGTGTGTTCACCAACATTGGAAACGACCACATCGGCGCCGGGGAGCATGCATCGTTTGCAGAATATCTGTCCTGCAAAAAGAAGCTGCTTCGCACCTGCAGAACCGGAATTGTAAACCGGGATGACAAAAGGTTTCCGGAGATCATAAGGCAGAGCACCTGCCGTCTGGTGACATTCGGATGCAGGGAAAAAGCTGATTTTATGGCAGCAGATGCAGCACTCGATCAGGCGCCCGGCGTGCTCGGTGTCTCATACCGGGTGCAGGGCGCAGCGGATTTTCCGGTACGGGTAGATCTGCCGGGTCTGTTTTCCGTTTCCAACTCGCTTGCCGCCATTGCGGTCTGCGCGCAGATGGGAATCCCGGAAAAGGCGATGCAGGAGGCACTTTCCGCAGTCCGCGTCCGTGGGCGGTGTGAGGCAGTTCCGGTGTATCCGGAAATGACGCTTCTCATTGACTACGCACACAATGCGATGAGCCTCGAAAGCCTGTTAAAGACACTGCGGAAGTACCATCCGAAGCGCCTGATCTGTCTCTTCGGCTGCGGCGGAAACCGCGCGCGGGACCGGAGATTCCAGATGGGAGAGGTGTCGGGGCGTCTGGCGGATCTGACCGTCATCACCTCGGACAATCCGCGGGATGAGGAACCACAGGCGATTCTGGACGATATCCGGACGGGAATCGGGAAAACAGAAGGCGCTTTCGTTGAGATTGCAGACCGTAAGGAGGCGATCCGGTATGTGATCGAAAACCGGCAGCCGGGCGATCTCGTGGTGCTCGCGGGAAAAGGCCACGAAACGTATCAGATCCGGAAGGGGAAACGGTACGAGATGGATGAGCGCGTGCTGATCCGGGAAATACTGGAAGAAAGTAAGGGGAATGTATGAGCAGCGTTTACGCTGATGTAATCGTAGACATCACAAATGAAAAACTGGACCGGACCTTTCAGTACAAGGTTCCGCCGGAACTGACAGGGGAGATCAGTCCGGGAACGGCGGTACAGATTCCGTTTGGAAACGGAAACCGCACGATCACCGGCTATGTGCTTTCCGTCGGAAACGAGCCGAAATATCCGCAGGACCGGATGAAGGCCATCCTCGCGGTACAAAAGGATGCGGCGACCGTAGAGACGAAGCTCATCGCGCTCGCCGCGTGGATGCGTCATACGTACGGATCGACGATGATCCAGGCGTTAAAGACGGTGCTTCCAGTCAAAGTAAAGGCGCGCGGGAAAGAAACCCGCGAAATTGCGCTTCTTGCAGATCCTGCGAGATGTGAGGAGCTGCTGGAAAACTACAGAAAGAAAAATTATAAAGCGAGAATCCGTCTCTTAAACGCGCTGCTGGCCCAGCCGGTTCTTCCAGGGCCGGTTGTGAGCAAGAAACTGAAAATCACGGCAGATACGCTGCACGTGATGGAAGAGCAGGGCGTGTTGGAAATCCGCCGTACGAGCACCTGGAGAAATCCGGTATCTGATGCGGCAGGAAGAACAACTGCGGGAAAACCAAACGAACAGCAGCAGGCCGTGGTGGACGGCATTCGAAAGGAATGGGAAGGACAGAACCGCCCCTGCCTGATCCGCGGTGTGACGGGAAGCGGCAAAACGCTCGTCTATATGGAGCTGATGGAGCGAGTGCTCTCAGAAGGAAAACAGGTGATCGTGTTGATCCCGGAGATTGCGCTGACGTATCAGAACGTGGAGCGGTTCTGCGCACGGTTTGGAACAAGGGTCACGGTGGTCAACTCGCGGATGACACCGTCCGAGCGCGCCGACCAGATGGAGCGCGCGCGGCGCGGGGAGGTCAGTATTATGATCGGTCCGCGTTCCGCACTCTTTGCACCGTTTCCGGATCTGGGGCTGATCGTAATCGATGAGGAGCATGAAACCTCCTATAAAAGTGAAGTGACGCCGCGCTACCATGCAAGGGAGACCGCCGTGCGCCGCGCCGGGCTGGAGCATGCCCATGTGGTGATGGGTTCGGGCAACGCCGTCGGTGGATGCTTCTTACGCCTGCGAGACGGGAGCGTACGCGCTGTTCCGGATGGATGCGCGGTACGGAAATGCAGCACTTCCGTCCGTATGGATCGCGGATATGCGGGAAGAATTACAGATGGGAAACCGTTCGATTCTGTCCGGAAAACTGCGGGAAGAGATCGAAAAACGGCTTGAAAAAAAGGAACAGGTTGTACTGTTTCTGAACCGCAGAGGCTATGCGGGCTTCGTCTCGTGCCGTGCATGCGGCCATGTGATGAAATGCCCGCACTGCGATGTATCACTGACAGCACACAATAACGGAAAGCTCGTCTGCCATTACTGCGGTTATGAAACACCGCAGGTACATGCGTGCCCGTCGTGCGGTTCCCCGTACATCGGCGGCTTCCGTGCCGGCACACAGCAGATCGAGCAAAACGTGAAAAAGCTGTTTCCAAAGGCACGCGTTCTTAGGATGGACGGCGACACGACAAAAACGAAAAACAGTTATGAAGAAATCCTGTCCTCATTTGCGGCGGGGAAGGCCGATATCCTGATTGGAACCCAGATGATCGTAAAAGGCCACGATTTCCCGAATGTCACGCTGGTGGGAGCGCTGGCGGCGGATCTCTCCCTGAATGCAGTCGATTACCGTGCCGGGGAGCGTACGTTCCAGCTGCTGACGCAGGCAGTCGGCCGCGCCGGAAGAGGCGAAAAGCCGGGAATGGCAGTCATTCAGACGTACCATCCCGAACATTACAGCATTCAGACGGCGGCAGAGCAGGATTACGGGACATTTTACGAGAAAGAAATGGACTACCGCCGTCTGATGGGATATCCCCCGGCGGCGGAGCTTCTGGCGATCCACGGAGCCGGGGAGGATGAAGCGCATCTGACGCAGGCGATGGAATACATTCGCAGATATCTCATCCGCATCCGGGGAAACCGCGAAGTCCAGATCATCGGCCCGGCAAGTGAGGCAGTGTCGAAAATCAATGACCTGTACCGCATGGCCGTGTATGTACGCGCGCCGCAGGAAGAGGTGCTGGCAGGGCTGCGGGAAAAACTGGAGCGGTATATCGAGATTAACAAAGGCTTCCGTACCGTTTATTTACAGTTTGACTTCAGCAGAAAGTATTAGTTTTTTCATACTGTTTACACATAGATTATTTATAATAGAAGAGCAAAAGAAAGGAAAAGAATTATGGCAATCAGAGAAATCAGAGTCGTAGGCGACCGCGTATTAACGAAAAAATGCAGACCGGTGGAGAAGATGACACCAAGAATCAGCGAGCTGATCGACGACATGTTTGACACCATGTATGAGGCAAACGGTGTCGGCCTTGCCGCACCGCAGGTCGGCATCTTAAAGAGAATCGTAGTCATGGATGTGGATGGAACCCCACATCTTCTGATCAATCCGGAAATCCTGGAGACTTCTGGAAGCCAGACAGGAGCAGAAGGATGCTTAAGCCTTCCGGGAAAATCCGGTACAGTAACCCGTCCGAATTACGTAAAGGTAAGAGCACTGGACCGCGACATGCAGCCGTTTGAACTGGAGGGAACAGAACTTCTTGCCCGCTGCATCTGCCACGAGTGTGATCACCTCGACGGACATATGTATACAGAAAAAGTAGAAGGCGAACTCTGGGACAACACGTACGATGAGTATGAGGAGTACGAGGACGAAGAGTAAGTCTTAAAATAAAGGAGATGACTTCAGATGAAAGTGGTATTTATGGGAACCCCGGATTTCTCCGTGGGAACACTTGAGGCACTCGTGGAGGCCGGTTATGAGATCACAGGCGTTGTGACCCAGCCGGACAAACCGAAGGGCCGCGGAAAACAGATGATGCCGACACCGGTGAAAGAGGCAGCCGAAAAACACGGCCTTCCGGTCTATCAGCCGCGCCGCGTGCGGGATGCAGAGGCGATCGAGGAGATCCGGAAAATGGAGCCGGATGTGATCGTTGTCGTTGCATTCGGCCAGATTATTCCAAAAGAGATTTTGGACATGCCGAAATACGGATGCATCAACGTTCATGCCTCCCTGCTTCCGGCTTACCGCGGAGCAGCGCCGATCCAGTGGGCTGTCATGAACGGCGATGAAGTGAGCGGCGTAACCATTATGAAGATGGATGAAGGCCTCGACACAGGCGATATGCTGACGAAAGTGGAAGTTCCGCTTGCAGCAGATGAGACCGGCGGCAGTCTCTTTGACAAGCTCGCCGCAGCCGGAGCAAAACTTCTGGTGGAGACACTTCCAAAACTTGAAAAAGGCGAAGTGACACCGGAAAAACAGCCGGAGATAAGCACTACAGAGTATGCGCGGATGATCAAAAAAGAAGACGGAAAGATCGACTGGACGAAGAGTGCCGTTGAGATCGAACGTCAGATCCGTGCGATGAGCCCGTGGCCGAGTGCTTTTACAAAAGTAAACGGAAAGAACCTGAAAATCTGGGATGCCAAAGTCATTGCCATGTTCGGCGGCGATCTGTTTTCGAAAATTCCGGGACAGAATCCGACGAAGAGTGCCGGAAAAGTCTGGGTGGCAGATGAGACAGGTCTCCATGTAAAGACGGGAGACGGCATTCTGGTGATCGAGGAGCTGCAGCTCGAAGGAAAGAAACGGATGAAAACCGCCGATTTCCTGCGCGGCTATGCGATCGAGCCGGGTACCAGACTTGGCGAATAAAAGAGAAAAAGCAACCTGAAGTTAAGGCGGGGAACTGCACAGCGGTGTGATGGCTGCTGTGCCTGAGAAAAAAGGAGAAAAACGATATGGGACTTTTTTATGACAGTACGTATCTGCTGGTGATTCTTGCCGCACTGATTTCCATGGCGGTATCCGCCCGCATGAACACGATTTTCAGCAAATATCAGACCGTCCGCTCGTACAGCGGCATGACGGGACGCGAGGCGGCGATGCGCATTCTGCATCAGGCCGGCATCTACGATGTGACCGTCCGCCACGTATCCGGTAAACTGACCGACCACTATGATCCGCGGACAAAAACCGTGAATTTATCGGATGCGGTTTACGATTCAACCTCGGTCGCAGCGATCGGCGTCGCAGCGCATGAGTGCGGCCATGCCGTACAGCACAATACGGATTACGTGCCGCTGAAAGTAAGAAGCGCCATTGTTCCGGCAGCGAACCTTGGATCCCAGCTTTTCTGGCCGCTGTTCCTGATCGGACTGATTTTCAGCCTTCCGATGCTGGTGAAAGCCGGTATCTGGCTGTTTGTGCTGGCACTGGCATTCCAGGTGGTAACACTTCCGGTCGAGTTCGATGCGTCGAGAAGAGCATTAAAAATGCTCAGTGAGGGCGGTATGGTGACAGAGACGGAACACGACGGGGTCAAGAAAGTACTCTGGGCTGCAGCCATGACATACGTGGCAGCCGTAATCGGTTCCTTGCTGCAGCTGCTCCGGCTGCTGGTTTTATCCGGAGCATTTAGGAGAAACGATGACTGATACAATCAATACAAGAGAGCTGATTATGAACATTCTGCTTGAGATGGACAGGGAGAAAACGCCCTGCCATCTTGCTGTAAGGGACGCCCTCGATAAATACCAGTTCCTGCCGCGGCAGGACCGTGCGTTTATCAAGCGGGTCTGCGAGGGAACCGTGGAATACGGTATCCAGAATGACTACATCATCAATCAGTATTCCAAAATCAAGATCAACAAATGCAAGCCGGTGATTCGTGCGATCTTACGGATGTCGGTGTACCAGATCCGTTTTCTTGACGCAGTACCGGATTCGGCAGTCGTCAATGAGGCGGTGAAACTGGCGGAAAAGAAGCATTTTTACAACTTAAAGGGCTTTGTCAACGGTGTTCTGCGCACGATTGTGCGGGAGAAGGATCATCTGCCGATACCGAAGGAGAACAATACTACGCAGTATCTTTCCGTGAAATACTCCATGCCGGAATTTCTGGTTGAGGAGTTCGTATCCCAGTACGGAAAAGAAACGGCAGAAACGATGATGGCGGATTTCCTGAAAGAAAAACAGGTGACGATCCGTATCAACCGCTGGAACAATACGATCGAGGAGACGAAGAAAAGCCTGGAAAGCCAGGGGGCAGAGCTGGAAAAAGCGCCGTATCTTGGCGAGGCGTTCTATTTGAAAAACTTTGAGACGATCGCATCACTGAATGCCTTCCAGGAAGGCCGGTTCCAGATTCAGGATGTGAGCTCCATGATGGCGGCGCATCTGGCGGATCCAAAGCCGGGTGACCAGGTGCTGGATCTCTGCGCGGCACCGGGCGGAAAGAGCCTCCATGCAGCAGATAAAATGAGAAATCAGGGATGCGTGGAAGCGCGTGATCTCACCGAATACAAGGTCGATCTGATCCGGGAAAATGTGCAGAGAGCAGGTGTTTCCTGCGTCGTGCCGAAGGTAAAAGATGCGGAACAGCTCGATGCGGAATGGATCGGAAAAGCGGACGTTGTGATTGCAGACCTGCCGTGCACCGGATACGGCGTCATCGGCAGAAAGCCGGATATCAAATATTACGCTTCAAAAGAAAAAGAAGAGGAGCTGGTACGGATTCAGCGGGCAATCCTTGCAAATGCCGCATCGTACGTAAAGCCGGGCGGCACACTGCTGTACAGCACATGTACCGTCAACAGAAAAGAAAACAGCGAGAATGCCGCATGGTTTCTGGAACAGTTCCCGTTTGAAGCAGTCAGTCTGGATGAACTGCTGCCGGATGAGCTGAAAAGCGGAGAAACGGCCAAAGGACAGCTGCAGCTGATCCCGGGGGTACACAAGACAGACGGATTTTTCCTTGCAAAATTCCGGAAAACAGAGGAAGGACGGGCGTAACAGATGGATATTAAATCAATGACCTTAGACGAATTAAAGGACGCCTGCCAGCAGATGGGAGAAAAGCCGTTCCGTGCCAAACAGTTATACGACTGGATGCATCATCGTCTGGCGGGCAGCTACGATGAGATGACGAATCTCTCGCTTGCCTTCCGGGAAAAATTAAAGGAACAGTATCCGCTTACCTGTCTCGAAAAAGTGCAGGTGCAGGAGTCCAAAATCGACGGAACGAGAAAATACCTGTTCCGCCTTAGCGACGGCAACGTGATCGAGAGTGTCTGGATGAAGTACCACCACGGAAATTCCGTCTGCATCTCATCCCAGGTCGGCTGCCGGATGGGCTGCCGCTTCTGCGCGTCCACAATCGGCGGACTCGTGCGGTGCCTGACTCCGTCGGAGATGCTCGACCAGATTTACCGGATTTGGGAGGACACCGGGGAGCGGGTCTCCAATCTGGTTGTCATGGGAACGGGTGAGCCGATGGACAACTACGACAATCTGGTGCGCTTCGTGCGGCTGCTTTCGAGCCAGGAAGGACTCAACATCAGCCAGAGAAACATCACCGTTTCCACCTGCGGAATCGTGCCGAATATGTACAAATTGGCAGATGAGGGACTCCAGATCACCCTGCACTTTCCCTTCATGCGCCGAACGATGAAAAGCGCCGCGAGCTGATGCCGATTGCCAATAAATATTCCATTGATGAAATTCTCGATGCATGCCGCAATTACTTTGCAAAAACAGGCCGTCGGATTACATTTGAGTACTCTCTCGTTGGCGGGAAAAATGACAGCGAAGCCGATGCAAAAGAGCTTTCCGCGCGGATTTCGGATATCAACTGTCATGTAAATCTGATCCCGGTCAACCCGATCAAAGAGCGCGATTACGTGAAATCAACGAAAAAAGTCGTAGAGAATTCAAAAATAAACTTGAAAAATACGGAATTAATGTTACTATTAGAAAGGGAAATGGGCGCCGATATTGACG
>ENA-OQED01000585-OQED01000585.1-human-gut-metagenome-genome-assembly--contig:-NODE-585-length-14387-cov-1.292987_pt1 | contig 14387 bp, 16 predicted proteins | sample MGYA00242790_ERZ504625 | MGnify/ENA primary metagenome ERZ504625 (study PRJEB26092, sample SAMD00036345) | human gut metagenome | host: Homo sapiens | study: EMG produced TPA metagenomics assembly of...
AAAAATTCCTTGATTTACCCAAAAATGTTATGATATGATAATAATAGTTAGGAAGACCTAACTTGTGTGTGAATAAATCATGGCAGACTCCTTCTGTCTCGTCCCTGAGCAAGAGAGACAGAAGTGGTTCCATGGGAAAGGATCTTGACATGGAGAATTTTTTAGCAATTGAGAAGGTTATTGGAAGAGAGATTATTGATTCGAGAGGTAATCCGACGGTAGAGGCAGAAGTCTATCTTCTGGATGGAACGGTAGGAAGAGGTGCGGCACCAAGCGGCGCATCTACAGGGGAATTCGAAGCACTGGAACTGCGTGACGGCGATAAATCCCGTTTCGGCGGAAAAGGTGTAACCAAAGCCGTAGAGAATATTAATACAGTGATAAGTGATGCACTGACAGGTGTAGACGCATCAGACATCTATGCAGTAGATGCAGCAATGATCGCAGCAGACGGAACAAAAGATAAATCAAACTTAGGTGCAAATGCAATCCTTGCAGTATCGATTGCGAGTGCACGTGCAGCAGCAAATGCACTTGCGATTCCGCTTTACCGTTTCCTCGGCGGCGTAAATGGTAACAGACTTCCGGTACCTATGATGAATATATTAAACGGAGGCGCACATGCAGCCAACACAGTAGATGTACAGGAATTCATGATCATGCCTGTAGGAGCACCAAGCTTCAAAGAAGCACTCCGCTGGTGCGCAGAAGTCTTCCATGCACTGGCAGCATTATTAAAATCAAAAGGACTTGCAACATCCGTAGGTGATGAAGGTGGATTCGCACCCGACCTTGCATCCGATGAAGAAGCAATCCAGTACATCTTAGACGCAGTAAAAGATGCTGGATATGAGCCTGGAAAAGACTTTATGATTGCTATGGATGCAGCATCTTCTGAGTGGAAAGGTGAGAGGAAGGGCGAATATGTACTTCCAAAGGCAGGTACAAAATTTACTTCCGAAGAACTCATCGAGCACTGGAAGAAACTGGTAGACAAGTATCCGATCATCTCTATCGAAGATGCATTAGACGAAGAAGACTGGGAAGGATGGCAGAAACTTACTGCTGAACTTGGAGACAAAGTACAGTTAGTCGGAGACGATCTGTTCGTAACGAATACAGAGAGACTTTCCAAAGGCATCGAACTTGGATGCGGTAACTCTATCCTTATCAAATTAAACCAGATCGGATCTGTATCAGAGACACTGGAAGCAATCAAGATGGCTCACAAAGCCGGCTACACAGCTATCTCATCTCACCGTTCCGGAGAGACAGAAGATACAACAATTGCAGATCTTGCAGTAGCACTTAATACCTGCCAGATCAAGACAGGAGCACCTTCAAGATCAGAACGAGTTGCAAAATACAATCAGTTACTGAGAATCGAGGAAGAGCTCGGAGCAAGTGCTGTATATCCTGGAAAAGCAGCATTTAATGTGAAGAACAGATAAGCCAATGGGGACGGGGAAAATGGTTTTTTCCCGTCCCCGCTGGCTTTTTTCGTGTTGTTATTTGAAAGCTATTTTGAAAAAGTCAGAAAATAAAATTATTTTGGCCTGAATTGTGATAAAATAATGGTGAGATTAAAGACCAGAGGGGACAGAAAAAAGGCCGGGAAACCCCGTCCCCACTGGCTCGAAAGGAAGGATCGGTATGAAAAATTATTCAGAAGATATAAGCAGACAGTATCATATTCAGGTTGCCAAAGGTGAAGCCGGACGTTATGTGATCATGCCGGGAGACCCGGGAAGATGTGAAAAGATAGCGGAATATCTGGAAAATCCGGTTCTGGTTGCAAGTAACCGGGAGTTTACGACTTATACGGGAATGCTGGATGGTGAGAAAGTCAGTGTGACATCGACAGGAATCGGAGGACCGTCGGCAGCAATTGCAATGGAAGAACTGGTACGCTGCGGAGCAGATACATTTGTCCGGATCGGGACCTGCGGTGGAATGCAACTGGAAGTAAAAAGCGGTGATATTGTGATCGCAACCGGTTCAATCCGCATGGAAGGGACAAGCAAAGAATATGCACCAATCGAATATCCGGCAGTTGCCAGTCTGGAGGTAACGAATGCACTGGTGCAGGCTGCAAAGAAGATGGCTGCATTTGGCATACAGGGGTGGTACAATCAAAGGATGCATTCTATGGACAGCATGAGCCGGAAGCAATGCCTGTCGGCTATGAACTGCTGAACAAATGGGAAGCATGGAAGAAGATGGGATGTCTAGCTTCCGAGATGGAATCAGCGGCACTTTTCATAGTGGCCGGTAAATTGCGTGTCAGAGCAGGGGCATGCTTTCTGGTTATGGCAAATCAGGAAAGAGAGAAGCTCGGCCTGGAAAATCCGGTGGTACATGATACTAATATGGCAGTCCGGACAGCAGTAGATGCAGTGAGAAATCTGATCCGGTGTGACAAAGAAAAAGAATAACAGAAGAAGGGAAACAAGATGGGGAAGACAGAGAATAGAAACAAGCCGAGGTATAATCCAAAACAACTGATCGAAATTTCAATAGGACAGTTAAAGTATTCTTACACACCTTATTCAGGATTCAAAGTCGGAGTTGCATTATTGGCGAAAAATGGAAGCGTATATACGGGATGCAATATTGAAAATGCAGCATATACACCGACAAACTGTGCAGAAAGGACAGCATTTTTTAAGGCAGTAAGTGAAGGCGTGAAGGAATTCGATGCGATCTGTATTGTAGGAGGAAAAGATGGGGTCTTGACAGAATATGCACCGCCGTGCGGAGTGTGCAGACAGGTGATGATGGAATTCTGTGATCCGGAAACATTTCAGATCATTCTTGCAACAGATCTGGAACATTATGATATCTATACGTTAAAAGAGTTATTACCGTTGGGATTCGGACCTGGGAATCTGAAAAAAGAGTAAGGGGGGAAATCATGACAGCAGAAGAATTAAAAGCATTGCCAAAGGTCGAGCTGCACTGTCATTTGGACGGATCGCTGAGCCACACATTTATAGAAAAAAGACTGGGACGGAAAGTGTCACAAAGTGAGCTCAGTGTATCTGAAGATTGCAGAAGCCTGAATGAATATCTGAAAAAATTTGATCTTCCGGGGAAATGTATCATGAATGAAGCCGGACTGCAAGAAGCTGGCTATGATGTATTAAGAAGTATGAAACAGGAAAATGTCTGCTATGCAGAGATCCGTTTTGCACCGCTTCTGTCTGAGACGCAGGATATGAACTGTAACAAAGTTATCGAAGCATTGCTTAACGGACTGGAAAGAGGAAAGAAAGATTTTGGTATAGAGTATGGAGTAATTACATGTGCCATGCGTCATCACAGTGAAGAAGAGAATGCCAGGATGATCCGGACTGCAAGAGCATATCTGGGATATGGAGTATGCGCGGCAGATCTTGCAGGAGCAGAAAGCCTGTATCCGATGTCAGAGTTCATGGAACTGTTCAAAAAGACGAAAGCACTTGGCATGCCATTTACCTTACATGCAGGCGAATGCGGGAGCGTACAGAATATTCTCGATTCAGTAGAAGCCGGAGCCGGAAGAATCGGACACGGAATTGCCATGAGAGGGCATGCCGATATACAGAAAGAATTGCAGAAAAAAGGCATCGGTATCGAGATGTGTCCGATCAGCAATCTGCAGACAAAAGCGGTAGAAAGTACAAAGGATTATCCGATGCGGGAGTTCCTGAATGTCGGGTTAAAGGTAACGGCAAATACCGATAACCGTACAGTCAGCAATACGACATTGACAAAAGAACTGGAATTTATCCAGAAGAATTATGGAATCACCGATGAAGAGATTCATCTTATGATGAGGAACGCAGTGGATGTGGCATTTGCGGATGATGCGGTGAAAGAAAGGATGTTGAAGTATGTATAAAAAACTGGAAAAATGTTTAAAAAGCATAAGAAAAAAGACGAATTTCAAACCAGAAAAAGCAGTCATCTTAGGATCCGGTCTCGGAGATTATGCCGAGAAGATCCAGATAGAAAAGATCGTAAAATATACAGACATCGAAGACTTTCCGGTATCGACCGTTCAGGGACATAAAGGTCAGTTTGTCTTCGGATATGTGAAAGATGTTCCGGTTGTACTGATGCAGGGAAGAGTGCATTATTATGAAGGGTACTCCATGCAGGATGTTGTACTCCCGACCAGACTGATGGGGATGATGGGAGCAAAGAAGATTCTTCTGACTAATGCTGCAGGCGGAGTCAATCCATCATTCAGACCGGGTGACTTTATGCTGATCACAGATCACATTACAACAGCAGTGCCAAGTCCGTTGATCGGACCGAATATCGAAGAACTCGGAACCAGATTCCCGGATATGAGTGAGGTATACAGTAAAAATCTTCAGAAAATCATCCGTAAAAGTGCAAAAGACTGCGGAATACCACTTCAGGAAGGTGTATACGTACAGCTGACCGGGCCGAATTACGAGACACCGGCAGAAATCCGAATGGTCAGAAGCTGGGGCGCAGACGCAGTCGGTATGAGTACTGCATGCGAAGCCATGGCAGCCAGACATATGGAAATGGAAGTGTGCGGAATCTCCTGCATTACGAATATGGCAGCAGGCGTCAGTAATGCAAAGCTTAACCACGCCGAAGTTCAGGAGACGGCGGACAGGGTGGCGAAAGATTTTGAAAAACTGGTGACAGATGTGATAATTTCTATTTAATGCATTATGGCGGCTGTCACCGATCGGAATAAACTTACAAGGTCCTATCTTGTGCTGACTCCAACATGGGGAAATTCTAAAGCAAACGGTCAACTTTTTTACTTAAGAATTACCAACCATGAGTCCGTATGCACAGGATAGGACCTTTTATTACGGTTCGGGGATCTGGCTTAGTGAATTAAAGTAGAAACTCCCTCTAAAAAACGGTATAATTGTATAAAAAGCAGGGAGGGCACAAACATCATGAAATCTTTCTTTGTATCCAGCACATTCTGTGACATGCAGGCGGAACGGGATATCCTGCATCAGAGAGTATTTCCAAGAATCAGAAAACAATTAGAACCATACGGAGAAGATATAGAAGGTCTGGACTTGCGCTGGGGCGTCGATACTTCGAACATGTCAGAAAAAGAAAGTGGCAAGCATGTGGTTAAGATCTGCATTGATACGATTGATCGCTGCAAACCATATATGATCATACTGATCGGAGAGCGGTACGGATGGATTTACGAGATATTCCAATGTCAGTGCAGCCGATTATCATAAGATACGGGTACATATGATGAATTGACGAAAGAAGAAAAGGAAAAAGATAAGGATAATATCCGTATGCTGCAGAAGTTGTTTGCAGAAAGTTAAAAAAACAGGATAACATTTTTGTGTAGAAACACCACCCCGAAAGGAGTGGTGTTTCTTGTGTAATAAACATATTGAGAAATGTTCTCAACATATCCTCTTCCTATTTTTACAAAAATCATGTATCATACTAGTTAGACAAAGCTAACCAATGTGCATAAAAGGAGGAAATACATGAGTATAGTAATCGTAGGCGGACACGACAGAATGGTTCATCAATATAAAAAAATCTGTAAAGAATACAAGTGCAAAGCGAAAGTATTCACACAGATGTCTGGAAATTTAAGTGAAAAGATCGGAAGTCCGGATCTGTTGATTTTATTTACCAACACAGTATCTCATAAGATGGTACACTGTGCAGTGACAGAAGCGGAAAAATGCAATGCACAGATTGTAAGATGCCATACAAGCAGTGGGAATGCATTAAATGAGATTCTTCAGAATGCCTGTACAGCATAAGTATCTGGAATGTGGGAAAGCCCACGTCAGATGCTGACACCTTTCCTTGATCTTTTTTAATCTAAAAACTCCATAAGGATAATCCTTGCATTTGGCTGATAATATGCGATATAATAAAAAACGCTTGACTAAAACAAAGAGAGGTTTATGGAATGAAGAGAGAGACATTTGGATCAAGACTGGGCTTCATCCTTGTATCCGCAGGGTGTGCCGTTGGCATCGGAAATGTGTGGAAATTCCCATATATGTGTGGACAGTTCGGTGGAGCTGCATTTATTCTGATATATCTGGTATTCCTTCTGATCATGGGAATTCCGGTTATGGTATGTGAATTTGGTGTCGGACGTGCGAGCAGACACAGCGTTGCCGCCGCATATGAGACACTGGAACCAAAAGGAACAAAGTGGCATATTACGAAATGGATCGGTGTTATCGGATGCTATTTCCTGATGATGTTCTATACTACGGTTGGTGGATGGATGCTGTATTATTGTGTCAGAAGCTTCAGTGGAGATTTCGTAGGTGCGGATATGGAGACGGTATCGGCTGGATTTAGTGATATGCTTGGAAATATGCCGCTTATGACATTTTGGACGATTCTGATCTGTATCATTGGATTCGGTGTATGTGCATTTGGAATCCAGAAAGGTATCGAAAAAGTATCCAAGTTCATGATGACAGCATTGCTTTTGATCATGATCGTACTTGCGATCCACTCTGTGATGATGAAAGGTGCCGGAGCGGGAATCCGCTTTTATCTGATTCCTGATTTCAGACAGATGGCAGAGATCGGAATCGGAAACGTGATTTTCGGGGCTATGAGCCAGGCATTCTTTACATTATCAATTGGAATCGGAGCGATGTTGATCTTTGGAAGTTATATGGAAAAAGATCAGCGTTTATTCGGAGAGGCTGTGAATATTACCGTGCTTGACACGGTCGTAGCGCTGATGGCAGGTTTCATTATTATTCCAGCATGCTTTGCATACGGAATTGAACCGGGAGCGGGTCCGAGCCTTATATTTATCACAATCCCGAATATTTTTCGCGCAGGTGGCAGGCGGGCGTGTATGGGGAGGATTATTCTTCCTGTTCTTAAGCTTTGCTGCATTTACGACACTGGTTGCCGTATTTGAAAATATTATTTCTTTCGATATGGATTTATTCGGATGGTCAAGAAAGAAGAAGTACACTGGTAAGTCTGATCCTGATCATTATCTTAAGTATGCCATGTGTTATGGGATTCAATGTATTGGCCGGATTCACTCCACTTGGAGAAGGATCGACAATCATGGATCTGGAGGACTTCATCGTATCGAATAACCTGCTTCCGCTTGGAAGTCTGGGATATGTATTGTTCTGTACAAAGAAGAATGGCTGGGGATGGAACCATTTCCTCGAAGAGATCAACCAGGGAGAAGGATGGAAGTTCCCGTCAGGAATCAAGGGATATATGTCTTATGGATTACCGCTTCTGATCATCATCATTTACCTGAAGGGATACTATGATAAGTTCCAGCCGATGGGAACAAAGGTACTGGTCGGATGGATGATCGTGGCAATACTGTTCCTTACATTTGTGATCGGATGTTCCTGTGGAAAAAGTAACGCAGAAAAAGTGGATAAGTAAAGTGAAAAAGTAAAAAGATGTGGAAAAAGGATAAGTTCTTTCATGAAGAGAGAAAGAACTTATCCTTTTTTTCGCCATGCGTTCGAAAGAAGATGCCAATGGCAAGTCCTATAGGTGGCAAAGTATGTAAGTGAATTTAATTTTTCGTCTCGTATGCTGCCTGGCGTACATCCGGGATTGCGATCAGTACCGGATATAATACAGCAGAGATAATAAGTCCGCCGACTCCCTGGATAATATTAGCAGGGATACTTGCAGCAGCGCCGCTTCCATACAGGAAGAACTCGCAGATAAAATATCCACCGGCGACGAATACGATATCTGTAATACCTCCAAGGATAACTGCGACGTAACGGTTCTTACCGTAACGGCACATCTTCTGGTAAATGAGTCCGGATACCAGTGCGACAAGTCCTTTGATCACCAGTGTGATCGGAACATATACAAAATAGCCGCCGATCAGATCAGACAGTGCAGAACCGATACCTCCGGCAAGCATACCGTATACAGGACCAAGAATGATACCTGCAAGGATTACGATCGCATCACCCGGATGGATATAACCGCCGGTTCCAGGTGTCGGAATGCGGATGGACATCGTAGCAACACAGGCCAATGCAGCAAATAATGCTGTCATAATTATTTTTTTCAGATTGGAATTCATAACAAAAACCCTCTTTCCTTTCGTAATTGTCATTACTTTACAATAGTAGTGGCATGAGATAAAGAGCCAGTTATGAGAAAAAACACCATACCAGTTTGAAAGCACATCACTTAATCAGCGGAAGATGACTGGGCTGCATGTTTTTTATATTGGCTGGGGGACATCCCCATATAACGTTTAAAAATCTGGCCATAATATGCCGGTGAGGAAAATCCTACAAGTCCGGCAATCGTAGTAATATTCTCCCCGTCCATAAGAAATGGAATACTGTTCTGAATCCGTGTAGACAGCAGGTAATCGAAGATGGTCATCCGCATATATTTTTTGAAAAAGCGGCAGCATTCGCTTTTGCACAGTCCGGCGTGGGCGGCGATATCTTCGAGACTGAGTTCTTCGGAAGCATGCTCCTGAAGATAAGAAAGAATGTCTTTCAAACGCTGTAAATGCTTCTGTGGATGCGGAGTATCCTGGGCAAGCTGGACATAATGCAGATAAAGACGGTGCCAGATCTCACAGAGCAGGAGATGAATACGGAATTCATAGTCAGGAAGTTCCGGCTGTTCCGCTATGCCTTCATATCCGGGAATGAAGGCATCGGAAGAAGATTGAACCTGGCAGGTTAATGTATATATTTCTTTTATGTATTCGATAATTTCATTTTGCCATGGAATTTCCGGTTTTAATACAAGTGAAGACCAGAATTCGTTGGAAGTGATAAAATCGACATATTTGGTCTGCAGGATACTGTTCTCGTAGCCATAGATGAATTTGGGATGAAATGTGACAGAGATATAATTACAGTCCTGGTCATCAATCATATATCCGGCATGTAAAGCATTACTGTTGCAGAATATCCCTTCGCCTTCTGAGATAATATAACGCTGGTCATTGACGACGTATTCCATCTGTCCGGATACGAACCATGTAAGTTCGATCTCCGGATGCCAGTGCCACATGAAGGAATGCTGTTCATAAGACTGTATTGCCTCCGGGGATACCTGAACGGGGAAGGTGTAACTTCCGTGTTCTTTTACTTCTTTTTTGTTTTTTTCTGTAAGAATCTGAATACCTTTCATATCATCCTCCGTATATAAAAGTCAAAAACAAATAAAATCTCAATATTCTTATAAAATATGCCAATATTCTTATTGTAAGAATTTGCATATCTCATTATGATTATATTATAGCAATAACAGAATACAGTCAACTATAAAAAAGTATGTAAGTGGATGTCAAAGAAGGATTGAAACTTAAGGTATGCAAGAAAAAATGATAAAAATGGAGGTAATGAAATGCAGAAAGAACAATTGATTGCAAAATTTCAGGAATTGTACGGAGAAGGCGGGGAGATTCGTACCTATTTTGCGCCGGGACGAGTGAATCTGATCGGAGAACATACAGATTATAATGGAGGCCATGTATTTCCATGTGCGCTGACAATGGGGACATGGGCCGTAGTAAGGAACAGAGCGGACAGAAAATTAGGTTTCTTCTCCTTGAACTTTGAAAAGCTTGGAATCATTGAGACGAGTCTTGATGAACTGATTCCGAATAAAGAAGCCGGATGGACAAATTATCCGAAGGGAGTAATGTGGGCATTCGAAAAGAGAGGGTATGAACTGACACATGGAATGGATATCCTGATCTATGGGAATATTCCGAATGGTTCTGGACTTTCTTCTTCCGCATCATTGGAAGTACTGACAGGACTGATGTTAAAAGATACATTTGGATTTGAAGATATCTCCATGATCGATCTTGCATTGATCGGACAGTATTCGGAGAATAACTTCAATGGATGTAACTGTGGAATTATGGATCAGTTTGCAAGTGCGATGGGTAAGAAAGATCATGCAATTTTCCTGGATACCAATACATTAAAATACGAATATGCACCGGTCGTTCTTGAAAATGCGAAGATCGTGATCATCAACAGTAAGGTAAAGCACAGTCTGGTTGATTCTGCTTACAATGACAGAAGAAATGAATGTGAGACTGCATTAAAGGAACTTCAGAAGGTTACAGATATAAAGACACTTGGAGATCTTACAGAGGACGGATTCGAACAGTACAAGGATGCGATCAAAGATCCGGTCAGACAGAAACGTGCAAAACATGCAGTATATGAAAACCAGCGGACAATCCGTGCGGTAGAAGCACTCCGTAACAATGATGTGAAATTATTCGGACAACTTATGAATGCATCCCATGAGTCACTTCGTCATGATTATGAAGTATCCTGCGAAGAGATCGACATCTTAGTGGATCTGGCGCAGGCTATGCCGGGAGTTATTGGTTCGCGTATCACCGGAGGCGGATTCGGCGGATGTACGGTCAGCATTGTTGAAGATGCAACAGTGGACAGATTTATCGAAGAGATTGGAAAGACATATAAAGAAAAAGTCGGACATGAAGCAGAATTCTATGTAGTAGAGATTGGTGACGGAGCAAAGATTGTATAGATTCACAGGATAGAAAAAGGAACGGAAGGATCATAATATGTTGTATGAAAATATTAAGAAACTGGTAGAATATGGCATTCAGACCGGACTGACACCGGAATGTGAGAGAATTTACACAACGAATTTATTGTTGGAATTATTTCAGGAAGATTCATACGAAGATGTAGAAATCGACAGAAGCTCTATCGAACTGGAAACAGTTCTGGAAGGATTACTGGATGAGGCAGTAAAAAGAGGAATCATCGAAGACAGTATCGGATTCCGTGATCTTTTTGATACAAAGATCATGAATTGCCTGGTGCCAAGGCCGGCCCAGGTACAGAAGACATTTGCAGAAAAATACGAAGAATCGCCGGAAACTGCAACAGAATATTTCTACAAATTAAGTCAGGATAGTAATTATATCCGCAGATACCGTGTGAAGAAAGATATGAAGTGGAAAGTGGATTCCCCATACGGTGAGATTGACATCACAATCAATCTTTCTAAGCCGGAAAAGGATCCAAAGGCGATCGCAGCGGCAAGAAATGCAAAGAATACAGCATATCCGAAATGTCAGCTTTGTATGGAAAATGAAGGATATGCAGGACGGCTGGATCATCCGGCAAGAGAAAACCACAGAATCATTCCGATTGAGATTGCGGGAGGAAAATGGGGATTCCAGTATTCACCCTATGTGTACTATAACGAGCATTGTATTGTATTTAACGGACAGCATATTCCGATGAAGATTGATAAGAAAGCGTTTGAGAAATTATTTGATTTCGTAAAGTTATTCCCACACTATTTTCTGGGATCCAATGCAGATCTTCCGATCGTTGGAGGCTCTATCTTAAGTCATGATCACTTCCAGGGGGGACATTATACATTTGCAATGGCAAAAGCACCGATTGAGATTCCAGTAGAGATTCCTGGATATGAGGATGTGGAAGCTGGAATTGTAAAATGGCCATTGTCTGTAATCCGTATCCGTCATAAAGATGAAAAACGTCTGATCGAACTGGCAGATCACATTCTCGGATGCTGGAGAGGCTATACCGATGAAGAGGCCTTCATCTATGCAAATACAGACGGGGAACCACACAATACCATTACACCGATTGCAAGAAAACGTGATGGATTGTTTGAACTGGATCTGACTCTTCGGAATAATATTACAACCGAAGAACATCCACTTGGCGTTTATCATCCACATGCAGAGTATCATCATATTAAAAAGGAAAATATCGGACTGATCGAAGTTATGGGACTTGCGGTGCTTCCATCCAGATTAAAAGAAGAGCTGGAGATTCTTGCGGATTATCTGGTTCAGAAAAAAGATATCAGAAGTAATGAAAAGATTGCAAAGCATGCGGACTGGGCAGATATATTTTGTAAAAAATATGATGGGATTACAGAAGAAAATGTAATGGATATATTGAAAAAAGAAGTCGGTGAAGTATTTGTACATGTACTTGAGGATGCCGGAGTGTATAAATGTACAGAAAAGGGAAGAGAAGCATTTTTAAGATTTGTAAAAACATTATAAGATGTTAGAAAAACGTCAAAAATCAGAAGGGATGAAAAGCCTGGAAGGTTTTTGGCGTTTTGTCATGTTTGAGTTGTTATGGTGAAAATGTAATAAAATTTTACGTAAATATAAAGTGCTGATTGTGAATAGAGATAGTAGATGCTATAATGTAAATATAGTTTTTCGGAAAAGTATATTAAAGAAAAATAAAATTTCAGGAGGAAATTTATATGAGATATGAAATCAAAGGAGACACATTACCGGTAGTTATCTGCTATCTGGAGGGCGGAGAGAAGATGATCACAGAAGGAGGCGGAATGTCTTGGATGTCACCGAATATGAAGATGGAGACGACCACGAATGGAGGAATCGGCAAGGCATTTGGAAGAATGTTTTCCGGTGAGCATATATTCCAGAATATTTATACCGCACAAGCTGGCAAGGGGATGATTGCATTTGCATCGTGCTTTCCTGGATCCATCAAAGCATTTGAAATCGGACCGGGGCGCGAGATGGTAAATTCCAGAAAAGTGCATTCCTTGCAAGCGAAGCAGGGGTAGAATTGTCTGTGTTCTTTAATAAGAAGTTCAGCTCTGGATTATTTGGCGGAGAGGGATTTATCATGCAGAAGGTATCTGGTCAGGGAACTGTATTTGCTGAGTTTGACGGACATGTAGTGGAGTATGAATTGAACGCCGGACAGGAAATTGTCGTAGATACTGGACATCTGGCTGCAATGGATGCTTCATGCCAGATAGAGATAAAGAGTGTTCCTGGAGTAAAAAATATGCTGTTTGGAGGAGAGGGAATCTTTAATACCGTGGTTCGTGGACCAGGAAGGGTATGGCTTCAGACAATGCCGATTTCAAATGTAGCAGGAGCACTCGGACCATATATTACAACATCCGGTAAATAATGCCTGAAAGGACAGGAAGTATGAGAACAAGAAGTATTCATAAAGCTGCACTGACGGATGCGGTTACATCACTGGAAGAGTCTGGAAAGAAACTGGCATATAAAGCGGCAGTCGAGGGAATCGTTCTTTTAGAAAATGACGGAAGTCTGCCATTGAAGGCAGGAAAGATAGCTTTGTACGGCGCTGGTGCGAAGAAGACGATTAAGGGTGGAACAGGATCAGGAGAAGTAAATGAGCGCCATGCAGTCTCTGTTTTTGAAGGACTGGAACAATCAGGATTTACAGTTACTACTATGCGGTGGATCGAAGATTATGACCAGGCATTCGAAGAGGGTGAACAGGAATATGCAGAAGAATTCAGGAAAAAACTAAGTCCAAAGAACTTGTCAGATTTTATGAACCTGATGAGCAGTCCATATAGATATCCTTATGGCCGTGCCATACAGGAGAAGGATATAGAAGAGTCGGATACAGACAGTTGTATTTATGTGGTATCCAGACAGGCTGGTGAAGGGGCAGACAGAAAACTGGATAAAAATGAATATGGGCTATCAGAGATAGAGCGGATCAATATTGCATTCTGCGCAGAAAGATATAAGAAACTGATCGTAGTGATCAATGTAGGTGGAGTATTTGATCTGAATTTCTTAAATGAAATATCCGGAATTAATGCAGTTATTTTTATGGGAGAGCTAGGTACAATGGGAGGTCTGGCACTAGCAGATGTTATTTCAGGAAAACAGACGCCATCAGGGAAACTTACAGATACCTGGGCAAAACATTACCGGGATCTTCCGTTTGCAGATGAGTACAGTTATTTGAATGGTAATCTGGATGAGGAATATTATAGAGAAGGTATCTATGTAGGATACCGCTATTTTGATACATTTCATGTGACACCAAGATATCCGTTTGGCTATGGAATGTCGTATACTAATTTTGCAATACGGTTTGAACAGATGCAGATGGAAGGCACGAAGATTCATGTGTATACAGAAGTGGAAAATACCGGAAGAATTTATGATGGTAAAGAAGTTGTGCAGATCTATGTAAGCTGTCCGAACGGAGAGCTTAAAAAGGAAGCACAGCGGCTGACTGCATTTCATAAGACGAAGTTATTAAAGCCGGGAGAAAAGGAAAAACTTATACTTAGTTTTGATCTCCGGGATATGACCAGCTACAGGGAAAAAGATGCAGCAACGGTCCTTGAAAAAGGAGAATATGTAATCCGTCTCGGTAATTCCAGCAGGAATACCAGAGTATGCGGAATCTTGAGATTATCCAGTGAAATCATAACAGAAAAACACTCGCATATCTGCAAAATCCCAATGCATGTGACAGAACTGGAACAAAAGGAAGAAGATATCCTTCATGCATCCTCTTCCCCAGTTTTGTCTGCAGTCACAGGTTGCATGAAGGATA
>ENA-OQED01000587-OQED01000587.1-human-gut-metagenome-genome-assembly--contig:-NODE-587-length-14371-cov-1.419124_pt1 | contig 14371 bp, 24 predicted proteins | sample MGYA00242790_ERZ504625 | MGnify/ENA primary metagenome ERZ504625 (study PRJEB26092, sample SAMD00036345) | human gut metagenome | host: Homo sapiens | study: EMG produced TPA metagenomics assembly of...
ATTCAGTAGGTTGGCAGTCCATTTTTAGTTGTTTTTATATGTATCCCTTTGTAAACCGACGCAAGTATAAATGAATTGCAGGGCTGGCTAGAAGAACATAATTGCCAAGATTATGAGATTCACATAAAATTTTTGCGAGAAGTACAAGAACTGCGTTCTACAGGTACGGGACACCGCAAAGGAACAAATTATAACAAAACCGCACGTAAATTCGATGTAGGAATAAAGACTTTAAAGGATGTCTTTGAAAACATTTTGGAAAAGGCCGACGAGTTTCTTTTATATCTAATGAAAATATAAAGCGTGCACGTATGAAAAAGTCTAATTTCACTTGCAAGAGGTGCTCCACCGCTTTTTCTTCTGTACCGCCTCAAATACCTCTTTCTCAATAATCGCCTTATGCGCATCTTCGATCATATACATACTCAGTTCCCCGCGATTCTTTTTCTGCTTCCCAGTCAAAAAATCTGGCGTATAGGTCTTTTGCAACAACAGTATGCCCATATATTTCTCATTGCTTAGCATACGGTCGATTGTTGATGTGCTCCATTCTGCCTTTTCCAGTAACCGTCCTTATGCCGTGCTCCTCCAAGTACCGCTTGATTTTGCGGACACCGTTGCCTTCTAAATACAGTGAGAATATCTTGCGGACGATTTCGGCTTCTTCGGGTACAATTACTAGCTGGCCTTCGGCGTCCTTGGTATAACCTAAAAAGCGGGTGTGGTTTAAAAGTGCTTTCCCTTCGCGCATACGCTGGTGGATGCCAAACTTGATATTCTCACTTTTGGTGGCGCTTTCTTCCTGTGCAACAGCAAACAAAATAGAGAGTGAGGCATCATCTATCTTCAGTGTGTCGATTTTCTCAACTTCGGATAAAAGTCCAATGTTCATGCTTTTTAATCTCCTAATAGTTGATAGCGCTTCAAGCGTATCCCGCCCGAAACGGCTTAGTGATTTGACGAATATATAATCAAACCGATGCTGCTTGGCATCGCGTAATATTTCGCAGTAGCCGCTGCGACCAGTCTTTCGCGTGCCGGACGCAACATCGCTGTAAACCTTGTAAAGTGTCCAATTCGGGTTTTCAGTGATAATTGTATTAAAATGAAGCATCTGGATTTCAAGGCTATGCAAAAGTTCAGGCGTAGCCTTGCTCACGCGACAATATGCAGCAATGCGCAGTTTTTGCAATTCAAGCGGTGTTTCCTTTTTAATAATATCAGGATATATTGTATAAATCTGTATAGACATAAAAAGCGCCCCATGTCTACTATAACATGAGGCGCTTACTATATAAAATAAAAAGTTAAAGCTACATCCAAATTGCTTTGAATGTAGCTTTTAACTTGGTGCGGATGAAGGGATTTGAACCCACACTCTTTTAAGGGAACTAGAACCTGAATCTAGCGCGTCTGCCAGTTCCGCCACATCCGCTTATTTTGTTTGGCCGCCTCACCGGCGACGAATATTATTATAACCAAGTATCCCCCTTTTGTCAACACTTTTTGAAAGTTTTTTTATTATTGCCATCCATTATCATTAAACGCACAGAGACTCAAACGAGTCGGCTGTGCGTTTTTTCTTTACTACAACCCCATAGGACGGAGGTGAGACTGACGGGAAAGTACCGCTACCTGACCTTCGAGGACAGGAAGAAGATCGAGGCGTGGCATCTGCTCGGAGATCGGCCGGTCGACATCGCGGCCCGCCTGAGCGTCCACCACACCACGATCTACAAGGAGCTCCAGCGAGGTGCGACCGGCGCGCTGGACGCCAACCAGCGCGAAGGGTACAGCGCAGAGCTCGCCGAGAGGCGGCTGCGTGAGAGCTTCAAGCGCAGAGGTAAACGAGCACCGGCCGCACAGTAGCCAAGAACACCCGGCAGCGCCGGGCCGAAGAAAGGAGAGCCCAACATGAAAACAATCACACGACCCCGACGCTGAAAATGGACGAGCTGCGCACCCCCTCCGCGCTGCTCTCTGAAGCGATCCGGCGGTCGTGTTTCTGCTTTTCAGGGACTCGACACCACCAAGATCCCCGACTCCGGCCGGGCCAAAACGAAAGGAGACCACCATGACACAGAAAGAGCTCGAGCAGAAGGTCATCGACGCCGAGGGCCGCGTGGCGAAGCGCGAGGCCGTACTCAAGAAGCACAACAGCCAGCTCGCCAAAATGATTGAAAAAGGCGCCGACCGCTTCGACATCAGCATCAAGCGCGAGGACATCAAGAGCGCGACCTCCAAGCTGGCCGAGGCCCGCGAGACCCTCGCAAACTGGCAGGATAAGCTCAACACCCGGATCACCCGCGACGCCTACCTCGAGGCAAACACCCCGGAGATCCTGAAGGACTTCCTCGAAAGCTGGAAACGGCACGCGATCGGCTACTACCAAGAGAAGCGGATCCGCTTCATCGAGTACCGCGAGGGCCTGAAGGCCAAGGAACGGGCCGCACGGCTGGAAGCGCTTCAGACGCTCCCCTCTCTCGAGAAGTACCGCGAGCTCTACAAGGGCCGCGAGCTGACCGACTACGACCTCGCAAACCTCTGGCCGCGACGCGACGTCGACGCCTTCCTGAGTGAGCGCGGGCTGGAATATCACCAGATCCAGAAGAAGCTCCGCGAAGCGGGCGACCAGATCACGCTCAGGCTGCTGGAGATCCACAACGAGGACGAGCGCGAGGCGTGGCTTGAAAAGACGATGGAAGAAGAAAAGCGGGCCAAGCTGCTCGACCTGATCGGCCGCATTATGAGCACGGTCGGAACCATCACCGACGCCGCAGCGCTCTGCATAGGCCCCGAGGGCGACATCAACGGCATCATCGTCGGCACGGAGGGCAAGGCAAAGATCCAGACCATCGGAGCCGGCGGCTATAACATCCAGTGTTTCCACTTCAGGACGCTGATCCACGAGATAAAGTGAGGTGACGAGCATGAACACCAAAGCCATCCGGCAGCTCGCCGACGTCACGCTGGACAAGTACCGCAGCTCGATCCCCCGCAAAGCCTTCGAGGAGTTTGTGAAGGACATCATCACCGGCGAGAACCGCGCGACCGCCTTCAGATACGAGGCGAGCCCCATCTGCCGGGCCTCGTTCCCGTCCACGCTGGACGAGGACGGCGCCCGCTGCACCGTGGAGGTCACGGTCTATCGGCTGAACGCCGTGGCCGTCACAGCCTTCCTGCTGGACGGGCCCGAGACGCTGCTGCGGCACATCGGGCTCGACGAGCGGGACACATACACCACCAAGCACGAGATCGACGACCTCGTCACCGTCGTGCACATCACCAGAGAGGAGGCGCCAGCATGGCAGCACTGAGAGACATCGCCCGAGACTTCGCCGCGGAGATCCGCGACGGCATCGGCTGGACAATCGTGTATCGCATCGGCCGCTCGTGGAACGCCCTGACGATCTGGAGCGACATCTGGAACGGCGAGTGGGAGACCGACGATCTCAACGATGCCATCGGGATCCTGAAGGCAGACCCGGACGCCGTCATCGTCAACGGCTACTACTGCGGCCACTTCGGTGAGGACATGACCATCGACGAGATCGCCGCCGGGATCCGCTGGCACTACGAAGGCGGCCACAACCGCCTCGCGGACTATTGCGAAGTCACGCAAGGCCGGGACGCCCTCGAGGAGGGCCGCAAGGCTGCCGAAGCTGCCGGCCTCCCGTTCTGCGAGCGTCTGGCCGACGGCGGCGATGACGAGCTGAGCCCCTACGTCTACGACGGCAGCATGGCACTCGCCGATCACGAGAAGATGCAGCAGGCCCGCGAAGCCCTCGATAGACTGGCCGACGCGCTGCGGGAAATCGCCGCCAAGCTGGCCGAAGCCATGAAGCCGGTCATCAACGCCGTGCTCTCTGCCTTCAAAAAGCTCTGGAAGGTATCGGTCAGGGCCATCGGAGTGCCGCCGAAGTGGCTGCACCTCGCGGCCCACGCAAAGAAAGCCAGAACCCGGAAGAAGTACCGCAACCGCATCCGGCGCTACGTTTTCGAGGCTCTGGCTGCGGAAGGAGGTGGAGGCCCATGACAGCCAAGTGCGTCGGCTGCGGGCTCGACTGGAACGTCAGCATATACCAGAAGATCCCCCGCACCGGCTACATCTGCCCGCACTGTGAGAGCCGGCTCCGCTCCGGCTACACCCTGAAAGACATACAGGCCAACCGAAAGGAACGGCCACAAATGACGAAAGGAGCAACCCCATGAAAAAGATCGCACTCAAGAACGCCACCCGCGGCACGGCCTTCGACTATGCCGGCCAGAGCTGGATCCTGCTGGAGAATGATGACGGCCGCGCCCTCTGCCTGAGCAAGGACATCATCGAGACCCGAGCCTTTGACGAGGGCAACTGCAACAACTTCGCCGTCGCCAGCAGCAAGGAATACCTCAACGGCGCCTACCTCGACAACCTGCTCGAGGACGTGAACGGCCCCAACGCCTTCCTGACCACGGAGCTCGACCTGACCACCGACGACGGCCTGAAGGACTACGGCACCTGCACCGTCACCATTTTCCTGCTGACGGTCGACCAGTACCGGCGCAACCGCGACGTCATCCCCAACGCAGACGACTGGTGGTGGCTCTCCACCGCCTTCAGCACGAAGTCTAACGGCTACGAGTCACTCGCCCGCCCGCGTCGACGCCCGATGGCACTCTGGGCAGGAACTACGCCTACTACGGCTACCTCGGCCTGCGCCCCGCTTGTTATCTGGACTCCGATCTCCTGATCTCCATCGAGGACGACGAAGCCACCGACGACGTCACGCCGGAGCACGCCGGCGAGATCATCGCGGCGCTGGCCGAGCAGTTCGGCGGCACCTTCGCCACTGAGGATCAACTGACCACAGCCCTCTCGTTTATGCTCGGCACCCTGAGAGCTACCCGCGAGAAGGAGGCCCGGCATGAGTAACCTCTCCACCCTGTTCGACCGCTACAAGGCCCTCGTCGTGTTTGATACCGAGACCAGCGGCCTCGACTTCGACAACGACCAGATCATCGAGCTCGCCGCCCTACGCGTGGAGCGCACGGCCACCGGCGGCCTACGGATCGCCGGCAAGATGGACACCTTCATCAAGCTGCCCGAGGGCGAGACCCTCCCGGAGAACATCGTCAGCCTGACCGGCATCACCGACGAGCGGCTCCAGACCGAGGGCGTGCAGCCGGTCAAGGCAGCCGGCCAGATCGCCAAGCTCATGCAGAACGGCCCGACCCTGATGATCGCCCACAATGCACAGTTTGACGCCTGTTTTCTCCGTGGCCTGCTCCGCGGCCAGAAGGTCGGCCGGATCGACTGGCTGGACAGCCTGACGGTCTACAAAGACCGCAGGGCCTACCCGCACAAGCTCGCCAACGCGATCATCGCCTACGACCTCACCGGCAAGGTGCAGAACAGCCATCGCGCCATCGACGACGTGCTGGCCCTGTTCGAGGTGCTGAAGGCGATGGACGACGAGCGCGAGGATCTCGGCAGCTACGTCAACCTGTTCGGCTACAACCCCAAGTACGGCGTCAGCGGCCGCCGGATCGTGGGCGTCAGATATGAGCCGCAGAGCTTCAGCAAGGGCCTGACTCGCCCGGAGCAGACGCTCCCGGCCCGCGTGGCGCGGAGGTGACAGCATGAGCCCGGAGATCACGATCACGAGCGAGGAGCTGCGCGAGCGCGTCGAGGATCGACTCGACCGCTGGATCCCTGACGACGTCTGGAACCGTGCCGAGCCCTACGCCCGCCACAAAAATGAAGTAAACCGGCAGCGGCACCCCGAGATCGACTACTACGACAACGACTACCTCGTGCTGCTGACCGCTGACACCGTCCGAGAGACCGAGTTCAGCGACCTCACTCACGCCCTCTGTGATCTGACCGTCGCACGGGCTCAGTGAAAGGAGAAACCAATGGAAACCACAAAAGAAAGGGCCGCCCGTTGCGACCGGGCGACCCATGCGAGAAGATCCAGCAGCCTGCCAGCATACGGATCCCGCACCGCAAGTATAACACGCCGACACCGGCGTGCCAAGAGGAAAGCCCTGAGAGCTGCCACGCTGGCCGCTGCCGTCCTTCTGCTGGGCGGCATCTCTGTGGCAATCTTCACAACCCCGACCGGCAGCAAGCAGGAGACCAACATCCTGCCGCCGACCGCCACCGTCGGCGCATACATCCCGGACACCACCGCCTCGGCCGCTGAGGCCGTGGAGCCGACCGAGCCCGTCCTGCGCTACCCTCTGACCGACGCTGAGCGCGACGTCGTCGAGCGCGTGGTCATGGCCGAGGCAGGCGGGGAGTCCTCGAGGGCCAGATGCTCGTCGCTCAGTGCATCCTCAACGCAGCCGAGAAGCGCGGCGTCGACCCCTCTGAGGCCGTCGTCCTTTACAGCTACACCAAGAGCCGGCCGGATCCCACACAGCGCGTCAAGGACGCCGTCGCGGCCGTGTTCGACCGAGGCGAGACCGTCGTGGACGAGCCGATCCTCTACTTCTACAACCCCGCCCTCGTGACCAGCGACTTCCACGAGAGTCAGATCTTCGTCATCGAGGAAGGCGGGCACCGTTTCTTTGCAGAAAGGAGTACCAGATGAAACACCTCACCGAAATGAAGCCGGGCGAGACCCTGCACCTCCGCAGCGGCCGCGACCTCGAGCTCGAGAGCGTCACCCCTGTCACCTGCGGCGTGATGCTCACCTTCAACGTCACCGAAAGAAAGGAGCACAACAATGAGCGATAAGACCACCGCGGCCCTCGCTGCCGAGCAGGCAGACGCAGAGACCAACACCACACAGGAGGCCGAGCTGCTGCCTGCTGCCACACTGGACGAGCTGGAGCAGGTCGACCTCGGCACCGTCGCAGAGGGCGAGCGCGCCCCGTTCCGCATCACCGACGACCGCTGTGCCGACTGGGCCATCCGCAAGATCGCAGACGAGCGCAGCGAGTACGACCGTCTGAAGGCTCTGGCCGACGAGCAGATCGCGGCCATCAACGAGAAAGTCGCCGCTGCCCGCAAGCGCATGGAGAACGGCACCTCGTACCTCACGAGCTGTCTGGCCGACTTCTTCGCCACCGTCCCCCACAAGGAGACCAAGACGACGGAGAAGTACCGCCTCCTCTCCGGCACCCTGACCTTCAAGAAGGGCACAACCAAGACCAAGCTCGACGAGGCCAAGCTGGTGCCGTGGCTCAAGGCCAACGGCTACGGCGAGCTCGTAAAGGTCGAGGAGTCGACCCGCTGGGCCGATCTGAAGAAGCTGCTCAGCTACACCGGCGACATCGCAACCCTGACCGAGACCGGCGAGATCGTGGAGGGCGTCACCGTCTACGAGACCCCGGGCATCTTCACGGTCGACGTGTAAGGAGGCACCGATATGGCAGAAACCAAGAAAACCGAGGCGGCCGCTGCTGCGGCCCCTCCTGAAGCCGCCTGCCTGACGCTCCGGCAGAAGCTCGTCGAAATGCGGAAAGCCTGCCCGGAGATCGTAAAGAAGCAGCACAGCGACGGCGTCAGCTACAAGTACGCCAAGATCTACGACGTGTGGGAGAAGATCACCCCCATAATGAACGAGCTCGGCGTCGACTTCGACGTCATCAGCGAGCAGGCCACGCGCCACGCCGAGAACGGCGACCCGGTCTACTGGATCACCATGCAGACCAAGACCCGCAACGGCGACAAGCTCATGTTCCTCTACGAGGCCGACCTGACGATCCGCTGGCTGAACCTCGACAACGACGACGAGACCATCGAGGCCACCGTCCACGCCGTCGGCTGGAACGATGACCCCGCCAAGGCCAAGGGCGCGGCCCACACCTACGCCCTGAAATACTACCTTTTCGAGAAGTTCACCGTCGACCAAGGCGAGGACGACCCCGACAACAGTGACTTCGGCGCGCAGGGCAAAGGATCCGGCGCTGGAGGCCGCCAGCAGGCCACACAGGGCCGTCAGGGGCAGAGCTCCGGCCGTCTGAGCGACGCGCAGCTCGCACGCCTCTACAAGAAGGCAGAGGCCGCGGGAATGACCAAGGAGCGCACCAACGCCCGGATCGTGGAGAAGTACAAAAAGCAGGATCCGGCCACCCTGACCCGCCAAGAGTACGACGAGATCTGCACGTCCCTCGACAATGCGGCCGCACAGCATAACCAGCAAGGAGGAAATGCCTAATGTATAACCACACCGGCCTCCAAGGCCGTCTCACCGCCGACCCCGAGCTCAGATACACGCAGCAGGGCACGGCGATCACCAGCTTCACCCTCGCCAGCGACACCGGCCGCAAGACCAAGGACGGCAAGAAGATCACCAACTTCATCGAGTGCGTCGCATGGCGCGCACAGGCCGAGTTCGTCTGCAAGTACCTGAGCAAGGGCCGCCTCGTCCTCGTCGAGGGCGAGCTCACGAGCCGCAGCTACGAGGACAAGGACGGAAACCGCCGCAAAGCCGTCGAGATCACGGTCGACTCCGTCCACTTCTGCGACAGCAAAAAGGACGGCGGCCAGAGCTCTGGCAGCGACTTCGCCGATCCGGGCTACTCTGAGGGCTCCGGCGACTTCGCGGAGATCGAGGACAATGGCGACCTTCCATTTTAACCTGACCGCCGGACGACCGGCAGACGACCAAAAGCAGGCCACAAACAAACGACCACAGAAAGGAGGTGACGACCGTGGCATGGCTGCAAGTGCATCAGACACTCAAGGATCACCGCAAACTGTTCGACGCTGCTGACCAGCTCGAAGTCGAGCCGCCGCACATGATGGGACTGCTCGTCTCGTTCTGGCTGTGGGCCCTCGACAACGCCCCGACCGGCAACCTCGTCGACATCACGCCGCGCATGATCTCGCGGGCCGCTCAGTGGGACGGAGACCCCGAAAAGCTGGCGAAAACGCTGATCCGGGCGGGCTGGATCGACGAAAAAGAGGACGGGACGCTCGAGATCCACGACTGGTACGAGTACGCCGGCAAGCTGATCGACCAGCGGCAAGCCGAGAAAGAGCGCTCCCGCAGTCGCCGGGCCGCTGCTGCGGCGTCTGCCGACGCCTCGCCGGACGACCCAACGCCGACCGCAGGACGACCGGCAAACAGCCGCAAGAAAGCCGGAGGCAGAGTAGACCAGAGTAGAGAAGATAAGACAAGAGAAGGTAGTACACCCCCTTCCCCCTCTGACGAGGGGAGTGACGGCGGCACGAAGTCGCTCGTCGAGGCCAGATTTCTCGAGTTCTGGAAAGCCTACCCGAAAAAGACCGGCAAGCAGTACGCTCTGAAGGCGTGGAACAAGATCAAGCCCACCGCTGAGCTCCACGAGAGGATCATGCAGGCGGTCGACGCTCAGAAGCGGAGCGACCAGTGGCGCCGGGAGAACGGGCGCTACATACCGAACCCGAGCACATGGCTCAACGGCGGCTACTGGGACAATGAGGAGGTGAACGAAGGTGCAGAAAATCAGCGAGATCCTGAACAGCCCGACAGCTCCGGCCGAGACTGGGGCAAGGGCTTCAAGCCGGCCGACGACGAGTGACGCCGGTAACTGGATCTGGAGCAACGACGAGCGCCTCGCCGGCCGTCTCGGAGTCCCTGAGCCCGTCCCCTGCGAGTTCTGCGGCGCCCTGCGCTACCACAAGGGCATCCCGCTCGGCAACCGCATCCTCTGGCCTCCCTACGGAGCCGAGCGATGCACCTGCCCCGAGGCCGTGGCTGCCTATGAGAAGGCGAAGGCAGAGCGCGAAGCTGCTGAGGCCGCAGCCGCCAAGGCTGAGGAGGAGAAGAAAATGCGGGATCGCATCAAGCGCATCGTCGGCGAGTCAGGCATGGGCGACCGTTTCCTGCGGCGCACCTTCTCCACCTTCCAGCTCACCGACGACAACAAGCGAGCAGCGGCAGCCGCCCGGCGCTATGCCGAAGGCTTCGACGCCATGCTGCCGCAGCCCGGCCGTCAGGAACCCGGCCGCAACGGCCTGTTTATCGCGGGCCGCCGGGCACCGGCAAGAGCCCACCTCGCCGCTGCCATCGCCAACCACCTGATCGCGCAAGGCAAGCCGGTCATCTGCATGACGATGATCGACCTGCTGGAGCGCATCAAGCGCACCTACTCCACGACCGGCGGCAGCGAGAGCGACGTCCTGAAGATCTACAAGACCGTCCCGCTCCTTGTGATCGACGACATCGGCAAGGAGCCGCCGACCGAGTGGGCGATCTCCACGGTCTACAACATCATCAACGGCCGCTATGAGGCATACCTGCCGACCATAGTGACCACCAACTACGACACCGAGGCCCTGATCGACCGCATGACGCCGCGAGAAAGCCACGACAGCATGACGGCCCGGGCCACCATCGACCGGCTCATGGAAATGTGCAGGGGCATCACCCTCACCGGCCAGAGCTGGCGCTCACGATAGGAGGAACAACATGAAAAAGGTTTACATCTGCTCCCCGTGCCGCGGGGACTACGAGAACAACATCCAGCGCGCCAAGGAGTACAGCCGCGCGGCTGTGGAGAAGGGCGTCATCCCCGTCACCCCGCACATCTATCTCACACAGTTCATGGACGACAACGTCCCCGAGGAGCGTGAGCTGGCCCTGAAGATCGGCAGCGAGCTGGTGCTCGGCTGCTCCGAGCTGTGGGCCTTCGGTATTGACCACCCTTCGGCCGGTATGGCTGCGGAGATCGAGCTCGCCAAGGCGCACGGCATCCCCGTCCGCAACGGCTTCGAGGCCATCAGCGAGCTGAAGCCGGACGAGGAGCTGGAAAACAGCGAGGAGGACAAGCCGGACATCGGCAGCGTCACGTTGCACCTGCCCGCCTTCAGGGCGATGGCCGTCTGCAACCAGCACCTCGACCACGGCCCCATCAGCATCGAGCTGGATGGCAGCGTCATCCTCGAGCTCGCCGACCGCCTGATCTCCGATCCGGGCGTCCACATCGAGATCGGAGGCTGAACGCCGTGACGAAGTACGACCCGAGAAAGAACGCGGAGGGCTACAACGACCCGACGCCCTACGCAGCCGAAAAACACATGATGGCGCAGATCCGCGGCAAGCAGGCCAGAGTCGCCGGCGGCTACTTCGAGAATATCATCTCGGCCTCGTGCGACTACTACCTCAGCCGCGGCCTCGCCAAGATCGAAAAGACGCCGGAGCCCATGAAGCCCCTCGGCGCCAAGAACCGCAAGGGCCAGTTCCTCGCCTGCTACACCAAGCAGGCCCAGCCGGACTATGGCGGCACCCTGAAGGGCGGCCGGAGCATCTACTTCGAGGCCAAGCACACCGACGACGAGCGCATCGAGCAGCGCCGGCTCACTCAAGAGCAGCAGGACGACCTCGAGGCCCATCACAAGCTCGGCGCCATCGCCTTCGTGCTCGTCTCCGTGAGCCTGACGGACTTCTACCGCGTGCCGTGGCCCGTCTGGCGCGATATGGCCGAGATCTACGGCCGCAAGTACATGACGCACGCAGAGCTATCCCGCTACGAAGTACCGGCGACGGCCGGCTTCATCAAGTTCCTGCACGGCATCGAGTCGGAAGTGCTCGGAAAGGAGGATGCCCATGATCCCACTCCCTGACAAGAAGTACAGCATCATCTACGCCGATCCTCCGTGGAGCTATCAGAACCGCGGCACCAGAGCGGCAGCCTCCAAGCACTACGACACCATGACCATCGAGGACATCAAGCGCATGGGCGTCGGAGCTGCGGGGGGGGTATTGCTAACGAGGATTGCGTGCTTTTCATGTGGGCGACCTTCCCCATGCTCCGCGAGGCCCTCGACGTGATCGAGGCGTGGGGCTTCAGCTACAAGACCGTCGCCTTCAACTGGGTAAAGCAGAACAGAAACGGCACAGGCATCTTCATGGGGCTCGGAAACTGGACGCGCAGCAACTCAGAGATCTGCCTGCTGGCGACCAAGGGCAAGCCGAAGCGCATCAGCGGCAGCGTCCGCAGCATCGTCCTCTCCCCACTCCAGCAGCACAGCAGAAAGCCGGCCGAAATCCGCGACAGGATCGTCGAGCTGATGGGAGACCTGCCCCGCATCGAGCTTTTTGCCCGAGAAGCCGCCCCGGGATGGGACGTGTGGGGCAACGAAGCGCCGACGCCTGAAGTCAAGGACGCGCCAGTCGACAGCGTCGAGCTGGCCGGAAAGGAGGAAACACATGAACCAGACAACCAAAGAGACCCGGCGCCGCAGCTATGACGCCGTACTCCCCAAGCGGGCCGCCCGCTGCCGCCTGATCCTCGAGACCCTCGGCAACCGTGAGCTCACGGCCAGCGAGATCACCGAGGAGCTCGTCGCAGCCGGCCGGATCCCGTACTTCAACCGCAACTACGTCGCCCCGCGGCTCACAGAGCTGAAGGAGATCGGGATCCTCACGACGGTCGGCCGCCGTAAGGCCACCCGCTCGGACGCCACCGAGGCCGTGTGGGCCAGAGCGGAGCCTTCAGGCCCCACGGGCCAGACGGCCGCAGCCTACGCAGACAACCCGACCGAGGCCGAGCAGATGACGCTCGGATCGGCCACCTGAGAGGAGGGCCAGCATGGAACGTCTGACCCACGAGAGAGTCAACGGCATCAAGACGGGCTACTGGAGCGCAGCCACCAAGGAGGTGCTCGTCCAGAAGCCCGCCGCCTATGAGAACACGGGCTATGAGCCCGACGAGATCCGCGCAGCCATTGAACAGGCTGCCAAGAGCAGCGAAACCAAAACCGCGACCATCATGGCCGAGTGCATCGCCGGAGCGATGAAGGACACGCTCGAGAAGTATGGCACGGCCGGCAGCGGAAAGAAAGGAGAAACCCCATGAACGAACAGAACCAGCGCGACAGCATCATGTCGATGGCCCGCGGCGCCTTCGAGGAGCGCGTCGACTATGAGATGGACAAGGTGATCCAGAACATCCTCGACCCCAACACGAAGGCCACGGCCAAGCGCAAGATCACCCTCACCATCGAGCTGACCCCGGACGACGAGCGCCGCACCATCGGCGTCTCCGTGACGGCCAAGTCTACGCTCGCAGCCACCAACCCCGTCGCCACGGCCCTCTATGTCACCTCTGACGCAACGGCGAGCTCGTCGTCGCCGAGATGGTGCCGCAGGTGCCCGGCCAAATGAACATGGACGGCACGCAACAGGAGGCCCCGAAGCTCCTGAAGCTCGTCCAGCACGGATAAACACCCACAACACAGAACAAGGAGGACAACACAATGCTCGCAAAAATGATCGACAAAATCGTCAGCCTGAAGGAGACCAAGATCTTCGAGATTGACGGCCAGACCTACGCCGACGCATCACTCACCCGCATCCCACCGCACGTCGACCGCCCTGACTGCATCAGCGTCAGCGGACTCGATAGCATCTGCAAGCTGATCCGCACCGAGCTCGAGAAGGTCGGCACGACCATCATGGTGCAGGTCAAGAGCAACGACACCGTCGAGGTGATGACCACCTACCTGAGCGACTTCTCCCGCAACACGCTCTACCGCGCCAAGGCTGACGCCCCGGGCCTGCGCACCGGCTTCAGAGGACGCGAGGTAGCTCTGATCGAGCTGCGGAGCCTCTGCATCCCCAACGAGGGCACGGCCTACCTGCTCGACCTGCTGAGTCGCATGACCAACGAGAACAGCGTCAGCACCAACGACAACGGCGTCACGCAGACCGTCGAGGCACGTCAGGGCGTCGCCCTCAACGCGGTCGTCGAGATCAAGCCCCGCGTCATGCTGCGGCCGTTCCGCACCTTCCTCGAGGTGGAGCAGCCCGAGAGCGAGTTCCTGCTGCGCGTGGATCCCGACGAGGGGATCGGCTTCTTCGAGGCTGACGGCGGCATCTGGAAGCTCGAGGCCAAGAAGAACATCGCCGACTACTTCCTGAAGAACATGGGCGATCTGATCGACGCCGGCAAGGTCGTCGTCATGCAGTAAATGGAGCGCCGGGCGGGCTCCGGCCCGCTCGGCTTTTCTGAAAGGAGCAGCACCGTGAAAGAATACGAAACCCTCACCCGTGAGAAGGTCGACGTCGTGCCCTTCGGCTGCGGTATGCCGGAGACCCACCTGATGCAGGACTGGAGCGACAGGATGCTCGACCTGATCCTGAACGGGCCCACCATCAACGGCATCAAGAAGGACGAAGTGCGGGCCATGCTGCGCGAGACCTACACGGCCCTGAAGCAGTACGAGAAGATCGGCCCAATGGCCTCGCCCTTCATCAACGACCCGACGGCCATCGTGGCCCGGGCCTTCTCTGAGCTCTACCCCGGCGTCGAGTACGTCGCGCAGTACGTCCCCGACCTGCGGGACGAGACCAACGGCACCGCCTACGGCCTGACCATCTTTCCCGACGACGGCAGCGCGCCGATCGTCTGCATCTCGGCCGAGGCGCCCATCAGCGCCCGCCCCTGAGCT
>ENA-OQED01000588-OQED01000588.1-human-gut-metagenome-genome-assembly--contig:-NODE-588-length-14360-cov-1.207195_pt1 | contig 14360 bp, 22 predicted proteins | sample MGYA00242790_ERZ504625 | MGnify/ENA primary metagenome ERZ504625 (study PRJEB26092, sample SAMD00036345) | human gut metagenome | host: Homo sapiens | study: EMG produced TPA metagenomics assembly of...
CTCACAGAAGTATCCAACCCAAACTGCTGCGCAATTCTTGGCACTTCATTTGCTGCCAGCATGATGCCAAGTCCCAGCAGCATATTGGTCTGCCATGTCAGCAGCCCTAAGAACATCAGGCTTGTCTGCAAAAATGCCGTCAGACATAGGGCAAAGATCTGCTTACACCAGCCGTTGAAACCGTCGGAAAATCCTCTTGGAAGGGAGAACATATACAGACTTCCCACCGCAATCTGAATCAGCAGGATCCCGCCCCGTTTTAAGTTCGCAAAGAACACTTTGATTACCGCATAACCCATGAGGATCAAGAGAAAGATCATAAAAATCGGGCTGCTGATACTTCCGATTCCACCAAAAACTCCAGATATAGCAGCTTCTTGCCAGGTAGCAGCATCCTGAAGAGACTGCACAATCCCTGCCGCAACTGTCCCAATATCTTCTCCCAATCCTGTAATACCAGCTGTAAAACTCCCCTGAAGTGAAATACTGAGCTTATAAAGCTCCACTGGAACAGTCGTAAACAGGCTGGCTGCCAGGAATCCCTTGATTACATTCAGGGCAGTATCGCGTATGCTTCCCCTGCCATTCTGATATTCAATTCCGCATTCAAAGGCTGCCACTACGATTCCCGTCACATAAAGTGCCCATGCCAGATAATAAAAAAGAAGCACAACAGACTGTACCCAGCTCATTTCGAACAGTTCAGCCCCCATGCTTCCCATCTGCATGAAAAAATCCCCCAGAAATCCAACAATCTGACCATACAGCCAGTCAATGATCTGTCCCAGAACCGTGTCTGCAACAAAATCCCAGATAAACAAGTTTTAACCACCTCCCCTTAACACATCTTCTGTCCCATTTGCATAGCTTCCTCCGGTTCCTGAAACACTTGCAGATAGGTCTTTACCGCTTCACTGAGTACTTTATAATCCTCTTTTCCGGGCTGATATACATACCAGCCGATCTCCTTTCCATAGGACCAGATATGGGGATTTACCCCGTCGCGGAAGTTGGGATTAGTCGTTTTTTTCAGACCCCACACATCTCCAAATTTCACAACCATGCTATCGATCGTTCCTTCATTCCGATTCAAAAGGGTCACTTTCAATCGGTCATAATGATCCGCAACCATGCCTGTCTGAAAGTTGATTTTGACACGGATCTGATCCGTCAGCCTTCCATAACAACAATTCCCGACAAACCTTGGTTCTGAAAAGCTCGCTCCCGTTCCAAACATTTTTTTTAGTTCCCTTTCAAAAAATGTCATGCTTTCCTCCTCCGACCTATGTGGGTTCTCACGTTCTTCCCCTTCTTTTCTTTCCTGCCATTTTTCCCGGTTCCACCTTCTGGCAAATGCTTCCTGTCCATAATGCAACTGTTTCTCCCTCTCTTGTAAGCAGTTCATCCATCCTTCCAATCAGTTTTTCCATATGCGCCTGCCAGTGCTTCCAATCCCGTTCCTGAAACCAGCCGCCCCACAAAACTCCCGACTTCTCCTGCTCTTTTGCACATTTACGGCTGTAAAAAAGAGTTTCCGACAGATATTCCCTTACCCACTGAAGGGATTCTTTCGATGCTGTAAAAGAAGACAGGGAGGAAAACTTCTTATCCCCCCTGATTCCATCCAGTGCAGAAAAATCCTTCTCCTGGAATTTTACAATTAGTTCTGCCACTGCCATTGGGCTTGTATGAGACACCCCTTCTGACACTTCCGGAGGGGCATTCCAAGAATCTGCCTTCAGCCAGGCAAGCATCTGCCGGAGTTCTACATCCCCTTGTTCCGGAAGATGTTTCCGTATGAGACTGATGGCATCTAGTCCAGCATCGGACTCAAACGCAGTAATTCCCCAACATCCCATGATATACCTCCTAAATTCCAAGAATCTGCCAGATATAAAGCGGTGCAGTCAGTGTAAATACCAGACAGGCAAACAGAATTGCCGGTGCTGCCCATTCAAACTGCCCATGTTTCCGATAATCAAAGTATGCCGTTCCCAGTTTTCCAAAAAAGAACACGGCAAGGATCAGATCTATGGCTGGAAATACAACATGATCGACAACTGTTTTGATCTGTTGGGATGCCGTCTGCCAGGTTCCCTCAATCGCCCCGGCCACGTCCCCGGAAGCCGCATATGCCGGTATACAGATTAGGCTTGCGAAAACTGCGGCTGTACAAACAGATGTTATGATTTTCTTTGTTTTCATTAAAATGTTCCTCCTATTCCTGTGTAATTTCCTGCAAAAACTCCCCCTACTCTGGGTTCTGCGGTGCGATGTGCCAGTCACTCCATAGGTTTCCGTCAATGGTAATGGAATCGGTCAGATTCATGGAAAGCATCCCAGCCGGTGTCCAGCAATCCAACAACCATGTATACGGCGTATAGCTTCCATCCGGATACCAAATTGGTGTAAAATGCGTTCTCCTCTCATAGGTACTGTAACCATTTTTCTTAAACTCATGGGTCATATCATAGCCGCCATTCATCCGTTCCAAAAGCCTCCAAAACCTCTCATACTGAAATTCCGGAAAATAAGTCACCGCATTCTGCGCAGATGTCACTGCAGAACTCTGATTGGTGCTGACATGAGTTGTTACCTTTTCCTGGAATCCATAACCGGATTTCATCGTCCTTCCCGTAGCGGTAGGGGACTTTTCATCGGTTGTAATTCTCATATCTGCAGTCAGGCTTGCGGAGTATCGGTCCAGGTCAAACTCCCACCAGCCATGGTCACACCAATACCCGTCATCCTCCTCATCTCCGCTGTGCCATACCCAGTATTCCCTCCACCATGGCCTCCACACACCCCAGGATGCAGAGGTTACTTCTGCATTGGAAGGAACCGAAGGTCTTGTAAACCCGTCATTCCGGTCATCCGCATTGGGATCTGGCGGTGGATTTTCATCCAGATCCACAACCTTGATGTGAAGAGTTCCTTTACTTGTTCCTCCTCCGCCCCGCACACGGACGGTCATCGTCATAGTCTGAGGCTGCTCCGGTGTTGTCCAGCGGATCCAAGCCAGCTGACTGTCGCCGGACGGATAATATACCTCTCCCACCTCATAGCTTCTTCCTCCTACGGAAAATGTTACGGATACCGGATGATCCGGATCACTCTGTCCTCCGCTTACCTCTACTGCCGTAATCACTTCCGTGTTAGTCCTATACTCATAATCATAGGTCGTGATCTCCGGTTCCTCTGGTGGCACATCCCGAAACCGTACAATGCCAAGTCCCAGGGAACTTTTTATTTCACTGTTGGAACGGATTCCCGATGTAGGACCTCCCCAAGCCGGATATCCCAGATCCGGTGTTTCCAAAAACATAGAAAGTGGTAGATTCTGAAATGCCACTGTTGGAAGGACAGCACGAAGCCCACCACTTAACATCTCATCATAGAGCGCTGCCTCTGTTGCTGTAACTGCAATCAGGGCTCCCTGAAATTTAAGAAAACTGATCGGCTCCAATAAGAGCCTATACTCCCCTCCCACCAGTGTGTCAAAATCCATTCCAGTCAGTCCTGCAATGCTGCGCACCACCTGTTCATCTGTAAAATAACTTTTAATCTGCTCAATGTTTGCCTGCCCCAGACTTTTCGAGCTGATGATTCTGGGTAGAGACTGTGCCGGATTTACATACTCATATGGATTGGTATCAATCATCAAAGCACTTCCTCTGGTATAAGACATTTTACTGACTTTCCCAAAGGAGTAGGCAATATTCGGATGCTTGTTTGTTAAGTCAATCGGTCTTGTTACCGGATCATGGCTCTCTGCCCGAATGACAGTAACCCGCACCCCTTCATTTCCCGGTGACCAGGAATTCTGACTGGTCCCCTGTCCCATACTTCCGCCGCCCCCATCAAGATTTCCGTCCCCTACTGCATAAACCTGGATGGAGAGTATCAAAGACAGTAAGATTGAGACTATGAAAAACACACATTTCTTCTGTTTCAAGTATCCTCCTTTCCACCACAGGAAGCCTTGTTTCCTTCCCTGGTATCTGGGAAAAGAAAAAACACCACATTGATGTGGTGCTTCTTCTTTCTGTCTTAATCCATAATGCCAATCTTATTCCCGTTTTCATACATATCTTCTGCTGCAGTTCCAGAGCCTCCTCCTCCATGGTTTTCTACCCAGCCGAATCCTGGAACATAGATCTGGTTCCCGGAAGTATCTCCTGCCTGCGGCTGTTCCGGATCTGCTACCGGTTCGGACGGTTTTTCTACCGCTTCATGATCCACGGGAACCGGAGGGGTATCCTGCTTTGTACCATCTGGTTTTTTTGTTGGATCTGTCAGGATCTCCTTGCTTGGCGGTTCTGGTTTAGTTGGTTTTGGTTGGATACTCTGCGTTGTCTGATCAGTCTGTGGCGACCGGCTGTCCACCGCCTGAGTGTCTGTTTCCTGATTTTCTCCGATTCCTGGATGAATCACAAGGCTCTCTTCTTCTCTGGATACTACTTTACTTTCCTCTTCCTTCTTTTCAAAATCTCCAGGATCTACAATCAATTCTGTTTCCGTCTCCCCTGTTCCTGGCAGAACATCTTCACCGGACGGTTTCGGACCAAACTGCATTCCAATGGCAGCGATCAGGCCGATTCCTATGAGCACGCCGCCCAAAATTGCCAGATTCTTTTTCATCTTCTCTGTCAGTTTCATGATTCTGCTCCTCCTTTATTCTGTTTTCTGTTTTGTTATGCACAACATACTATACAATCCTCTCAAAGTCCAGGTCATTCCCTAGAACACCTCTGTATATCCAGCCTGTACCTTCAATGTGATCCACATGGATGGAAGAATCCGGCCGCCAAACCGAACTGGAACCTCCAGTCTAACAATGGCATCTGCCTCAAACCGCTGCGCATGGGCTGGATCCGATGGGGCCAGAGGTGCATTCCGAAGCGTCACTTGCAGGCTATCTATGGCAAACTCCATTGCAGTTCCAGTATCCGCATACTTTACATGCCTGCCACCAGACAATTGGGTCCCTATGGTTTCATCCAGATAATCATAAATGTCCCCTTCATTCAGATCTTCTTCCCAGCTTCCCTCTCCAAAGGGAACATAGCTGCCAGAATATCCCTCCCTGACTCCATGATACACACCTGCATAATTATCATTGACTGTGGAAATGACAGCATCCTCCACGGCTTCCCGCACACCTGCCGCAATGACTTGAAGCCGGAAATACTCACTAATCCCACACATCAGAATAATCAGCGAAAGAACAATCCCGATGGTCATTGGAAATGAGGAGGCTCGACTGTCTCTCAGTATCTCTTTCATCCGTTTCCGCAATCCCTCCACCTCATTTCCAGTAAACTTCTGATTTTCCAGCTGCCTGTGCGCGAAGCGTAACCGGAAAAGAAGCAAACTCGCCAAACAGACCGATATTTGTATCCATCGTCAGGGTAACGGTAACCTCTTCATTTAACTGGATTCTTCCATGACTGGACCACAAAATGTCCGGATAAAGCCCTGTTTTTTCTGACAGCACAGCGGCACGGCGGCTTGTCTCTGTACCTACGCGCCCGCTTACCTCTGCTTCACGCACCAGTTCTGTAGCGAAGGTATCCAACTGCTGTTTCTGAATAAAAATCGGAAGCACACGCATGGCAAGGGCAAGCACCATGACCGCACACAAAACCAACACGATCACATCCACATATCCTTCGCCCCGTCTTTCTGACAGTGCTCTCCATAAACGATGACTCCTCATCCTCTCCTCCTTCCTGTCTAAAACATTCCTCCGAGCTCTCCAATGCCACATAGCAGATAATCGCCAGGTAAGTCAGCAGAAAACATACCAGCATGACAAAGGAAAAAACACGGATCTTAGGAGGGATTTTCTGTGCCTGTGCTTTTAATCTCTGCAGTTCGATCTGCTTAAAATCATGAGCCAGCATCTGAAAATACACTGTGCTGTCATCCCCTCGAAGGACACCAATCAATCCACGTACCACATCGGACAGCATGGGCGAGTTCAGTCTTGCCTCGAATCGTGTCAGCGCCGCTTCATAATTGGAGGAACGCATATCCGCCAGAAGAATATCTAACTCTCCAGTCAGCGCTGGTCCCGCATTCCCCTTGAACCGCTCCAACATACCGATCACATTACGGCTTGCTTTCAGTTCCTGTTCCATAGTCGCCACCATTCTCGGAAGCTCCCCCTCTATCTCTTCCCGCTTTGCCTTTAAGGTTTCATCCGCTTTCTGATTTTCCTTAAAGTAAAGAAGTAAGGCCAGCACAACCACGACAGGAACTAGAAGTGGAAAAAGAAATATGCAGGGAATCGCTCCCAAAAGAACTGCGCCTGATTTTACCAGAGCATACGCCTGATACACTTCCGGGGTCATATTCATTCCACTGGCTTTTAACACATTCTGCATCCTGCTTCTCTTATATGCATCCATCCGGATGAAACCAGACAGTCGCACTGCCAGGATCATAAAATAAGTTTCCAATGTCTTTGCCGCTTTCCGCTCCTGTTTTACCGTACCCAGCATGGCCTTCGCCGCACCCATGGTAGGTAACTTTAGAACAGACGCAGTTAAAAAGAAAAGTCCCAGAGCTAAAAAACAGCCCGAATAAAAATAACAAGCCTTCCATAGCTACCTCCTGTATTCAATGGGACGGGTCAATTTCACTACAAAGCCAGCGGATATAAAAATAGCCGCTGCAGTAGCAGCCAGAATACACTGTCCCAGTACCGTATGCATCAGTACATCATACCAATCCTGATTCAGCAGATACATAAGAGGAATATTGCCTACTACAAACACAACCATGATCATAAACTCTTTTCTTGGTTCTGCGATCATGTATTCCAGTTCTGCGTTCACGTTCCGCATATCCGACAGCTTTGATACGATGGGCGGCAGTGTAGTCTTTAAGCTCCGGTCATGCTGGCAGTCACTGACCGCATCGCACCACTCCCGAAACACCTCATTATCAATCCTTCCCCGCAAAATCCGAAGGGCGGCCTGAACATCCGGATTTACCATTTTAATCTGGATGAGAAAATCCTGAAATACTCTGGACACTGGAGGATTTAAATATGCTGTATTCTCCTCCACTGCCGTCACAATATCTTCTGTCCTCAGATATGCTGTGGTAATGACCGAAAGCGCCGTTTCCAGTTCTGCAGACACATCCCTTTTATAATGATTGGCAGTCAGTTTCACATACCAGAATGGCAGAAATAAAAAACCCACTGCCATCACCGGAGCCAGGAAAAAATTCCCTAACAAAATGGCAATGGATCCCCCAGCGCAAAACAGTGCCAGAGCAACTGCGCAGATGAAGGAAAACCGGTTCCCCCTGCCCGTCATTTGAAGAATGTTCTGTGCTTCCTTCAGTTCCCTGCGCAAAATCCCTGATTTTTTTCTTCCTGATGATTCCCTGATGTCTTCCCGCAGACTTCGTTTTGGATTCAATAGAAATCCAAACAGGCTGTCCGTAAACTCCACTGGCTTCATTTCCAGCAGTAAAAATACACCCACGATCATTCCTGCACACGCCAATAGCTGAATCGCCGTCATCCGTTCTCCCCCTCTCTATCCTTTTTTACATTCAAAAGTCCTGCCAGCGTTTCCTGCGGCATTCCATTCTCCATCAGCCGTCTTGCCAGACTGTCCGAAATTGGGTTGATTTGTCTATGATGCCCCACAATTACAAACTTTCCATCCTCCACTCTGTTTTCCGTAATCTGATATTGAAACAGCGGACGGTATCGTCTGGTTCCATCTGCCAGAATCTCACACTCCATGATTTCCATTAAACGGCGTTCCTTGTTTTCCAGCTGTTTGCAAAATGCGATGATCGGATAGGCTTCCGTTACAAATCCCATCAAAGTCTCATCGCTCATATCCACAGCACGTTTACACAGGGAAACCATGCGGCGGTAGGTTGCCTCACAGCTCATGGAATGGATGGTTGTCACAACCGCAACACCGGTTCTGGCTGCCTCCTGTGCCGCATTCGCTTCTGGTCCACGCATTTCTCCTACCACAATAATATCCGGATTAAAGCGTAGCGCCATATCAAGAAGTGCAATCTGATCTACTCTCTGCCTCTCATTCTCGCTGTCACGGGTCAAGGTATGAATCACGGAATTGACTACCCTCCCATCCTTTCTGCGTACCAACGCCAGCTCCCTTGAACCATTCTCAATACTGTAAATACGCTTACCGTCCGGAATTGTGGTCAGAAGCCAGCCTAACAGTGTGGTTTTTCCGGAGCTTGTGGCTCCCGCCACACACACAGAGATTCCATACCGGATGCACTCCGATAAAAAATCCAGCATCTGACTGGTTGCCGTTCCTCCCTTTATAAAATCCTGTTTCTTCATGCTCTGGGGATTCACAATTCGGATCGAAGCTGCCACCCCGACATCCTCATCAACAAGAGGTGTCTTCAGTACAGCAATACGGATATTTTTACTTAAATGTCCCAGAACGCTTGGACTCGCATCATCCAGCACCATTCCAGACACATGCAACATACGCCGAATGACATTGATGGCATGTTCGGGGCTTTCAAAATGCTCTTTCAATTTTTCTGTCACTCCACCAGAATACTGGACCTCCACATCATCCCAGGCATTTACATCGATCTCCTCGATTCCTTCCCCGTAGATGTACTTTGTGAGAAAACCGAACTCTGCCATTTCTGAATAAATCGCATCAATCAGCTCATCCGTGGTTTTTCCCGGTACTTGTATACGGTTATCCTGAATATACTTCCCGGCAAATCGGCGGATCTGTGCTTTTATTTCTTCGTTTCCATCTCCGGTTACCAGATTACTATATTCTTTGGAAAGATACGCCTGTATCTCCTGCAGCACGGACTGAAAGTCACGCCCTTCATCCTCCGATGCAAAAAACAGGTCATGGGTACGGAGAGAACGACCTCCCCGTTTTTTGAGTGCGCAAAGGATCCTCTATGTCCTCCTCTTCTGACCAGATATCCTCCTTTCCATGCATCTGTCCTTCACAAGTCTGTTCCGACAGGCTATCATTTTGGAGGTTTTCTTCTGTCTCCTCCCCTCCATCCAAGCCATCCAAAGAAGCCTCCGTTTCCATGATCTCCTCCGGAAGATGTCCAGAATCCTGTCGTGTTTCTTCCCGAACAGCTTCGGGAAAACCCGCAGAAAACGCGGCTTTGCTGCGTCTTTCCCCTAACATCCGAACACCTCCTTTGTGATTGCTTCCATGGTTTTTCTAAACCCTTTACTGTCCTTTAGTACCAGTTCTTTCAGAAGGTTCCCTTCCAGAACCTGTGCCTTTACTTCCTCGGAATGAGGGATCTGGAATGCCACATTGCCGAGCACCCGTTCAATGTGTTCGCTGGCCTCATTGGGATATACATTGCTCGCCACTTTATACTGCTTTTCTGCATCCCACTGACTGTCCTTAAGAAGCGGAAGCTGGCTGGAAAGATAACTGATGGATTTCAGATCACAGTTTACCAGCCGCAGCACTGCATCTGCCTCCATCAAGGCAATGGCCGAAAGAATGTCATTGGCAATACAGCTTCCACAATCAACGATGATATAGGGAGCGATCTTTCTCAAACACTGCAGTAATTCCTCTGCCTGTGTCCGCTCGTAAGGTGGGTATGTGTATTCATTTTCCCCCTTCCTCATTCCAAGGATTGTTAGATGGCGTATTTTTTTTATGAGTAATACAGTTATGGCGTACCAACGATTCCGACACATGGGTTGCTGCCAGAACACTCCCCAGAGAATGCTCCTCTTCCAGGTCTCCAGGAGGACAGATACAGGGAAGCATCGGTGTATTCATATCACACAGAAGGAGAGCTACATCCTTCTTCTGCATGGCAAGACGCGCCGCCAGCTTCACTGCTGTCGTGGTTTTACCAGATCCAGGACTTCCCCAGACTGCCAGCATTTGATTCTCATTTTCCGGTTCCCAGTCAGGAGAGCTGTCCCCGGCTCCCCTGCTGAAAATACTGTTTTTTAGAAAATTCAAGCTTACTCCACCCCGCTTTCCTCTGTTTCGCCCTGTCTGGTTTCCTCCTGCTCCTCTGCTTTGGTTTCCTCTGGCTCCTTATCAGAATGATCCAGTGCCTCGTTTTCTTCCGCTTCTCCTTCCATATCTTCTGGAGGATACAGTTCCGTTAATATCTGGTTTTGCGCTTCCAAAAACTGCCCTGCACTCTTTTCATCCCCGCGATACACCAGAGATAAATGCAGTTTTCCATCTGCCTCCAGTTCTGCCAAAACCATTGACTGCTCTGGTGTTACCAGCAAGGTAACGGTTCCAGGCAGCTCACGATCCGCTCCATCTTCCAGTTCTTCTCCCGTATTTGCGTCATATCCACTGTTTGCAGTCACAGCAATGACCTCCACATACTGAAGTTCCGCAGGAATTACTGTTTTCCCTGCTTTCTATAATCTGGAGCTATGACTGACACAATATCGCCGCTCTTTAGCTTTCCGGACAATCCATTGGCAAATGCCTTAACCGTAACAGAGATTGCCTGCTTTTCTCCTGTCAGATGATAGAGATAGGCATTTTCTGCCGCCGGCTCTTCTGCAATCTTGGATGTCAGGATGTAATCTCCTGGCGCCAAATCTGCAGATGCAAATGCCCCAACTACAGTATCCGAATGCTTTACTACATCATCCGGCAGGTTATAACTGCCAACCTCTATGGTCTTTACCATGTCAGAAGTAATTTCTTCTCCCACTGAAATTGGTTTTACTACACGGACAATTTCCGTCTTTTCACTCATAGCCTTATTAAACAATGGTGTAACTGCAAAGCAGATGATCAAAGACAGCACGATGCAAAGCACACCAAGTACAGTCCTGTTTTTCAAAAATCGCATTTCATCTCCTCCAACTCTTTTCCTTATTTTGATTCCTTTTTAACCAGTGTTCCACTGACTGCTGTCTTCCTATTTTCTGTTGTGGTATACGATGGCCGCAACCATTGTAAGCGGCACTGCAACACAAACCATGATCCATAATTTCTTCTTCATATCATCCATCCTCCTAATCTCATACAATAAACAGCTGCCGCTCCTCCTGCCAGAAACGGTCCCACAGGAAATGCTTCTTTATCTCGTTTTCCCTTGAACCGATTCCACAGGCAGACCATACAACCATACATCACAAATCCTGTCAGTCCTAAACAGGAAGCAGTCAGGCTTGCCGGAAGTCCCAGTACCAAGCCGGTTGCTCCTGCCAGCTTGATATCACCGCCGCCCATTCCACCTTCCCTCTTGCAAAATAATGCAACTATGAGGTATGGCACTGCCCCTAAAGCTCCAAGCAGCTGTCCGGGGGCAAAGTTCAGAAAGGAAAGCAGGGCAATCCCTGCCTGGAATCGGTCCGGAATAATCCGGTACCGAAGATCCCAGGCAGAAACCGCAATAAGCAGCGAGAAAAAAGCACTGCCTGTACCGCCTGAAGCAGCGATATCCTGATCTCCATATCAACCGCTATAGTCAAACATTTCCTGCACTCTGCGTACCAGTGTAGGAAGTACGGTATCATTAAACAGTGCATAAAGACCTGCCAGAAGCAGTGCTCCCAGCACAACTGCGATCAGGATCTTAATGGCTGTGTCCACATATCCCTCACCGGATGTATCCTGAAGCTTGTTTTTTACATTCCACATATGCATAACCATTGCATTTCGATAATTTACCAGCTGTCTTTTAATATTCTTCATTTGATCTCCTCCATTGATTTTCTGTTTTTGTTCTCTGTACCCCTTAAATCAGACCATGTTCTGCCCTGGATTTTGAGGGGGTGCTGTCTGTAAGGTAGATGCCTGTGCCATGGACAGTGCCTCTCCATAAGCTCCCAATACCGCCTGTTTCAGCTCGTTGCGGAATTCCTCCGTCACAGGAAAACAGATATCCTTGTATCCATCCTGTGTTTTCCGGCTGGGCATAGACATAAAGAGCCCATCCTTACCTCCCTCGACGATTTTGATTCCCCGGACGGCAAAACATCCGGCGATTGTGCGGATGCATAGGCTCTGATCCCGCCCTGTACTCCTGGTGGATACATAGATGTAATCCGAACGTCTAAATCTGGCATACTGATTCTTCCTCCTTTGTTTTTTTCTGCTCATAAACCGTTCCTTTCTGGATCTATTTCAGTCAAGCAGACAGACAAAACTGCATGCTAAAACTGCATGGTGTGTATGAATTCCTCCGCCAGTTGCGACTCTGTAAAATCAATTCTCTTAAAGTCATAACGATCCACATAAAAAAAGGAACTCCCTGTTTCATCATAGAGTTCCAGCACATCACTAATGGATAGCCCATGACCTGTATAACCGGACGGCGGATGATACCTGAATTTATCATAGAGTTCTTCCAGGTCATTGGTGTCAGATGCCCCTTCATAGACTTTGATATAAAAATCCGGCTTGGGGGAGCCATATTGCTGCTCCATCTGGGAAAGTGCAAGGAACTTCATATGCACATCCACATCTCCTCTCAGTTGCCAGATGCGTACATCTTTTAGCCCCTTTGCCGATTCCATATCTTGCTGGCTATTTGCCAACCGGTCGTAGATCCCGTCCTGCCACTGAATTTTTTGGATATTCCTCTGCTTACGCAGGAAGCTTTCTAATGCTTCATTCTGAAACATGGGATCCACTACTGCACATCCTTCCGTCACACGACCTACCCGGTTCCCATAATACCGGATCACTCCATTTTCAATCTGAATCTGCTTCATTTCCCTTCCCTCATTTCTAAATCATCTCCATCCCCCCGTCCTTCTGTACCTGTTGAAACTGTTCCAGACTCTGCACATCGGGAAAGATCATCCTTCCCTCTAACATTTCCAGTACGGCAAAATCATCCCTGTCGCAGATCAAAATCCGATACTGGTAGTCCTTCTGCATCATTACATAGCTCCATACTTCCTCTGGATTTACCAGCCATACCCCTGACGCATAGCGTCCATCCGGCAGAAAACTGTATCCAGAATATTCAGGGGAATGTCCATGTAAATCCAGCGCCCCAAATGGACGGATCTGGGAGAGCTGGAGTCGTTCCTTTTCCCCCAACAGTTCTGGCCGCAGCACACCAACCACATCCCTGTTCCAGCAGTGCCATGCCTCCCCAGTAGATAGGGAAACCAGATGGGCAATGGAGTGTCTGGGATTTTCTGTTTTCTGGATATTCGTACAGAAAAAAAGCTGCCCTGTGTAATGCTCTGGTAATACCTTTGAGGGAAGAACCACCACCCGGTTCTGGATAGATGCCTCCTTTTCTGTCTGCATACAATCCTTTTCTGTGAATTCCTGCATGATCTTACCCCTCCTTTTTCTGCAGCAGTCTGCTCAGTTCTCCGATTAGATCCAGTCGGAGGCTGTCCGGCATAAACTGAAATGCAGTACGGACATATGCCTCCACTGCCTCCGGAGACTGATCTCCCACCTCGATAACCTCTACCTTCCGAACTGTAATTTTTCCACCCGCCATTCCCAGACAAACAATATCCCCATACTCCAGCTTTGCCGCTTCCCTCATAGATTTTGGAATCAGGACACGTCCCTTTCCATCCACTAAACGATACATCGGTTTACTCATCTGGTCCTTTTCTCCTTTCCCATCAATGCCTCCACTTCATTGGGTTCAATCCCCAGTTCATCGAACACCTTCAGATAAGGTTTGCAAACCGTCTGTACCGGAGCCTCAATACCAATCAGAATCACTCCGGGGACTGTTTCTATCATCAAATCACAATCAAGCGGAATCCCAGCCGTCAGTAACAGTTCACTAGGCACAGAAAGGACACCGTTTTCCTTTTTTTGCACCATTGTTTTTCTCTTGTTTTCTGTTCTCATAGCACCTCTCTTTCCGGACAGATTTCTTCCCGGATCTCATAATGATCCGTTTCTCCATCTCCCCACATTCCAAATAGATCCAGCTGTCTTGGTTTTGACCGCTCCCTCTCACCAGGATCATAATTGGTAATAATGACCTCTGGAAACTCACAACCGCCCTCATACCTCTGAGCCAGGTTATTGATGCGGGTAACAGCTGTAATAAAATATCCTGCATACAGTTCCCGGATGAAATCGCAGTCATTGTAACTGACCATCCACTTCCCCCTGCTCCCTGTCAGAGTGTCTCGGAGCCGTTTGTGATCCTCTTTTCGGAATACCACTGCATAATGACCTTCCGTCTCATAATAGGGCGGATCGCAATAAAAAAAGGCACTATCCCGGTCATACTGCCGAATCAGTGCCTCAAAGTCTTTATTTTCTATTACGGTATCTGCCAGCCTGCGGGATGCCTGCCAAATGGTGTCAAAGCAGTTCTCACATCAAACGGACGGCAGCCAAAGGACGTGCAGCCACTTC
>ENA-OQED01000590-OQED01000590.1-human-gut-metagenome-genome-assembly--contig:-NODE-590-length-14313-cov-1.096715_pt1 | contig 14313 bp, 17 predicted proteins | sample MGYA00242790_ERZ504625 | MGnify/ENA primary metagenome ERZ504625 (study PRJEB26092, sample SAMD00036345) | human gut metagenome | host: Homo sapiens | study: EMG produced TPA metagenomics assembly of...
AGAAAACTGGATTGAACTGACGGCAAACGGAGATTTCGTCGAGAGTTTATGTGCTAGCTGCTATCACCGAGCGCACTGTCTGAGGCAAAGCCGAGTTTGCGCGAATGACAGCAAACAAGCGCACGTAACGAACAGAATCGCAGTGTGTCAGGAAACCAGTTTTTCTATCTCTGTGCAGATTCGTGATTACTCATAATTAATGATTACTCATATCTTAACATATACGCGGCAATAACTCTCCCCCCGGCTGTGGAAGGAGTGCCTGAGTGCCGATTTCAGTGGTCATGACGACTTTACCCGGCTGATCATCAATAACTTCTCCGATAATGGCAGCATCTTTGGAGTATGGACATTTGCGGAGAGTCTCTACGATTTTTTCAGCTTCGGCTTTTGGTGCCATGATGACCATACGGCCTTCGCATGCCAGATAAAGTGGTTCGAGTCCGAGCATGCCACAGACTCCTTTGACTTCCGGTGCTACCGGAACGGAGGCGGCATCAAGTCGAATCCCAACATTGCTCTGTCCGGCTATTTCATAGAGAACAGTTCCGACACCACCTCTTGTAGCATCGCGGATTACATGGAGATCATGAGTCGTGTTCATAACAGCTTCTACTGTTTTCCAGAGAGGCGCGCAGTCGCTGGTAACATTTGCTTCAATTCCGAAATCTTCTCTTGCAAGAAGGATCGTGCATCCATGTCTTCCGACATCTCCGGTCACGATAATCGCATCTCCCGGCTGCGCAAGTGTTCCGCCAACATTTACTCCGTCTTCAATCTGTCCCATTCCGGTCGTTGTGATAAAAACACCATCCACCTGTCCTTTTCCGGCTACTTTGGTGTCTCCGGACACGATATGTACACCTGCTTCTGCCGCCGTTTTTTCCATCGCAGAAACGATTTCTTCCAGTTTTTCCATCGGAAATCCCTCTTCGATCACAAATGCACAGGTCAGGTATAATGGTTTTGCTCCCATACATGAAAGATCATTGACCGTACCGCAAATGGAAAGCTTTCCGATATTTCCTCCCCGGATAGAATGCCGGTGATACGATAAATCCATCCGTAGATACTGCCATCTTACCGACCGGAGGTGCCAGGACGGCTGCATCATCCGCAGTCAGATCCGGATTATCAAAATGTGCTTTGAAGATCATATCGATCAGCTCTGACGTCTGGTGTCCTCCCGCACCATGTGCCATCGTCACAGTTTTCCCCACTAATTTCGCTTTTCTTGCTTCGTTATCCACATACTCGTTCATTTTGTCCACTTCCTTGCTATTTTCCGTCTGTTTTTCTTATTCTCTTCCATACATATAATATGCTGAACAGGCTCCCTCACCGGATACCATACATGCACCTACCGGATGCTGCGGTGTACAGACCTTTCCAAATACTTTACAGTCGGATGGTTTACATTTTCCCTGTAATACATCCCCGCATCTGCAGGCCGGATTCGCCCTTCCTTCCATCTTCGGAACCTGATATTTCTTTCTGGCATCATACATCCCCCATTCATCACGTAAACGAAGTCCTGATCCCGGTATGATTCCGAGTCCTCTCCATTCACTGTCACATGCTTCCATCAGCGTATCCACCAGTCTCTGCGCTTCTTTACTTCCTTCTTCTGTCACTACACGCGGATAACAATTTACAAAGAAAGGTTTCCCTTTCTGAAAATGTGTCAACGCAACTGCCAGTGCAGTCAGAAGTTCTCTTGCCGTAAAGCCTGCCACCACACCGCTTACACCTTCCTGCACCAGTTCTTCACAAAGCTTTGTTCCTGTGATCGCATTGACATGTCCCGGATATAAGAAAATGTCTGCGCTTCCTTTTAATGCTTCGTATGCCTGCGGCATCGTTTTTATTTGCGATCAGCATGGAATAGTTCGTGATTCCTTCTTCTTTTGCTTTTTTGACAGACAGACATCCCGCCGGAGTCGTCGTCTCGAATCCTACAGATAAGAATACAACCTCTTCTTCCGGATGTTCTTTTGCATATTTTTCCGCATCGGCAGGTGAATAGACGATATGGATCTTCCCGCCTTCGCTTCTTGCATCTGCCAGACTCTTCTTACTTCCCGGCACACGCACCAAATCTCCGAATGTACAGATTGTCACACTCTTTTCCAGCGCCAGATAAACTGCCTCATCGATATAACTTACCGGTGTGACACAGACCGGACACCCGGGACCAGAGATCAATTCTACCTGCTTTGGAAGAAGTTTGCGGATACCCAGACGGAAGATTTCATGTGTATGTGTTCCGCATACTTCCATGATCCGGACTGCAGGGCCGTCATATCCTTCTATGATCTCTCTTGCCGTTTTCTTTCCTTCACTCATTACAGAAGTTCCTCCATCAACTGATCTGTCTCACTGTCATCTTCATCGGTAATTTTTGCAATGGCGATTCCTGCATGCACCATTACATAATCTCCCGGTTCCAGATCTTCCAGTAATTCTGAAGAGACCGATCTTTTTGCACCCCCCGCGTCTACAACTGCCGTACCATCACTGATACGGACTACTTTTGCTGATAATCCTACACACATGTTATTTTCCCTCCTGAATATACTGCATGGCATATGCTGCCTGCCCCAGTGCGATCCCGCCGTCATTTGTCGGGATCAGGTGATGTCTGAGTACGGTAAAATGTTCTTTTTCCAGACCTTCTTCAACCATTCTCAACAACAGCCGATTTTGGAATACACCGCCGCTTAATGCCACACAATTACATTTTGTTTTCTTTCTGATCTTCCTGCAGCCACAGATTATAAGGTCTGCCAGCTTTTGATGAAAGATATAAGCTAATTTTTCTGCCTGAATGCCTTCTGTTTTCTTCTCTATCAGTATATTTTATAAGGCTTCCTGTCTGCATAATCAGCCTGTCTTCCGGCTCTTTCTTTTCTTCATCCGGACCGCTTTCACCATCTTCCGGCTCATCAATTTCCCAGATTTCTTTCTCATAAGCTTCTGCGGCAAATTCAAGTGCCATCGAAGCCTCCCCTTCGAACGTAGACTTCGTCCGGATTCCGAGAATTGCACTGACTGCATCGAACAGACGTCCCGCACTGGTTGATAGCACAGCATTCATTTTCCGGTCCGCCATGGCAAGAAGCACTTTGCATTCCGGTTCACTGCACAGGTTAATCTTCTTTACAATCTCCATTGTCTGCTCTTTATCCTGTGTCTGCTGATAGATCAGTGAAACTGCAATTCGCCATCCCTCTTTAGCAGAAATGTCGCCTCCGATCTGAAGAAATGGTTCGATACTTCCCATCCGTTCAAATCCGTGATAATCTGCAAGCAGAAGTTCGCCTCCCCAGATGGTTCCATCTGTACCATATCCGGTTCCGTCGAATGCCACGCCGATCACCTGCTCTTTCCGGTCATTTTCTGCCATACAGGATAAAATATGTGCATAATGATGCTGGATTTTTACGACAGGAAGTCCCAGTTCTTCTGCAACGACTGTCGAGTTGTATTTTGGATGCAGATCACATGCTGCAACTTCCGGTTCTACCTCCAGAAGTGTCTCGAATCTGTGGATCGTCTCTTGCAACGCTTTTACAGTACGGAGATCTTCCAGATCCCCTACATACGGGGACAGATAGAAACGTCCATCCACCCCGATACAGAATGTATTCTTAAGTTCTCCGCCTGCTGCCAGCACCTGTCCTTTCCACGGCATTGTCACCATCGTCGGAAGCGGTGCATAGCCTCTGGAGCGCCGGATCATATAAGGCTCTCCCTTATAAAAATCCATCACCGAATCGTCCGCCCGGATCCGGATCTTCCGGTCATGAGAAAGGGTCAGATCACATAGTTGTGACAGTTCCTCCACCGCTTCTTTATCATCCCTGCAGATCGGTGCACCGGAGGTATTGCCGCTCGTCATTACGAGATAATCCGGCATCTCGATTCCATCGTCATATCGGAATAACAGCATCTGTACCGGAGCGTATGGGAGCATGATGCCGACTTTCGGATTCCCCGGAGCGACAGACTTGCAAAGACCTGTACTGTCTGCAGATTTTTTCCGTTTTTCAAGTAACAGGATCGGCTTCTGGTGTCCATCCAGGATCTCCTCCTGTACTTCATTTACCAGACATTCCTGCTTTACCGCTTCCACATCCCGCGCCATCACGGCAAACGGTTTCGCCGGACGGTTCTTTAATGTCCGCAGTCTCTGTACTGCTTCCTCGTTCGTCGCATCACAGCAGAGATGGAATCCGCCGATTCCCTTGATTGCCACGATCCCGCCATCATGAATCATTTTTCTTGTGGCAATGATCGCAGCTCTTCCCCGTTCTTCCCTGCCGGTCAGATACACTTCAGGACCACAATCGTTGCAGCATACCGGCTGTGCATCATAACGTCTGGTCGCCGGATCCTCATACTCCGAAGCACAGTCCGGACACATCGGGAATTCCTTCATGCTGGTCCGTTCCCGGTCATATGGAAGTGCATCCAGGATCGTAAGTCTGGGACCGCAGCAGGTGCAGTTGATAAATGGGTGCAGATAACGCCGGTCTTTTAGATCGTACATTTCTTTCTTGCATTCTTCGCAGATTGCAATATCCGGCGAGACGAAGATCTCCCCTTTTGTCTTCTCGCTTTCTATGATCTGAAATCATTGAATTTCCCATATTCTTCCTCTTTTACATCTTCTGTATTGATCTTCAATATGGCAGCTCTCTTCGGCGGCTGATTTTCCAGTTTCTCCAGAAAATCTTTTACACATTTTTCCTCTCCCTGTGCAAAGATTTCCACATAGGGACCTTTGTTACACACACTTCCGGTGATTCCGGCAGCCGCTGCATGACGGCTCACAGTCGGTCTGAAGCCGACGCCCTGCACAATTCCGTAGACACAGATTTTCTTTGTTATCATCCGTTTCTTCCTCCTGTCTAAAACATATAGGTTTCCCATATATCCTGCTTACACGTTAAGCTTTCCTGACACTGCAAAATGCGTCAGCGGAATAAATACCCCTTCAAATCCCGGAATCATCCGCTCCATACACGGATCTGCAAAGATCACATCATATCCTTCTTTTTCCACCAGCAAAATGAAATCATCCTCTTCTTTCAGACTAATATCATCTGCGGCATCAACATTCAGATCCGTTAAAATCTCCTCTTTCCGCATGAACCATGTCGCTGTTGTGATTGCTTCTTTTTCCCCGGTTCGTTTTTCGATCTCCTTACGCACCGCATTTGCAATCACCTGCTGCTGTACGATCAGGATCTTCTTTCCTTGATAATTCACTTCCGGCACAAGTTCTGATGCCAGTGGATAGGCAATCTCATATGGTGTTCCGAACTTCTTTTGCAGATACTGCGCTGCTTTTAATGCTGCCGGAGATACGACCACATTCTTCGCTGCCAGAGAAGCATTTCTCACTTCATCCAGTCCGTCTCCCATGCCATAGCAGATGGCACGCATTCCCTGGTCTGCATATACTTTCCGGATCTTATCTGCTGCCTTCAGGTCACTGACATCCTGCGGAGTCATGCCGATAATCCCGATACGTGGTCTGTCTTTATCATTCATACCCTCAGACTCTTCATTCTTGTCACTGAATTTCTCGAACAATGTAAGATATGCCTTTTCTTCTCCCTTGTCATACAATTCCATTCCATCTGTATTCACCGTCAAGACCGAAAGATCCGTCTTCTTAGACAGCATCCGTTCCAGCGCCCGGTAATCCGTCCCGATCACTGCGGGAACCGGAGTCCCGATCACTGCTGCGAATGTCACGTCCAGCTTTTTTGCCGCATCTGCAAGTTTTGCGACCAGTCTGTCGTCTCTTCCAAGGATCGCATCCATATCACGAAGTCCCGCACTGAATACCGCACTTCTTGTTTCAAACCATCTTGGCTCATCGAAGCCGCACACATTTCCCGTACATCCACCTGCATCACAGATGACCAGCATTCCGCCAAGTTCATATAATACCGACACTGCCCCCGACTGATCCGGTGCAAATGGTGTCAAATATTTTCTTAATCCTTTCATTACCTACACCTCCAACAGTCTTTCGCACAAATGTCTCACACCCGCATATCCGTACGGCTGCACTTCTTCGTTCCACATCACGTTTTTCACATCCGGATGATAGTAGCAGGCATCTTTGCCAATTGTAATTGTAACCCCGCTCTCTTCCGGATCATAATACAGCATGGTTGGTTCCATATTGGAAAATACTTTTGTCTGCGGACTCAATTCAGATAAATTTTTCAAGTATACAAAATTCTCGGCGGTCAGCGTTCCATAGATCTCAGCCACCCGGAAGCCATACTTTACAAGCGCCAGTGCCAGTTCGAACGGATCCCCGTTCATGCATTCCCCGATAGCGAAAACTGCATCCGACTTCGCAGATTTCAAGCATTTTACGGAATCAAGTGCAGCAGCCTCCGCTTCATGATCTTCGAATGGAATCCCCAGAACATTTCCCAGTGCCTGATACTGCTTCGTTATCTTATCAATCTGGTACAATCTCCGAAGTTCGATAAACGGAATCTGTAATTTCTCATGAAAATCTTCTGCTGCGAATCTCGCTTCCGGATGTAATACCAGATTGAAATTCGCCTCTGCCATCGTCTGGTACTCTTCGTAATCTTTGCATCTGGATATCTCGTGTACCGTCTTTACGCCTGCTTTTTCCAGCATTCCGTATAACTCACAGTCATCCATAAGTGGTGAGAAAAATCCCAGCAGATTCACGACATTTCCTTTTTTCTTCTTTGGTTCCAATAAAGAATATAAGGACTGACGCACATGCACCATCGGCGGCTTCCGTCCTTCTCTTGTCAACGCATACATATAACACGGTCTGACCGGAAGTCCTGTCTTTTCTTCGGATTTTCTGCAGATACGTTCCATATCTGTTCCAAGAAGCGCATCCACGCAGGTAATGCAGATCATCACAACCGACGGCTTCTTCTCCAGACTGTCACAGATCTCCTGTACTGCCTTTGGCACTTTTTTCAGATGTCTTCCCGTTACGATATCGGTCTCATCCATCGTAAGATAAAAGAACCGATCCTCATACTGCGGCATGGAACTGATCATGGACGTATTCCGTCCGCAGCATCCCGGTGCCACGATCAGCATAATCGAATCCGGGATCGCAAGCCCCGCTCTCTTTACACCGAATCCTTCCGCTCCCGGCGAGTTAAATGCAAGCGTCGCCGGAGAACTGTAAATCAGATGCGTATTCGACCGGAACTGCTCCGGAATATCATCCCTTCCCCGCTTCTGTAATTCTTCTACCGTACAATAATAGGCAGTCCCTCTCATACCTGTTCCTCATCTTTCCATAATATTTCCGCCAGATCATAGAAGCATTTACTGATGTCCGACTCCGGATTGCCCTCGATCACCGTCTTCCCCTGGTCTTCACAACGGTTAATTTCATCACTTCTTGGAATCTCTCCCACTATGTCAAATCCATGCTCTTTTGCAAATGTCTCTACTTTTTCATTTTCATTTTCTACATTTCTGTGATTCAGTACGATTCCGAACACTCTTGCATAACTTCTGTCTTCAAAGTTCTTTACTGCTTTGGAAATGTTATCTGCCGCATAGAGTGCCATCTTCTCTCCCGATGTCACGATCAGAACTTTTTCCGCATAGTCTTCCCGGATCGGCGCTGCGAATCCGCCGCAGACCACGTCCCCGAGTACGTCATACAGAACGACATCGGGCTTATAGGTCTCGAATAATTTCAGATCTTCTAATAACTGGAATGTCGCAATGATTCCTCTTCCCGCACATCCAAGTCCCGGTGTCGGTCCGCCTGTCTCGATACATAAGACATTTCCGAATCCTTCTTTTGCAATATCTTCCAGTTTCTCCGGTTCTTCGTCTTCTTCTCTCATATAATTCATGACCGGCCTTAGCGGTTCCCCACCGAGCAGATTCATCGTCGAATCTGCCTTCGGATCACAACCAATCTGGATGACTTTCTTCCCCATCGTGGCAAATGCTGCTGCCAGATTGGATGTGACGGTGGATTTCCCAATTCCACCTTTTCCGTAGATTGCTACTTTTAACATGTGTGTTCCTCCTGCATGTTCTGCTTACATATTTGTTCAAATGAAAAAGAACATTTTGTATACATAAGCCGGCTCTCTTTTCGTTATCTGAAGCCGCCTTATTCTGTATACAAAATGCTCTTTTTTGTTTTTTCTAATGCATAATGCGAATACATGGTATAGAAATACCATGTGTCGGAAATAAGGAAGTTCTTAACTATTCCTGCTCGGGATGCTGCCTTGCAGTCAGAGTCGTCCTTGTATATTCTGTTTTCTTTTCTGCTTTCCTGTTTCTTACTATTTTATCATACAATATTATACTTGTGCATCAAAAAAAACTTTTGCTCCGTGATTTTTTATCTCTGCTATCCCTTCACACCTTTCCGATACACCATATATGAGATCACCGCCGTAACAGCCTCCGTGATCCAGAACGCATGCCATACTCCGACCGCTCCCATAAAACGGCTCACAATGAATGCCGCCGGAATGATCACAACCACATATCTGCATAACGAAATGATCAGTGAATGCACGCCTTTTCCAAGACCTTCCAGTGCACCGCTACAGATAACCGATACGGATGAAGCAATGAAGCCAAGACTGATGACTCCAAGTGCCACACTTCCCGCCTGCATCGTTACCGGATTCGCCGTAAATAGCCCCATCAGCTGTCCCGGAACTGCCAGGCAGATTACCGTTCCGACCGTCATCATCACGAGTACCAGGATCAGGCCATCCCGAAAGATCTTATGTACACGCTTATGCTCTCCCGCTCCGTAATTATATCCGAGAAGCGGACGCATTCCCTGCACGATTCCATTTGCCGGAAGGTACAGGAAGGTCTGCAGCTTATAATAGACTCCGAGAACGAATACATAGACTTCCCCATAGCCTGTAAGTATTACATTCAATACAGAGATCAACAGTGACGGAAGTGCCAGGTTCAAACTTGCCGGAATTCCGATCACGTATAACTTCTTCCATAATCTAAGGTCCACCTTCAGATATTTCTTTCTGTATTTCACCGGAAGCGGATTCGCGATATAAAGGATCAGATACAGCAGTGCCGCTGCTGCCTGTCCGATTCCTGTTGCAAGTGCGGCTCCTTCGATTCCCATCTTCGGGAATGGTCCGAGTCCGAAGATCATGACCGGATCCAGGATAATGTTGATGACCGCACCTGACATCATACAGGTCATCGACTCTACCATACGGCCGACTGCCTGAAATGTCTTCTCAAATACCAGTTGCCAAGATAATGCTGTGGCAAATAAAAAATGCAATTCTTGAATAACGCACACCATAGTCCACGATCTGTGCATTTCCCGTAAACATCTGTAAAAACGGTCTCATTACGGCAATTCCCAGAATCATAAAACCGATTCCGTGAATGGTTCCGAGCAGCATTCCCTGTGTTGCTGCCCTGTCTGCCATCTCTTTATCCTGAGCTCCCAGGTAAAATGAGATGACCGCATTGATTCCGATTCCAAATCCGATCATCACGGCATTGACCAGATTCTGCACTGGATACACCAGTGATAATGCCGTCATGGCATCTTCGCTGATCCTGGCGATGAAGAAGCTGTCCACAATATTGTAAAGTGAACTCACCATCATAGAAAGCACCATCGGCAGTGCCATTGACAATATCAGTTTTAACACCGGCTGTTCTTTCATATATGTCTGATCCATATAATTTCCCCTTTCTTTTTCCACATACATAACATATCAATTTTATTATGGATTTTATGATTTCTATGCACTAAAAAAGCCACATGACCGAACGCATCAGTCATGTGGCGAAAAATAGATTGCTCCAGAAAAATCCACACATGTTTTAGAGGCATATTATAGCATTATCTTTTGACGAATGTCAACCACTGATCCCGTGGGTTTTTAACAAATCTTATTCCTGTTAGATTATGTATTTGGATTATATATTATTCTCCGAGGAAATATCTACCGTATGCATCTGCTGCTTTGATCGCTGCACATACAGTCTCCGGTGTTACCACGAATGGCATATTGTGAAGCGTGTCGTTCTCTGCACAGGCTGCCGTTGCAACTGCCATCAGCTTCTCATCTGTTACTTCTGTGATTCCCAGTTCTTTTAATGTCACAGGCAGTCCCAGTTCGATACACCAATCGATGATATCTTCCAGTTCTTCTGCCGGAATGTTCTCCAGTACCAGCTGTGTAATCGTTCCAAATGCGACTTTCTCGCCATGATACATATGATGGCACTCATCCAGTACGGTAAATCCATTATGAATTGCGTGCGCTCCTGCAAGTCCTCCACTCTCAAATCCGATACCACTCAGCAATGTATTGGCTTCGATGACTTTTTCTACAGCCGGTGTACATGCTCCTGCTTCCAAAGCAAGTTTTGCCTTTACTCCTTCTGCCATCAGCGTATCAAACAGAGTTTTGCAAGTGCGATCGCTGCCTGTGTGACCTGTCCGCCCGCACATGTCGTTGCTCCACTTGCCTGACAGGCTCTTGCTTCAAAATATGTTGCCAGCGCATCACCCATTCCGGAAACGGTAAGTCTTACCGGTGATTTTGCAATGATCTCAGTATCCATCAGAACCATGTCCGGGTTGGCCGGAAGGAATAAGTACTCTTCGAATACACCAGCATCTGTATAAATAACAGACAGTGCGCTGCAAGGTGCATCTGTTGAGGCGATCGTCGGACAAATCAGAACCGGTGCTTCTTTATAATAAGCAACTGCCTTGGCCGTGTCCAGGATCTTACCACCGCCGATACCGATCACGACATCACAGCCCTTCTCATTCATGATGTCTACCAGTCGGTTGATCTCATTCTTACTGCATTCTCTGTTGAAATACTCGTACACAGGTGTGATCTCGTATCCTTCAAATCCGGTATTTACAACGTCCCCGATACGTTTATATCCGGATTCTGTAATCAGTACGAGTGCTTTTTTGCCATACTTCTGAGCATATTCACCCAGCTTCTTCAGCTCACCTGCACCCTGTACATATTTACTTGGACTACATAAAATCTTTGCCATGATATTACCCTCCTATAATCTTCACGTTTTATATGTTATTTTATTAACAATCTGGTTTTATTGTATGCTATTGATACAATTGTGTCAATAAAACAGGAGGAAAACATTTACTTTTCTTAGTGTCATATCACTATGCCCTGACAGTGATCTATCTCATGCTGAATAATCTGTGCCGTCCATCCGGTATATTTCTGTCTCTGCTTTTTGAAATTCATGTCCTGATATTCTACTTCAATCTCCTGATACCGGGTGCATTTTCTCACACCGGTAAGGGAAAGGCAGCCTTCTTCCGTCTCATATTTTCCGAAACGTTTTACAATCTTCGGATTGAACATTGCCATATTCATGAATCCCATATTAACGGCTATGATACATTTCTTCACTCCGATCATATTCGCTGCCATGCCGACACAGCCTTCCTCGTGCGCTTTCAATGTATCTAACAAATCCACTGCAACCTGCTTGTCCGCCTCTGTTGCCGGCTCGGATCTCTGGTTCAGGAAAAATATGTCTTTCATAATCGGTCTTATCATGCTTTGTTACTCTCTTTCGTATGTGTCTTCATATAATTATAGAATTCCTGATGCAGCCGCTGGAATTCTTCCGGTGCATGCATCGCATGTCTGTAAAGAAATCTGTTGCCAAATTCACTCTGATATACTCTGCTTAGAACCCCTGCCAGCATTCCTGTCGGCATATCTTTGATCATATAAAGCTTTGCCGGGCACAACATTCCCTTCTGGGCGATCCACTTCAGGTTCTTTTTCATCCGATAAGCTGTCAGCGTCATCAATTTTTCATTTGCACAGATTTTTTCCGGATGCCTGCTCTGATAATAAGCATCTGCCAGCGGAATGATCACACCAAGATGTGATATCTGCCAGTGATGCATTTCCGGAACAATCTGATATGGAATGTGGCTTTTTCTAAATATATATGCCAGTGCTTCTTCCCTGCTGCTCTTTCTTCCTCCGATCTCACCGAATGTTGTCGGCTGGATTGCTCTTGGCAGAAGCTGCGCATCCAGAATTCCGCCTTCAATGCAGCCGCCCGCTCCCGGGAATGCCGGAAGGATCCTGCCTTTTCCGCAGATTTTCTCCCACCTTCCATATGGTTTGATCGTATTGACCATAGTGACAACATTCGGACTTTTATTCTTACTGATATCTTCCAGTGCTTCTTCTACTTGATTCTCACGTACGGTCAGGAAAATAAACTGGTAGCGGTCATCCGGTTTTAACTCACTGATCGTCTTAACCTCAACTTTATGCGTTCTTGTCTTGCCTCTGTACCATAGACCGTGTCCCTGTAATTCTTTTAACCGCTGCCCTCTTGCTAAAACTGTTACATCCAGTCCCGCTTTGGCGAATCTGGATGCGTAGAAGCTTCCGATGACTCCAGCGCCGTAGATTAGGATCCGCATGGTGTATTCCTCCTTGGTGTATATTCGTATGTTCTGTATGGTTTCTTGTATTCTTTGATATATATCTTCTGTTATAGCATCTGTTGTAATTCTAACACCCGGACTTTTGGATTTCAACACTGTCCCGGTTTATGGTGCATCTGATCGTATTTTATTTTATGTTCTAAATTTGTTAACAATTCTTTCTAATTCCATCACAGTTTTATCACAATTCAATTCTATACTAGAAATTGTTCAAGAGAACAAACACTTTAAATCTTTTTCATAACTTTTTCCTCAGGACTGCACTCCTCCCAAATAATGCAGTCCTTTTTTAATGGTTGGGAAAAGTGGTTGATAGTAATCCTATTGTGACTGATAATTTTTCAATCGTGCACTAATCAAAAGTTTCAGCTTATATTTTATTTTTTAGTTTCCGATATTACTTAACAACTATTTTCAAAATATCCTTGATTTCTGTTTATCTGTCTCAAATCGCCCGTTCTATATCTATTCCGTCGATTTTAATACATCTTATATTATTATCTATCAGCAAAGATAACTATCTTACGCTATCCCCAGAACTCATTTCACCATATCTTATGTTACTGTTTATCGCTACCGTGTTGAGCAACAACAAGGTAATATCTAAATTTCAATACATCTCATGTTACTGTTTATCGGCGATCCAGCAGTTGAAAGAATCCAAGAAGCTTTATTTCAATACATCTTATGTTACTGTTTATCCGATGGCGCTAGAGGTGTCAAATTGTTCATTCAGATTTCAATACATCTCATGTTACTGTTTATCCCCTTTCCCAGTCCGAAGCCATTCTTCCGATACACATTTCAATACATCTCATGTTACTGTTTATCCAGCCGCCGCACCCGAAGTTGGATTATACAATATTTCAATACATCTCATGTTACTGTTTATCTACTACAGATACACCGGATAAACCGGATAAAGACGAATTTCAATACATCTCATGTTACTGTTTATCGTAAACGTGACAAAATACTCCCAAGTATTTGCCCTATTTCAATACATCTCATGTTACTGTTTATCGGCAGCCTGATCGAGCGTATCATCGAATGGATGGAATTTCAATACATCTCATGTTACTGTTTATCTACCTGGTCTTCCGAATTCGCTACGATTTCTACGATTTCAATACATCTCATGTTACTGTTTATCTACAATATCATTGCCAATGAAGGGATGTCCAGAGAATTTCAATACATCTCATGTTACTGTTTACCACGTCGCTGACATTCAGGTTATCACAGTTCTTTTTCATTTTCAATACATCTCATGTTACTGTTTATCTTTCTCGTCCATAAATATCATCCTTTCCGTAAAAAATTTCAATACATCTCATGTTACTGTTTATCGATAACAACAGTCATGCATCGAAAGACAACATGCATTTCAATACATCTCATGTTACTGTTTATCCTTCTCATAGTCTTTTTTATCACCATCTATTTTCTATTTCAATACATCTCATGTTACTGTTTATCGAAGGGACTTGCTCCGGTGAGAAAAACTCTTACTAAATTTCAATACATCTCATGTTACTGTTTATCAGCCAAGACCGACCACAAAAACAATTAATAACGAATTTCAATACATCTCATGTTACTGTTTATCTTGATGCAGACAAGCTTATAAGAAGAATGAGAATATTTCAATACATCTCATGTTACTGTTTATCCTGATTCAGACGCAGAGCGAACATAAAAAGAAAATAATTTCAATACATCTCATGTTATGTTTATCCAACACGAAGCGCAGCGCAAATACAGCAGAGAGCTATTTCAAT
>ENA-OQED01000592-OQED01000592.1-human-gut-metagenome-genome-assembly--contig:-NODE-592-length-14294-cov-1.456836_pt1 | contig 14294 bp, 18 predicted proteins | sample MGYA00242790_ERZ504625 | MGnify/ENA primary metagenome ERZ504625 (study PRJEB26092, sample SAMD00036345) | human gut metagenome | host: Homo sapiens | study: EMG produced TPA metagenomics assembly of...
ATGAAAGTTTGTTATTGAAAAAATATACCAACAGTGCTATAGTTAAATCACGAAATAAAGAACGTGGTTCTCTAATAAAGAACAATAGAAATGAAACCCGGTACTCAGACCGGGTTAAAAAATAAAATATATTGAGAACAACGTTCCATAATAAAGAACGAACGTAAAGCTAAAGGAGGATTTTCAAATGGCAAACAAACCTTATGTAGTAGTGGAATGGAACGACACAGAGACAGATGCAAAAGGATGGATGTGTGCATATAACTTTGTAGGGCATTACTGTGGCGGCGGTACAAGAATGCATCCTACAGTAACCAAGGAAGAAGTTATCCGTCTTGCAACAACCATGGGATATAAATATAAAGCCTGTGAATCTCTGACAACTGGCGGATGTAAAGCCGGTATCGCTTATGATTACAAGGCTCCGGATGCTGAGGATGTTCTTCGTAGATTCCTCACAGCTACAGCTCCTTATATTAAAGCTGGTGTTTCCATTGGCGGCGACCTTGGTGTTGATTATTCTGTAGTTCTTCGTATTCTTGATGATCTGGGAATCGGAATTCCTCAGACAAAGGCTATGAAAGAAGATCCGGATATTCATCAGGGCATCTTAAACCATGACAGAGCAGAGAAAGAGCTTACCTACGATGGATTCAAGATGTATGACATGATCACCGGTTACGGTGTTGCGGCAGCAGCAGATGAAGCCTGGAAGCTTAAAGGCGGAAAGGAAGGCGCCTCCGTTGTTATCCAGGGATTTGGATGTGTTGGTGCCAGCTGTGTAAACTCTCTGAATAAGATGGGATATAAAGTTGTTGGTATCGCAGATGTAAATGGACTTGTTTATTGCAAAGATGGCCTTGATATTCCGAAACTGGTAGCAACCAGACTTCCGAAGGGTGAATTAAATAAAGAAGCTTTTGAAGATAATTATGAAGTACTTCCGAACTCCGAATGGCTCAGCCAGGAATGTGATATCCTCATTCCGGCAGCTCTGGAAGATGTTATCAATAAAGGATAACGCAGATAAGATCAAAGCATCTCTTATCGTAGAGGCAGCCAATATTCCGACAACACCGGAAGCAGATGAGATCCTTCGCAGGAAAGGCATCGACGTAGCCGTAGACTTCATCTCCAACCTTGGTGGAATCCGTATTTACGAGGCAGTTATCTTCCGTATTGTTAAGATTGAGAACATGAGCGATGAAGATGCAGCTGCAGCGATCGTAAAAGATACCGTAGATCTGATCCGCAAACAGACAAAAGTTGTATTTGAAGAATCCGCGAAGACAGGCGAGTTCACAAGAGATGTAGCAAGAAGACTGTTTACTCCTGACAAATCCGACACACCGGATATGTGATGGATGAATAACTGATAAAGTACCAGTATTGAGAACCGATTAAGGGGATGCCCCGTGATGGGGCATCCTTTTTTCAAAGAAGACAGGGTCAGGGGGGGTTGTATGAATTCGAAATTAAGAAAGTATCTTACCATTATTGCGCTGGGGCTTGCAGGCGGCTCGATCTACTTTTTACCATATATAAAGTATGTATTTTATGATGCGCAGATTTCAACTATGGGAATCACCAATACACAGTCAGGACTTATGCTGACAATGTATACAATCGGAAATATGATCTTGTATATTCCAGGAGGTATCATTGCGGATAAGGTATCACCGAAGAAGGCACTGGTAATCTCACTTCTCAGTACAACGGCGCTGGCATATATTTATGCGTTTTCTATGAATTTTGCAGTAGCCATGGTGATCTGGCTGGGACTGTCCTTCAGTACTGCATTTGTATTCTGGTCCTCTCTGATGAAAGCAATCCGTATTATCGGAACAGAAGAAGAACAGGGATTTATGTACGGACTGTATTATGCATGTAATGGTATCACAGGTGCCCTGACCAATACTTTCGCATTAAATGTATACAAAACAGCAGGCAATGATATGTCATCTGGTTTTGTACGCGCCGTAATAAGCGGTGGAAGTGTTGCGGCAGTTGCAGGTATCATTCTTATTTTCCTTATGAAAGAGGAACAAAAAAGACGCATCCGCAGCAGATGACGGAGAACCGAAGTTCCAGCTCTCAGATCTGGGTAAACTTTTAAAGATGCCGGTTGTATGGGTGGTTGCCCTTACGATTTTCTGTGGATATGGATATTACACAAGTACTTCTTATTTTAATCCGTTCCTTACAGAAGTGATCGGAGTATCCCCGGAAAGTTCCGGCCTGATTTCCATTATCAGAAATTATCTTCTGCTTCTGCTTGCACCGGTAGGTGGAATCCTTGCGGATAAAGTGTTCAAATCAACCTGTAAATGGCTGATGACAGCATTTTTGATCCTAGCAGCGCTGTTTGGTATTGTAATGATCCTTCCATCGGATATCAGTCCAATGGCAGCAAGCCTTTACACACTGATCCCGGGTGCATTTGCAATGATGATGTACGGCGTTGTATTCTCCACAGTCAGTGAGGCGGGAATCCCGAGAATGATGACGGGAACTACAATAGGAATTGCTTCAATCATTGGTTACCTGCCAGATTCCATTTATTCCGTTATTTTTGGAAAATGGATGGATCAGCACGGAGCAGCGGGATATAACTATATTTTTACATTCCTGATGATAACAGGTATTATCGGTGCGGTACTGGCTTTCACTATTTACCGTCTTGGAAAGAAAAACAGAGAACAGGCTATATAGAGAGGGTTCGATTATGGGAAAAGAAAATAAAGAAAAATTATATATGAATCCAAAGAGATGCAAGGGCTGCGGATATTGTATCAACGCATGTCCACAGGATGCACTCAGTGTATCCGATTTTGTAAATGAAAAAGGTTACAATACAGTTCAGGTAGATGAAACGAAATGTGTGGCATGTGGTATGTGTTACCGTGTATGTCCGGATTATGTATTCGAAATAAGATGAAGGAGGTCAGTTATGGCTAAGGTATTGTTAAAAGGAAATGAAGCACTGGCCGAAGCTGCACTGGCAGCAGGATGCCGTTTTTACAGTGGATATCCGATCACCCCGCAGACAGAGATCCTGGAGTATTTATCCTGGAGAATGGAAGATGTAGGCGGAACTTTTATTCAGGCTGAATCCGAGCTTGCAGGTATCAACATGGTTCTTGGAGCAGCGGCAGCCGGGGCACGTGCACTGACAACTTCATCAGGCCCTGGATTTTCCCTGAAACAGGAAGGAATTTCATACCTTGTAGCAGCAGACCTTCCGGCAGTTATCGTTGATGTAATGAGAATCGGAACCGGTCTTGGCGATATCGCACAGGGTCAGGGAGACTACTGGCAGCTTACCAGAGGCGGCGGCCACGGCGATTACCACACACTGGTTCTTGCGCCGGCATCCGTTCAGGAAAATGCAGATATGATGGCAGAAGCATTTGATCTTGCTGAGAAATACCGTCATCCGGTACTGATCGCTTCTGACGCTGCGATCGGACAGATGATCGAAGCAGTGGAGATTCCGAAATTTATTGAGCACGATATCAATAAATATGACTGGACGATCAAAGGCTGTAAAAAAGGCGATGAGCAGAGAAAGATCCAGAATGTTTACTATACACATCCAGATTATGAAACTTACCTTTCCAATAAATATGCAGAGATGGAACAGAGAGAACAGAGATACGAATGCATTCAGGTTGAGGATGCAGAAGTTGTTCTGGTAGCATATGGAATCAGTTCCAGAGTCTGCAGAGAGGCGGTTGAGATCGCAAGAGAAGAAGGCTTTAAACTGGGCCTGATCCGTCCGATCACACTGTGGCCGTTTCCTGTGAAAGCTTTTGAACAGGCAAAAGAAGCAAAGGCATTTCTTACCGTAGAGATGAATATCCTCGGACAGATGGTAGACGATGTAAAACTTGCAACAGGCGGTAGATATCCGGTAGATCATTATGGATCGATCTTCGAAATTCCGGAATCTGACGGAATCATTGCAAAAGCAAAAGAAATGTTGAAAAAGGGGGAAGCATAACATGAGATTAGTAGCTCCTGAAACAATTACATTTACACAGAGCGGTTTCTGTCCGGGCTGTGGGCATGGACTGGCTGTCCGCCTGATCGCAGAAGTTATGGAAGAGATGGGTTTAAGTGAAAAACTCCTGGCAATCGTTGACGTTGCCTGTGGTTCTTTAAATATTGATTCCTGGAGATTTGATACCATTATGGCAGCACATGGACGTCCCATCGCAACGGCTGTCGGTGTAAAAAAGATCCGTCCGGAAAATCCGGTCATGGCATATATCGGTGATGGTGCGGCGTATTCCATCGGAATGGCTGAGACCATGCACACTGCAATCCGAAATGACAATGTGGTAACCATCGTTATCAATAACAGCCTCTACGGTATGACAGGTGGACAGTGCGCACCGACCTCTCTGCCAGGGCAGATCACAACCTCCACTCCGAGAGGAAAAGATCCGAAAAAAGCTGGAATGCCATTCCGTGTAGAACAGGCATTTACAGGATTTGATATTGCATACCTCGCAAGAGGCTCCATGGCAGATGCCAAAGGATGATGCAATCCAAGAAATACATCAGAAAAGCTTTTGAAAAGCACATGAAAGGAGAAGGCTTCTGCCTTGTGGAACTTCTTTCTCCATGTCCGACAAACCTGAATATGACTCCGGTAAAGAGTGTGGAATGTATCAAAAACGAGATGATCAAATACTTCCCGCTGGGAGAGTTCAAGGATAAGAAAGAGGAGGCATAGATTATGGGAAAAGAAATTATTTGCGCGGGATTCGGCGGACAGGGTGTCCTCACTGCCGGTATGCTTCTGATAAATGCAGGAATGGAACAGGACAAAAACGTACTGTTTTATCCTTCCTATGGTTCCGAGATGCGTGGCGGTACCGCAAACTGTACAGTAAAAGTTAGCGAAAAGCTGATCGCCAGCCCGATCTCCAAACATCCGGATATTCTTTTTACCATGAATACCCCTGCCATTGACAAATTTGAAGAGAGATTAAAACCAGGTGGACTCCTTCTGGTAAATTCCTCTATTGTTCCGGAAGACCGTAAATACAGAGACGATATTAAAATTATAAAAATTCCTGCAACAGACATTGCGGCAGAAGTCAGAAATCCAAAAGGTGCGAACCTTGTCATGCTTGGAGCACTGGCTGCCAACAGCGACCTGTTCTCAGTAGAATATATGGAATCCGCTATCGTTTCTTTCTTTGAAAAAAAAGGAAAAGGCAAATACAATGAGAAAAATGTAGCTTGCTATCGAAGAGGAGTAGCCGGTAAATAAGATCAGGAGGTGACTGATATATGAATCTTACCAAGTTGTTAAAACCAAAATCAGTTGCTGTTATCGGCGCAAGTGAAAAAGAAGGTTTTGGTGGAGATGTATGCCGTAATACTCTCAGCTATGTAGAAGACATGAGCAGAGTATACTTTGTACATCCGAAAAGAGAAAGTGTATTTGGAGTTCCCTGCTATAAGAGTATTTCCGATATACCGGATACCATTGATATGATGGTGATCTGTACTTCACAGAAAACAGTCATTCCGCTTCTGAAAGAAGGAGCAGCCAAGGGTGTTGGCGGAGCCGTTGTTTTGCCAGCGGATATGGCGAGATCGGAACAGATGAAGGCAGGAAAAATGAGGCGGAACTGATCGCAACAGCAAAAGAACTGGACATTGCAGTCATGGGACCAAATTGTGCCGGATTTGTAAATTACATTGATAATGTGCAGGCTTTCGCTTTTATTTCTGCGAAGAGAGACCGAAAAGGAAGTGTTGGCGTTGTTTCACAGAGCGGCCAGCTGTGCCTTTCCATGATGGATGATCCCGGAATGCGTTTTTCCTACAGTATTTCAGCCGGAAACGGAAAGATTGTCCAGATGGAAGACTATATGGACTTCCTTGTAGAAGATGAAGATACAAAAGTTGTCAGTGTTTATATCGAGGGTGTAAAAAATGCGGCAAAATTTGCAGATGTTCTGAAAAAAGCAGCTGCGAAAAAGAAACCTGTAGTCATTCTCAAAGCAGGAAGAAGTGCCAAAGGCGGAGCAATCGCAGCTTCCCATACAGGAAGTCTCTCAGGTTCCGATGCATCCTTTGATGCAGTTCTGAAAAAATTCGGAGCGATCCGTGTGGATGATCTGGAAGAACTGATTGCCACTTCACTGATGCTTGCCACACTGAATCGTTATCCGAAGAAGGCTGTTTTTGCATCCATGAACCTTTCCGGAGGCGAGACCGGAATCTGTGCGGATGTAGGAAGTCTTAACGGAATCGAATATCCGGATTTTGCACCGGAAACTCTTGCAAAACTGAAAGAACAGCTTCCATCCTATGCATCTCCGAATAATCCGCTGGATATGACAGCCAGTCTTTCCTACGATGCAGATCTGTATGCAGAAGCATTGCGTACAGTCATGGATGATCCAAATATTGAGATGGTACTGATCGGCTATACTCTGCTTCTTGAAGTGGCAGATCCTGCGATTCACTATATGTATCAGGGAATTGAAAAAGTTGTACGGGAAAAAGGCAAGAACTGCAAACCGATTGCCATGATACCGTTTGCAGAAAACACCAGAAACCCGGAATACCAGGAAAAACTCTTCAAGATCGGAGTGCCGATTCTCCCTCCTCCGGTATATGCATTTAAGATTCTCCGTCATCTGGCTGATTTTATTTCCTATACTTCCGAAGGAAAAACACTGGAACTTTCTGCCGGAGCACCAGTTGGCAAGGAGACCTTTGCACTGTCTGAGCATGACAGCAAGATGGAACTTGCAGATTTTGGCGTAGATATTCCAAAAGAAGTCATTGCAAAAACAGTGGAAGAAGCAGCTGCGTTTGCAGAAAGTGCTGATTGCCCGCTGGCTATGAAAGTAGAATCCGCAGACATCCTGCATAAGAGTGATGTTGGCGGTGTAAAACTCAATATCCGTGGAAAAGAAGCAGCTGTAAAAGCTTATGAGGAGATCATGAATAATGTAACGGGTGCGAGACCGGATGCGAAGATCAACGGAATCCTTATGGTTCCCATGCTGAAACCTGGCGTGGAAATGATCATCGGAGTAAACAACGATCCACAGTTTGGTCCTATGATCATGGTAGGAATGGGCGGTGTGTTTGTAGAGGTATTTAAAGATGTGGCTTTATATCCGGCTCCACTGTGTGAAGAGGAAGCTCTGGATATGCTGAAATCACTGAAATCCTACAAACTCCTCAACGGCTACAGAGGAAACGCAAAATGCGATATTCCGGCATTGTGCAAAACCATCGCGGGAATCAGCAGATACGCCAACGCAAATAAAGATACTCTGAAAGAGCTGGATATCAATCCACTGTTTGTATATCCGGAAGGCGAAGGTGTAGGCGTTGCCGATGCACTGATCGTAAAACATGTAAAATAATTATGGAACAGGAAGAGGGGCATTCACAGTCAATGCCCTTCTTCACTCTGGATATGTATCAGAAGAAGCTATCGAGAGACAACCTGGATAATGAGGTAGAATTGGAAAGGTGAAGCCTATGATAGAATTTACAAATGTTTCGAAATCCTATAAAGATAAACTGATCCTGCGGGATATCAATATGACATTTTCTTCCGGGGAATTTGTTGCCATCATTGGTTCCAGCGGATGTGGAAAAACAACCCTTCTGAAAATGATAAACAAACTTCTCCCCATGGACCGGGGAGATATTATCATTGACGGAAAATCCATCCGCGAGATCCCCGATATCAAATTAAGAAGAGAAATCGGGTATGTGGTACAGGAAGGCGGACTGTTTCCACATTTTACAGTAAAAGAGAATCTTGAAATTGTTCCCCAGCTTGAGGGACTGGAACCGGAAAAACGGGAACAGCGGATCAATGAACTCCTGGATATGGTAAATCTTGATCCCAAGCTGTACAGCAACAGCTATCCATGTCAGCTTTCCGGCGGACAGCGCCAGAGAGTGGGAGTTGCCAGGGCATTTGCCACAGATTCTGATCTGATCCTGATGGATGAGCCTTTTTCAGCGTTGGACCCACTTACAAGAGAAGAACTGCAGGACGAGATCGTCAAGCTGCAGAAGGAATACCAGAAAACTATTGTATTTGTCACCCATGATATGGATGAGGCTATCAAATGTGCAGACAAGATCTGCTTTATACAGAACGGAACTGTCATACAGTTCGATAAGACAGAAGAGATCCTGAGGCATCCGGCCAATGATTATGTGGAAAAATTCGTAGGAAAGAACCGTTTGTGGGGAAATCCGAAATATATACATGCATCTGACATTATGTGCAAAGAACCATACACACTTTCCAAAGACAGAACTGTGATACAGGCGCTTCAGGTTATGCGCCAGAATGCGATCAACAGTATTTTTATCACAGAGGGAAAATCCAGGGGATTTCTGGGAATCGTCTGGCTGGAAGACTTAAGCAAACTGGATGTGCAGCATATGTCCGCAAGTATCGGGGATATGATCTCATCCGATTATGTATCTGTTTATGAAGAAAGCTCTCTTCAGGAGATCATCGACGAGATCGATTACTATAAATCCGGAATCATTCCGGTACTGAACGAGCGCAGGGAACTGAAGGGGGCACTGACCAAGAGTATCCTTCTTTCGACACTCAGCAAACGTTACAAAAAAGAACAGGAGGGGTGACAGGTGAATACTTTTCTTGAAGTTTTTATGCAGAGAAGAGAAGAGCTGGTCCAGCTTCTTCTGGAACATATTCAGATGACTTCGGCAGCAGTACTGATTTCCATATGCATCGGTATTCCTCTTGGAATTTTTGTAACAAAAAACAAAAAGGCTTCGTCTATTGTGATCGGAATTGCAAATATCATGCAGTCTATCCCAAGTATCGGCCTCTGGCTTTTCTGGTTCCTGTGGTGGGAATCGGACAGAAGCCGGCCATTATCATGGTTATCATTTATGCCCTGCTTCCGATCATAAAAAATACATATATCGGCATCACCGGTATCCAGCAGTCGGCCATTGAATCAGCCAGCAGCATCGGCCTGACAAAATGGAGGATTTTGTACAAAATACAGATTCCCATCGCAATGCCTTATATTATGGCAGGTGTGCGTATTTCAGCAGTAACAGCTGTTGGAACCGTTACCATTGCTGCTTTTGCAGGTGCGGGAGGTCTGGGATGGCTGATCAATCTGGGCTTAAATGCCAATGATGCGGATCTGGTACTTCTTGGTGCACTGCCTGCCTGTCTTCTGGCCCTGGTGGTAGATTTTGTTCTCGGAAAAGTGGAGAATGCACTGACTCCGGAAGGCCTGAAACCGGTAGACCAGATCACAAACCGTACAAAAGCAGAACGGAAAAGACGAACAGTTATGGCGGTCTGTCTTCTTGTCCTGATCCTGGTAGTTCCATGTTTCGCTTCTGTATACAGTGTGTTCCAGAGAAAAGAAGAGAAAATCGTAATTGGCAGTGAGAACTTTACAGAAGCACTGATCCTGGGAAATATTTACAGCCAGCTGATCCAGGACCAGACAGATATCAAGGTTGAAGAGAAATTTAATCTTAACGGAACCATGATCACTATGTCCGCCATGGAGCGGGGAGATATCGACACATTTACCGATTACACAGGCGTGCTGATTTCCAACGTCCTGAAAGAAGAAATGTCTTCAGATTCGAAGGAAGTCTATGACAGAGTAAAAACAGGCATGGAAGAAAACTACAGCATGCAGGTATCCGATTCTCTGGGATTCAGTAATACCTATGTGTTTGCAGTCACTCCGGAGACAGCAGCGCAGTGTCATCTCACAAAGCTTTCCGAACTTCTGGCTCAGGCGGGCAGCCTGAAACTGGGCTGCACAACAGCATTTACCCAGCGTGAGGATCTTCTGCCCAAGCTAAAAAAAGAATTTCAGGTATCCTTTAAAGAAGTGAATGGTCTGGAAGGAAATATCCGTTATCAGGCACTCACATCTGGAAAAGTGGATGTGATCGATGCTTTTGAGACCGATGCCATACTGAAAAAGATGGATCTTGTGAAACTGGAAGATGATATCGAGTTTTTTTCCGCCGTATCAGGCTGTGTCCATTACCAGGAATGAAACCCTGAAAAAATATCCGCAGCTTCAGGAAGTTATGGATATGATGGAAGGAGCTATCACCACAGAAGAGATGATGGATATGAATTACCAGGTAGATGTAGAGGGAAAAACTCCGAAAGAAACAGCTGTGGAATTTCTAGAAAAAGGAATGATAGAATAAATTTTTAAGCGGTCTGAAATTAGGCCGCTTTTTTGGGAATATTTTGTGAAAATCGCACCTTGACATAAAGCCTTCCTCCGGGTGTATCATATGCAGTGTTAAAGGAGGTAGACTATTATGTTTGAGACATTACAGGAAAAGACAGAAGAGAAAGCAATGGTGCAGTTCCTTGAACGCTTTACAGATTATCCATTTCTGGTAAAGTTCAAGAATTCCGAGTATCATATCGGAGAGGGTGAACCTACATTTACGGTGAATTTTAAGAAAGCGATTCCTCTTGCAGATCTGATGAAAAGTACGTCCCTTGCGCTGGGCGAGGCGTATATGAGAGGGGATCTGGATATTGAGGGAAATCTTTATGAGGCACTGGATCATTTTCTGGGACAGATGGGGAAATTTTCTACCAATGAGTCTGCTCTGAAGAAGATCATGTTCAGCTCAACATCCAAGAAAAACCAGGAAAAGGAAGTAACCAGCCATTATGATATTGGCAATGATTTTTATAAATTATGGTTGGATGAGACGATGAGTTATTCCTGTGGATACTTTATTCATGAAGATGATACATTGTATCAGGCACAGGTAAATAAAGTTGATTATATTCTTAAGAAATTACATCTGGAAGAAGGCATGAGCCTTCTGGATATTGGCTGTGGCTGGGGTTTTCTGCTGATCGAGGCGGCGAAGAAGTATAAGATCCACGGTACCGGCATCACTTTAAGCCATGAGCAGTATGCGGAATTTCAGAGAAGGATCAAAGAGCAGGGACTGGAAGATTACCTTACCGTAGAGCTGATGGATTATCGTGATCTTCCCAAGAAAGAGTATCAGTTTGACCGTGTTGTCAGTGTTGGTATGCTGGAGCATGTTGGCCGTGACAATTATCAGCTGTTTCTTGATTGCGTGGAGAAAGTTCTGAAACCAGGTGGACTGTTCCTGCTTCATTTTATCAGTGCCCTGAAGGAGCACCCGGGTGATCCGTGGGTTAAGAAATATATTTCCCGGGCGGAACCGTTCCGAGTTTACGTGAGATCCTGAACCATATGGCAGAGGATAATTTCCATACTCTGGATATCGAGAATCTCCGTCTGCATTACAATAAGACACTGCTTCACTGGGAAAAGAATTTCCGTGATAACATTGAAAAAGAGAAAACCATGTTTGACGAAGAATTTCTGCGTATGTGGGATCTCTACCTGTCTGCATGTGCGGCAACTTTCCATAATGGAATTATCGATCTTCATCAGATCCTTATGACAAAAGGAATCAACAACGATCTGCCAATGACACGGTGGTATTGATCTTCCCTTAAGCAAGATCAAAATCAGTATCCGAAAAATAACATATATGAATATAAAAACCTCCCGGAACAGTCAGCAGTTAAAAATGCTGTACTGTTCCGGGAGGTTTTTTATCATAACAGATTGCTTCGGAGAAATGAGAGACTGACATCATACCCCCGGTGCAAGGAGCAGCTTTTCAAAATCTTCCTCACACATAGGACGGTAATACAGGAATCCCTGGATCTCATCGCAGCCTTCTTTTTTCAGAAATTCGGCAATATCTTCTGTTTCCACACCTTCGCATACAATGGATTTTCCCATGCGTTTCAGCATATGGAAGACTTCCTGAAGAACGATCTTTGCATTTTCCGTAAGGGAATCGCCAAGGAATTTCCGATCGATCTTTACTTCATTGAACAGCAGATCTTTTAAGGTATTCAGGGAAGAATATCCGGAGCCGAAATCATCCATGGAAATCTGAATATTATGCTGCTTCAGGCCACGGATCACACGGTTGACGGCCTCGGTATTGTTTACATAGGTGGATTCCGTGATCTCAAAAGTAAGGCGTGAAGTGTCCACCTGATAGGTGCGGATCAGTTCGCAGATCTTTTTGACAAAATTTTCCGGTTCCTCAAAGTGCAGTGGAGAGACATTCAGGGAAATGCGAAAATCTGCCGGAAGCTGAATGGAAAATTTCTGAAGCCATCGGAAGGTTTTTTCATAAACATAATAATCCAGACTGATGATAAAACCATTCTGTTCAAATAATGGAATGTACACAGCCGGGGACCAGAGCGTTTTTTCGTCACGGAGCCAACGGACGAGGACTTCCGCACTGGAGATTTTTCCGTTGGTGGGAGATACTTTGGGCTGAAAATAAATCTGAAATTCTTCATTTTTCAGAGCCTGATGGAAGGAATGGAGAATTTCTGCCTGCATTTTTTCCTGCCGGTCAATTTCCCTTGAATAGATGCAGCAGGGCGGAATCATTTTTTTGGAGAGCCGCCTTGCCACATTTGCACAGGACAGTACGGTTTCCGGTGAGGTTTCGGCATCCGGGATAAAGCAGATTCCGGAGTTTGTGCGGAAGAAATTAACGTGGTAGGTATTGCGGATGCGCTGGCTGATCTGCTGATCAAGTTTTGCGATCTGGGACAGAAGCGCTTCACTGGTAAGGTCCGTAATATCTGCAATGCTGACAAATACATCGGAGAAAAAGCGGGTGGTAAGGATGGTAAAGGAAGCTCCTGCCAGCTCTTCATAGACAATATTCAGAATTTCGTCTCCAAGGGAATATCCGTATTTGTCATTGATGTAATGAAAATTTTCTATGTCTGTGGAGATCAGGGCGATGGAGAGGGAACTTCCGGTACTTTTCTGGATCTGCCGGATCTTTTCAGAAAGGGCTTCCGAAGAGATGGCAGGGATTACCGTATTGCGGGAATGGGTGGAAGGGGCAAGTTCCCGGATAGCAGCAATTTTCCTGCTGGCTTTGTCCTGGTACATTTTTTTGTCTGCGGCATTGATCAGATCTTCCATCATAAAATAGTGATTCTGGAAACTGACTTCATATCCGATGGCATAACTTAAAGGCAGTGTAGTTCTGGTGTTGTATTCCTGAACAAGGGAATCCAGTTTCTCTGCCATATGCTGAAGCTCGGAGAGGCTGGTGTTCTGCTGGATCAGGATGAACTCATCTCCGCCATAGCGGGCCAGAAAACTGTCAGAATCCAGGATCCGGGTGAGACAGTAGGTGAAGGTCTGGATAAATTCATCGCCTTTTTCATGTCCGTAAGTGTCATTGACATATTTCAGATTGTTCAGATCAAACATCATGACGCCAACGCCAAAAGTGCTTGGGCGGTTACTTAAGTCCTGAACCAGCTTTTCCAGGGATGTTTTGTTGTGGACACCGGTGATATCCCGAAATGCCTTTACGATAAGACGGGAGAGAAGTTCTCTCTGGATCAGGGAAAGCGCCAGGGTCACAACCAGAAGTGCCAGAGCTGCTTCCATAAGATGAAGTATGGGATAGTAGGATACTTCCGGATCCTGAAGAAATTTCAGAAGATAAAGATCCATAATCAACAGGATCACAAGCGCAAGCAGGGTGCCTTCGCAAAGATGAAGTACACTTTTTTCTTTTTTCATGGGTAAAATAAGTCTCCTTGTTTATTGATAAATAAAATTGAGCAGGCTTTTTCAGGCCTGCACGATGATCATTTTTGTAAAATCCTGACTGATACCGATTTTGCTTTCCTGTATGCGGACGATGTAAGAGCCGAGAAGGTTGATACGATCCGTACAGTTGCGCCTTCGATAAACCCCAGGGTTTCCAGATAATGGCGGTCCCCTTCATTCCCGCATATTTTCTGAATGATATAATCGGTGTTGATATCAGCTAAATTCAGTGGCATGATTCCTCCATAAAAAGCCGTATGTGAACAGTGAAAGCGGAAAGATATCCGCCAACATAAATTAGTTACAACTAACATTATAACGCGCAGAGATTTTGTGTCAATGGTTTTGGAAAAATAAGAAACATTTTGTCATACAGGACGACAGGTGAAGGTGTTTGTGTTATGATAAAAAAGCATAGAGAAGATCCAATGCAGATAAAAAATAAGTTTAGGAAGATAAGCGGGAATCCTCGGTAATTCAATTGCCGAGATGAAAGCGTAAACTGTGCATATCTGCACATTATAAGTAAAATATATTTATTTTTTTACTAAAAATGCTGTATCCAGCTTTATTAAAAAAGAAAATATGTTC
>ENA-OQED01000593-OQED01000593.1-human-gut-metagenome-genome-assembly--contig:-NODE-593-length-14267-cov-1.487977_pt1 | contig 14267 bp, 18 predicted proteins | sample MGYA00242790_ERZ504625 | MGnify/ENA primary metagenome ERZ504625 (study PRJEB26092, sample SAMD00036345) | human gut metagenome | host: Homo sapiens | study: EMG produced TPA metagenomics assembly of...
CTTGGGCGGGGAAACGGGTAAAATGCATTGGGCTCCCGGCCGGAATCGCCGCCGAAGTTGCCCGGATGGTAACGATGGAGGCTAAGCTGTCCGTTGCCGGGAGTGCGCGGGCGGAATACCTGAATATGCAGTTAAGCCCGTTCCGGGACGCGCTGAGAAATAACGTGGAGCTTGCTGCTGCCCTGGGCGGGATAGTCTTTAAGCCCTATGTATGCGACAACAAGCTTGTGATTGATGCAGTGCAAGGGGATTGTTTTTACCCCACTTCCTTTGATACGTCTAACCGGATGACCGGAGCAATTTTTGTCGATCAAATTGTTAGGCGCGATATCGTTTACACCCGATTGGAGCGGCACGAATACACCGCCGGTACGCACATTGTTCAAAACAAGGCGTTTTCCAGTGGGAACACGATGAACCTTGGAAAAGAAATATCGCTGCAATCCGTACCGGAATGGGCGCAGATCGCGCCGGAAGTCTCCTTCTCCGGCACAGACCGCCCTCTCTTTGGATACCTCAAAATGCCATTCGCAAACCGGATCGACAGGCATTCTCCTCTTGGAGTTTCTGTTTTTTCTGGGGCGGAAGAACTGATACGGGATGCAGACGAGCAGTATGGGCGCTATCTGTGGGAGTTTGAGGGCGGAGAACTCGCCATCGACGCAGCGCAGATTATTTAATGACCGCGCAGGACGGTAAACAGGTTTTGCCGAAAGGGAAGCAGCGCTTGTTTCGCGCCCACAACTCAAAAGACGCCAATTTTTACAATGTGTTTGCGCCTGCGCTGCGCGATGAATCCATCAAACGCGGATTCAATGCCATTCTACAACGCATTGAATTTGCTTGCGGCCTAGCCTACGGAACACTTTCTGACCCTCAGACGGTCGATAAAACGGCGGAAGAAATACGAGCCAGCAAGCAGCGCTCTTACTGCACGATTAAGAGCGTACAGCGTGCCGTTGAGGCTGCGATTGACGATCTGGTGTATGCGATGGATCAGTTAGCCAGCGCCTATCATTTGGCGCCTTCCGGTCCCTACGAGGCAACATATGACTGGGATGATAGTATTATCAACGATCCTGCCGCGCATAAACAACTGTTCTGGCAATACGTACAATCCGGGAAATTTCCTATGTGGCGATACCTGGTCAAGTTTGAAGGATACAGCGAGAAGGAGGCGAAGGAGATCGCGGGTGAAGGCAGTGGTAGCCTCTCGAACCCGTTTGGTTTTGAGGCGGGTGAAACCTAATGCTGGATCCCGTTTATCTTGATCACGTCTCGGATGATATGATTGAACTGTACACCGAGCTGGATCAAGCCATTGTCCGCGATATCGTCCGGCGGCTCGTCAAGACGGGGGTCATTACGGATACCGCCCGCTGGCAGATCCTCCGGGCGCAGGACAGCGGATTGTTGTATGATGAGATCATTGCGGAGGTTGCAAAAATCTCCGACACATCCGCAGCTCACGTCCAGGCGATGTTTGAGGATGCCGGCATCAAGGCGGTACAAAACGACGCAGCAATATATGAGGCCGCGGGCAAGTCCCCATTGCCGCTGAAAATGTCCCCCGCGGCTATGGGTGTGCTGAACGCAGGGCTGAGTAAAACAAACGGCCATCTGCGCAATCTCACAATGACAACCGCAAGCCAGGCACAGCAGGCATATATCCGCGCTGCGACGCTTGCGGAGATGCAGATCGAAAGCGGCGCGTTTGACTATGCAACGGCAATCCGCAACTCGGTACAAAGCGCCGCGCAGGAGGGCGCATGGGTGTCCTACCCCAGCGGTCATAGAGACCGGCTGGACGTAGCGGTTCGCCGGGCTGTGCTCACCGGGGTCGGCCAAACCACCGGCCAGATCGGGCTTGCATACGCGCAGGACATGGGTTGCGATCTGATGGAGATTACCGCGCATGCGGGTGCCCGGCCGTCGCACGCCGCTTGGCAAGGCAAGCTTGTCAGCCTGTCAGGGCGCACAGGGTATTTAAGCCTTAGAGACATTGGGTATAACACAGGGCCGGGGTTCAAGGGCTGGAACTGCCGCCACGACTGGTTTCCTTTCTTCGAGGGGCTGTCGGAATCCGCATACCCGCGCAGTGAGATCGCACAAATGAATAATGCTAGCGTCGAATTGGACGGTAAAAAAATCCCGCTGTACGATGCCACGCAGAAACAACGTGAAATGGAGCGCCGGATTCGGGCAACGAAATGGGAACTGGCGGGTCTTGACGAGGGAATCAAGGTGGCAGAAACAGACGAGCTGCGCAATGCCTTACGTGCAGATTTTAACGGCGCTTCCGTCCGGCTGAAAAAGCAGGAAGCAGCCTTGAAAGAATTCCTGCAAAAAACAGGGCTTCAAAACGATTCCACTCGCATCCAGACGCGCGGTTTTGGCCGTAGTCAGGCGCAAAAGTCTGTACATGCGGTGAAGCGAAATAAGGAACGGCAGGATTACATAAAGAACATTAAGCCTCAATCTCCTAAAGTCTTGGCCGTTGAAAATACAAAACTAAAGGATACCGTCAGATATCAGTCAGCGGACAAAACAAGCGTTATCCCAAAGGGCAGCGAACTCAAACAAGTGCACATCATTGCTGGTTACCATTCATCCACAAATCTCCGCGTGGCGAAACAGCTATCGCAAAAATATGGAGGAGAGGACTGGAAATGGGAAAAGAAAACCGGTATAATAGAATCAGAATATAATACCTATGAGGTGCACTGGTACGAGTACGATAAAAAGCAGTATGATCCGAAAGTAAAGAGGGTGAAGCGAAAATGAAATTGAAATATGTCGGAGAAAGTTTTGGCGTGGATTCTTTAACCGATGGCCGGGTGTATGAGTGCTTGGCTTGGAATATCCGGGGCTCCTCCGGATCGTGGATGATAGCGGGGAGGATTATTTATATTCTCCCATCAACCGAGACCGATGGACGGGAGCGCCCCGGGCGGTCGGTGGGAGATCGTAGAGGATGATGCAGAAAACACGCTTTCCCGCGTCATAAACGAGAGCGTGCGAACAAACTGAGCCAAACCGCTTTGCAGTTGCAAGGCGGTATTTTTATACGCAAAATCAGTCAAAAAGCGTTGCCCAGGAGGCAGCGCTTTTTATATATGCGGCAGAACCGCAAAGGAGGAACAGCCAGATGCTGAAACCAATGAACCTACAGCTTTTTGCAGAGCCCAACAACGGAGATCAGGATCCAGTAAAAGACACGCCTCTCGCCACCGGAAAGACCTACTCGGAGGATTATGTCTCCGCCCTGCGCGGGGAATCCGCCAATTACCGCACGCGCGCCAAGTCCTACGAGGGCGCCCTGCGTACCGTGCTAGGTCTAAAAGATGGCGAAGAACTGGGCGACCTGAACGCGCGCTTAAGCGCATACCAGCAAAATCAGGCAAAGCAGCAGTCCGCCGCCCTGGAGGCGGCAAACAAGCGCCTGATCGGCGCAGAAATGCGTACCCTGGAGGGGTACGATCACAAGCTGCTGGAAAAACTGATTGACCTGTCGAACGTCAAAGTCTCTGAAGATGGCACGGTAACGGGACTGAAAGAGGCAGCTGAAGCGGCCGCGAAGGATTTCCCTGCCGTGCGTAAAACACCCCCGCAATTTTCAAGGAGCACAAAGGGTCCTACTCAAAACATGGACAACGGGAAGGACCGTGCGAACGCCGCTCTGAGGGCGGTATTTGGAAAGGAGTAATTTTATGCCTATCAACAGAACCGAAGCCGAGGCGCTTATCCAGGAGCAGGTTGTTAACACAATCTTCCAGGATGCGCCGAAGCAATCCGTATTTCTTTCTATGGCGCGCAAGCTGCCGAATATGACAAGCAAGCAGACGCGCATCCCCGTGCTCGATATGCTCCCGATGGCCTACTGGGTCAACGGAGACACCGGGCACAAGCAGACCAGCCAGCAGGCTTGGGATAATGTCTATCTTACCGCCGCGGAGCTGGCCGTCATCGTGCCGATCCCGGAGGCAGTGCTCGACGATGCAAGCTTTGATATCATCGGCGAGGTCACGCCGCGCATCAACGAGGCAATCGGACAGCGTGTGGACAGCGCCACGATCTTTGGCGTCAACCGCCCCTCCGAGTGGCAAAACGACATCATCACACTGGCCCGGCAGGCCGGGAACAATGTTCCTGGCGGAATTACCTACGATGCCCTGCTGGGTGCGAACGGTCTTTTTTCAAAGATTGAATCGTCTGGCCGGATGGCGACCGGGATTATCGCATCCATGCAGACACGCGCCGCTCTGCGTGGTCTGAAGGATAATGATGGCCGCCCACTTTTCAAGACGGATATGCAGGGCGCGACGCCTTATGCCCTGGACGGCGTTTCCATGCAATTCCCGCTTAATGGTTCCTTTGATACCTCTGTCGCACAGATGGTGGCAGGTGACTTCTCGCAGGCTGTTTATTCGATCCGGCAGGACGTCACCGTCAAAATTCTCGATCAGGCGACGATCGTCGACCCGGACACAAAACTGGTCCTTTACTCCCTGGCCCAGCAGGACATGATCGCAATCCGCGTTGTATTCCGCATGGGCTGGGCGTTGCCGAACCCGGCCACCCGCATGGACGAGAACCGCTTGACCGTCCCCTTTGCGTACATCGAAGCATCTACGCCTTACACGGCGCAAAAGGTCACGTTTACGGTCAAGGATAACCAGGAAGAACCGGCCGCTGTCGAAGGCGTGACCATCAATGTAAATGGTAGCCGGAAAAAGACCGGAGCGGACGGAACAGCAGAATTTAACCTGCGCGCGGGCAGCTACCCCGTGAAAATCAGCAAATCCGGTTATACGACGCAGCATGCAACGGTGACCGTAGCCGCCTCCGCCGTTACGCAGACCATCACGCTGCCTGTCTCCACTTAAAGGAGGGCGCTTATGTACGCCGATTATGTGTTTTACGTGGAGGCCTATGGCGGGGAGGGTATCCCGCCTCTCGATTGGCCGCGTATCTCCCGTCATGCGGATGCGTATCTCGACCGGCTTACCTATAACCGCCTGAGGAATGGCGCTGTCGTAACGGACACGGTGCGCATGGCGGCATGTGCGGTAGCCGAAGTGATGCACCGGCACGAGGAAACACAGACGGCAAATCCAGTGGGGATCAAAGCCGAATCCGTCGGCGGTCAGTCCGTCACTTATGAGGACGCGGCGGCCTCCAGCGAACGATACGAAGCCGAATTGCTGGAGGCTGCCGATCTCTGGATTCCCCGGTCGGATCCGCTGCGCTATGCGGGGGTGTATGGATGCTGACCAACACGGACTGCACCCTATACCTCACGGAGGACGGCAGGGTATACCGCCGTGTGTATTGCCCGGCTTGTCACTGGGAGGATACCCGCGGCCAGAACATCAATAAACCGGCAGTACGGCGGTGGACAACGTGCGGGCATTCCTGCCGTTGTCTGCCGCCGACTTGGTTGGCGCCAAGGGCTATCTGGTGCGCGGAAACTGTGCGTTTTATCCGTCGGACGATCACCCCATCCGGGAGTTGGTGACGCAAGGGGCCGCCCTGACGATCACAAGCGCGGCCCGATATGACTTCGGCAGCCCGGGCATGCAACACTGGGAGGTGTATGCAAAATGACAGACCGGATCGCAACCCCGCGAGGAGCGATCATCAAAACAAAGGACGGAACAACCTGTAAGCTGGTTTGGAACCCGAATTTCGCTCCGAAAAGAAACCAGCAATATTCCAGGGCGCAAAAATTTGTAGATCTTTCAGTCCTTCGCCTCTCCGCCCCCTACGTGCACTGCGCACCAGCATGCTGTTGAAATCCGGGCAGCTCGGCACGGATGTCGGCAGCGGGGAAGTATGCTATATCGCGCCCTATGCGCAAAAGCAATACTATTCTCCCCGCAAGCCGGGCAGTTCTACAGGTGCATTGCGCGGACCGCAGTGGTTTGAGCGCATGAAAACAGATCACGGCAAGGAGATTATTGCGGGGGCAAAAAAAATAGCAGGAGGCGGTTAAATGACATCCATTATACGCGCTGTGCAGGAATGGCTCAACGGCTGTCCCTATCTCACGGATTTCACTGGCGGGCAGCACATTGACTGGACGGATAGCGCGCCCGGGAACTACGGGCTTGCACCGACAGGCAGTTCGGTTGTCGAGGTCTCTGAGGACGTCCTCGGCAACCGGACTGTTTACAAACAATACAACCTAGCCCTTTATGCCCGGAACTGGACAGTAGATGATGTGATCCGGCTCGAAAACACAACGTTCCTCGATGATTTTCAGCAGTGGGTTGAAGAGCAGCAGGCTGCGGGGCTTACGCCGAAATTCGGCGACGGCCCGGACACAGAGGAAATCTCCGCCCAGAACGGCATGCTGTTCGAGCTGGCCGAGGACGGCCAGACAGGGCTTTATCAAATTCAGATCAAAATTAACTATTTAAAACGCTATGAAAGGAGTGGTTCATGATGGCAGCAACCTATGCGGCCGGAAAGGCTCAGCGCAAAACACTGATGTTTTTCTTCAAGGTCCCAGGCGGCAGTTCTCCGGCCTATGAGATCATCGGCAAAGGCATCGAGGAAGCCGGAATCAGCCAGTCTGCAAACGTAGAAACCGTAGTAGATATCCTCGGGAATGCCGAAACCACGCTTGACCAGTACGAAAAGACGACTGAACTTGATCCGATCTATGTCACGGGAGACAGCAAATTTTCTCAGTGGCTGGACGAAGTGGAGGAGAAAGAGAAGATCCTCGACGACGCGCAGGCGACCTTCCTGGTGGTCAAGGCGTACAAGACCACTGGGGAAAGCAAATATGTTGCCTGGGAACAGAAAGCAGTAGTAGAACTGACCGACTTCGGAGGTGGGACAAAGGGCGTAAACCTGCCTGCACGCTACACTGGTGCGGTCCCCGCACCCACGGGACATTTGACCCGTCAAATCAAACATTTACAGTCGATGGATCCGTTTCAGCGGATTAGCAAGGAGGATTCGTATGAATGCTAGATTGCCTGAAAAGAAGATTGATTCTATCCGCATTGATACCGGCGCGAAGCGAATCGAGGTAAACGACGACGGTGAATATATCACGCTGAATTTTGCCGACCAGTCCCTCCCCACCCGGTTTTTTGCTATGGCTGATGAGTTCCAGGCAAAGGAGCCGGAATACCACGCCAAAGCCGAGGCGATTGACGCCAACACGGATCTGACGGAATACGAGCGAATGCGGGCCACCGCGCAGCTAAACCTCGAATTCCACACCTATTTCAAGGAGCAGATCGACGCCCTCTTCGGCGCGAATACCTGCCGCAAGGTGTTCGGAGATATCGTACCAGGCGTTGAACTGTATGGAGATTTTCTGACCCAGATTACGCCGTATTTTGAGAAGTACGGTAAGGAGCGCGCCAAGAAACTCCAGAAGAAATACAATCCGGCGCGCAAGGGCAATGTTTAACCTGCTGCTCGACGCCCTGCCCACCGAGTATGAGGGCTATCTCATCCGCACGGATTACCGCATCGGCATCCAGATTTCACAGGCGCTGGAGGATGAGGAACTGGAACCGTATGAGCGGATTGGGATTGCCCTCAGCCTGCTCTACGGAAACGGGATCCCGCCGGCGGATATCGCATACGCCGGGCTGCGGTGGTTTTTAAATGCCGCAGCAATGGCCCCACAGAACGAAGAAGATGCCGGAGCCGTATCCGTTGAGGATGACGGCATCCGGTATTTTTCGTTTGACTATGACGCGCGCGGCTCTACTCTGGCTTCAGGCGGGCCTATGGCGTCGAGCTTGACCAGGTTGAAATGCACTGGTTCCGCTTCCTCTCCCTGCTGGGCGACCTCGGCGAATGCGCGTTTACCCGCGTGGTGGATATTCGCAGCGCAGATCTATCCAAGATGGATAAAGAGACAAAGCGAGCATATGCAGCCATGCGGCGAAAGGTTGCGCTGCCGCAGCCGAAGAGTCCGGAGGAAGATGAGTTCATGCGGCAGCTGCGCGGGGAATGAGAGGTGATGAGATTGGAAAAGGTAAAGTGCCCGTTTTGTGGGCACGAACAGCCGGTTTTTTGCTCGCCCGATGCGCGGTGCCGCGGCCTTTGGGTTAAATGCAAGGCGCGACACTGCGGGAAAATTTTTGAGATCAAATTGCCGGAGGAAAAGCTCAATCCAGTAGACCGAAACCCGTAAAACGCAATCTAAAAATACTCAAGTAGTGCCTCTGTGCCGATGAGTAACCTATGGAGGTGAACTCATTGGCGACAGGATACGATGGCAGCATACGCATTAACACCAAAATTGACAGCAAGGGCTTCAACCAAGGCCTGAACGCAATCACTGGCTCCCTGAAAAAACTGGCCGGGGCAGTAGGCGTCGCTTTCGGCGTCGCATCGCTCGTTGCGTTTGGCAAGCAGGCGGTGCAGATTGCCAGCGATTTAACTGAAGTTCAAAACGTTGTGGAAACCGCGTTTGGAACGATGTCCTCACAGGTTGATGCCTGGGCGAAGAACTCCATCAAACAGTTTGGCATGAGCGAACTCGCCGCCAAGCGTATGGCCTCCACTTATATGGCCATGAACGCCGGCATGGGGCTTAACGGCCAGGGCGCCGCTGACATGGCGATGCGGACCGCCGAACGCGCAGCAGATATTTCGTCGTTTTACAACAAATCAATTGACGAAAGTGACACGATGCTGAAAAGCATCTGGACGGGCGAGACCGAAAGCCTCAAACAGATCGGCGTCGTGATGACGCAGACGAATCTTGATGCCTACGCCCTTGCCAACGGCTTCGGCAAAACCACGCAGCAGATGACGCAGTCCGAACAGGTCATGCTGCGTTATCAGTACGTCATGAACCAGACGCGGCTGGCCGCCGGGGATTTCGTCAAGACGCAGGACAGCTGGGCAAACCAAACCCGCATCCTCTCCGAGCAATGGAAGCAATTCCTCGGCATCATCGGCCAGGGGTTGATCCAAGTGCTCACCCCTGCCCTGAAATTTCTAAACCAGATGATGGGTGTGCTCATCCAGTGGGCGCAGACGTTTACTGCGATCACAGGGGCAATTTTTGGGAAGCAGCAGGCGCAGGCCAATGCTTCTGCCGCCGCAGTGGGAAATGTAGCCGACGCCTCCAACGCTGCCGCCGACGGGCAAAACGCCCTCGCCGGAGCCACGAAAAAAGCCGGTAAAGAGGCGAAAGGCGCGCTGGCATCCTTTGACCAGCTGAATGTTTTGGAGCGAAACACGGCGGATGCAAGCGCTGCCAATTCCGGCGCAGTATCAGGTACAGGGCCATCGGTATCAGTGCCTGCGATGACAGGAGAGATCGGAGCCGACGTTAAGCTTTCGCCTAATGTCCAACATGTTATTGATGCATTCAAGGGCTTTATTGATGGATTGAAAGTCGCGGCTCAGCCTGCGAAAGACGCCATCCATGCCCTTTGGATCGAATTACAGCGGCTTGGCGGCTTCGTATGGTCTGGCTTACAAGATTTCTATAACGATTTTCTCAAGCCCGTGGGAACCTGGGTGCTGGGGGAGGGCATTCCCCGCCTTGTGAACGCCCTGAAAGACGGTCTCTCGAAAGTAGACTGGGAAAAGATTAATGGCGCGCTTGATCGGCTTTGGAAAGCGTTAGCGCCTTTTGCGGTAAATGTCGGTGAGGGCTTGCTTTGGCTTTGGGAAAACGTTTTTGTTCCATTTGGTACTTGGGTTATGAACGATGCCGTTCCCGCGTTTTTGGATATTCTCTCCGGAGCCATAGGAATTCTGGACGGCGTCATTCAGGCAGTAAAACCGGCGGTTCAGTGGCTTTGGGATCACATCTTGGAGCCACAAGCGGATTTAGTACGAAACCTTGTCGCGGCAGCTTTGGAAGGAATTGCGGATGCTTTAACAAGGATATCCGATTGGATCAGCAGTCACCAAGGTTTAGTACAAGGCATGACAGTGACTGTTGCAGCTTTTTTTGCAGCGTGGAAAGTTGTGGAGCTTTTGTCATTTATACAGCAGTCTGGAGGTGTGGTTGCAGCTTTAAAAAGCATTACAACCGCTATAGCTGGCGGCACACTTGCCAAGCTGAAGGACAAAGCGGAGACGGCGGCCTTGAATGTAATGTATGCGAAAGACTTTGTAGTGAGCATTGCCAAAAGTACCGCTGCGCTGGCAAAACAAGCCGTCCAGTGGACGATTGAAACCGCAAAAAAAATAGCAAGCACTGCAGCAACATGGGCACATCAGGCGGCAACCCTTGCGGCTACTGCTGCCACATGGCTATTTAATACAGCTATGACGGTGTTAACTTCTCCAATCACGCTTGTTGTTGCTGCGATTGGAGCTCTCATTGCCATTGTCGTCCTATTAGTTAAAAATTGGGACACCGTAAAGGCAAAAGCCATAGAATGCTGGGACAAAATCAAAGACGCATGGGACAAAGTGGGTAACTGGTTCTACGAGCATGTCACAGAGCCGATTGCAAACTTTTTCACCGGCATGTGGGAAGGCATCAAAAAAACGTTTCGTATGGCTGTTGATTGGATCAAAAAAGTATTTACCAGTAGCGTTAATAGCTGGATTTCCATTATTGAATCCTTTATTAACTTCTTCATCAAGGGAATCAACGTATTAGTTCGCGGTATCAACAAGCTCAGTTTTGATGTGCCTGATTGGGTACCTGAAATTGGCGGTAAGTCGCTTGGATTCAATATCCCGCTAGTTCCACAAGTCGAAATTCCACGCCTTGCCCAAGGCGCTGTCATCCCGCCCAATCAGCAATTCGCTGCTATCCTCGGCGATCAAACGCACGGCCGCAATCTGGAGGCCCCGGAAGGCCTGATCCGCCAGATTGTTCGGGAGGAACTGGGAAACGTCTACAGCCCTGTTCTAAATGCTATCAACAACAGCAATCTCGGCAAAAAGGCTGCCATCATGGGCGACGTCTACATGGATGTCCAGAAAGTCGGCCGCTTGGTTGCAAAGCCCGTATTTAAAGAGGGCAACCGTGCCGGGTACATTAAAGTAAAGGTGTGACGCTTATGATTTACGCCGTAGATGACGTACCGTTCCCCAAACCGCCGGATATGTCCAGTATCCAATACACCGACAGCCAGATTGTGACGGATGCGCAGCGCACCGTTGGGCCGGGTGCTTACATGACCAAAGAGCTTCTGGCCGAAAAGCTGTCGATCACGGCGAAGTGGTCAGAAATGACCCTCTCCCAGCTCCGCAGGCTCAAAGCAATGCGAGCGGGCAAAAACTTTTTTCGCCTGAAATACTACGATGAGGGCACGGGGACGATCCGCGAGGGGCAGTTTTACAGCGGTGATCTGACCTACACTGTCAAGCTTGCGGATCGTGTGACACAAATCCCGATACTGTATCAGGATATCTCGTGGCCGTTTGTGGAGAGGTAAAAAAGATATCTCCTCAACTTTGAGGAGATATCGGCAATTTACATTTTCCAACGATGCCCGCAATTTAAGCAGGTAACCCAAACCTTTTTAGCGCCAATGTTCCCTGCGACGAGACCGATCCCGCCAGTCAGCGCCGCGCCCACAACCGCCTTTCCAATCCCAAAGCCTTTTTTATTGGCTGAAAGAGACGTCGAACCGCATTTCGGACAGCAGGCCACGCCATTCTGTTTGTTCTCTTTAATGCGCTCGCGCTTGCTTTGTGGTTTTGATGTGGGCCAAGGTGTATTTTTCACCGTTATAGGCTTGGAAAGAACGTTTCCCTGTTTATCAACCAAATCCTTAGCTTCAGACAGGCTCAACCCTGTTAGCTCTTTCACTTGTTTTACCGCCTCTATTTTATTGCCGCCACACGCATTCAATATTTCTTGTACGTCAATCCATTGATCGAAATTGCTTACATCTGCATCAGTAGAACGAGAAGCGACGGCACCTCCACATTCCGGGCAAAACTTAGCGTCATCATCGATTTGTTTACCGCAATGTTTACAATACATGACAAAACCTCCCTCTATATTACAGTTCTCACAATAACACAAGAGGGAGATTTTGTAAAGATTTAATCCACAGGCCCCACGTGGAGCCTGACAGCTACTTGCGCACGGAAAACATTCGGCAATCCGTATTTCAATCCACAGGCCCTCGCGGAGCCTGACTTCAATTGCCAACCTAATATAAACGACGCCAGCGCATTTCAATCCACGCTCCCCTCGCGGAGAGCGACAGCAAACACAGCCAATCGCTTACTGCCTCTGCTTCTTTATTACAGCATATTTTACAGGATTTTGCAAGCGTTTGGCTTACACAAAGCGCGAAAAAAACCCCCGCACCCGATGCTATAGGGCTAAGATACCGACCATCCGATACTATATAGGCAGTAGAAAGCCCCGGCACCCAGTACTATATGGAGTCCCGGGCACCCAGTGCTATATAAGAACGACCGTAAAAACGATGCCAGATTTCATTCTGGGTCGTTTTTATTTGCGCTGTTTTCGCTCAACTTCCGGGCAATATCTTTTAACAATTCCCACTGCTCCGCGCTCAGGCTTGCAAATGTCTTGAAAAAGCTGCGAACGAATTCATCCTCGTTGTCCATTACTCGGTCGACCAAGCGTGCGAACTCAACCTCATCGCTTGCGAACATCTCACCTTTTCCGGTAGTAAGCCAAATATAATCGACGTTGAATTCGCGGCAAACGTCTCTGATAACGCGATCCGTTATATTTCTTTTTCCGTTTTCCAGCAGCGAGAAAGAACTTCCCTTCATCCCGATCCTTGACGCAAATTCTTCCTGACTGATATCTAGCGCTTTCCGCGCTTCTTTTAATCTTTCGTTCAAAGTTTATAGCGCCTCCTATAATTTCCAAGTAATTATGTTGTGACAATCATAGCACAATATCTTTGCTTAGTAAAGAATAATTTGCAAAATAGTATTGACATTCTTTGCTTAGCAAGTTATTATATTTGCAGAGCAAAGAAGTCAAACACAAAGGAAGGTGAGACAAATGCTTGCACAAAATAAGATCGACGCGTTCACAGAATTCGCAAAAGCGTTCGCGCCCTGTAATGATGTTCAGCGTGGTTACATTATGGGCTGCGCCGATGCCATGAAGATGCTCATTAATTTAAACAGCGCGAACTCAAATAAAGCAGATCACAAACAATCTGCGTAACGACTTAATTATGAAAGGGTGAAATACCAAATGACAAAAGCAGAGCAATACCGCCGTTACATTTCCGACCTCTGCGCCAACATGTCCGAGGCACAGCTTGAACGGGCTTACCGGCGGGTGCAAGCGGTCTGGCTAAACGGAGACGGAACGCAAAATGAGAAAAAGGAGCATGTAGCATGAACGAATTAAAAGTATTTGAAAACGAGAACTTTGGAAGTGTTCGTGTAGTTGAGGAAGAGGTCAGCCGCTATTTTGCGGTGCTGATGTGGCGCGGGCTTTGGGCTATGCCAAGCCGCAGAACGCGATTGCAGCGCATTGCAAGGGTGCCCTAAAACGGGGCACCCCTACCACAGGAGGATTTCAAGAGTTACTTTTTATCCCCGAAGGCGACGTGTACCGGCTTATAACTCATTCTCAGCTTCCCGCTGCTGAAGATTTTGAACGCTGGGTTTTTGATGATGTATTACCGACGATCCGCAAAACCGGCAGCTATTCTCTGGACGACGAATCCCGCAAGCTCCGCGCCCGCGCAATGGCGCTCAATGCCGCCAACCGCTCCGCCCGGATGCTCATTGATGCTTACGACAGCGCCGGAATCCAGCCGAGCTACAAGGTGCTGGCCCTGACCGATCTCTACCGCAACGAGGGCTTAAAGCTCCCCACGCCGCCGCTGGAGGTGCATGAAGTTACATACGACTTCACCGAGATGGCCGCGGCGCTCGGCATCCTGTCCGAAGCCTCCGGTAAGCCCCATGCACAGGCCGTCGGCGCGATCGTCTCCACCCTCGCAATCCCGGAGCAAATGATTATCCACGCGCCCTATGACCGCAACGGCCACGCAGCCGACTACGACCGCTACAAGGCCCCGGTGCTCGACATGGTGCGCAACTGGCTGGTCGAGCACGGCAACCCCCGCCCGATCGCGGCGAAGGGCAAGAACTATCGTGTGAAGTACGCAAGCTGAGTTCAATTTTGAGCACAGCAAATGAATAGCGCAAGCGTCTATCTTAATAAAGGTAGGCGCTTTTGCTATATCCCGAAAGGAGGTCCCCCTATGCTCACCGCCCCAAGATACCATACCTATTCCGCCGCCCCCGAACGCCCGCACGGACCTCATCGTCCGGCTTGCCCTCTTGTTGGCCGACGG
>ENA-OQED01000594-OQED01000594.1-human-gut-metagenome-genome-assembly--contig:-NODE-594-length-14255-cov-1.432828_pt1 | contig 14255 bp, 11 predicted proteins | sample MGYA00242790_ERZ504625 | MGnify/ENA primary metagenome ERZ504625 (study PRJEB26092, sample SAMD00036345) | human gut metagenome | host: Homo sapiens | study: EMG produced TPA metagenomics assembly of...
CCTCCAGGTAGGAGAGGAGAAGCGCTTCGATTTCCTCCGCGCGCTTTTTCGGCCCCATCTCATGGAGCGCCCGTGGCGAGTGCTCCCGCAGCAGCCGCTCAAGCACATCATGCACCACAGTGCCGCTGCTCAAAGGGTCGAGCTTTGCAATCTTGCGCGGCCGCGCATTGAGGCCGTAGCGGCAAAAATATTGAAACCGGCATTTATGATATACCTCCACACGGGAAGCGGAGAGATAAAGCTGATCGCCAAATAGCCTACGGGAATTTTCGGGGTTTTCAAAACGCGCAGGCGTATGGCAGGCGGCGCGGCCAACCCCGGCAAGCCTGCCGGCATAATCCGGGCGAGAGGCAAAATAGCGCTTGAGCGCGGCGGAGAGCGGATCGCTCTTTCCCCCATCGGGAGGCGGTGAGTAAAAAGGCGGGCGATTCTCCCTCCACGCGGGCAAGCGCATCCTCTTCGTCCGCATCGAAGCGGATACAATGTGGAAATAGCCGATTGAGCTCTGACACGATGACGGAACCGGTTTGGGAGCCTCCTTCTCCATTCGACCGCGTATGGCAGACATAGAGCCGCTCCCGCGCGGCGGAAAGCGATTGATAGGCGAGCAGACGCTCCTCTACGGCCTGCTGGTCGTATGGATCCGTCATCTCCAGGCCAAGCTCGATGAGCCTGCGGCGCTCCGCATCCGAAAAAACGCCGCTGGAGGCGGGGGTACGTGGAAATTCCCCTTCGTTTGCACCCAATAGAAAAACGATGCGCGGAGAGGATGCACGCATTCGGTCAGCGCTGCCAAGGGGAATTTCATCGAGCCCCTGCGGAATCGTGCCGATTTCTTGTGAGGAGAGCACCGCGTCAAACAGCTGTGCAAAACGTGAGAGAGGCATGGGGTGCCCTTCCAGCGCAATAGCGCACTGGCTGAGCAGCGCCATCAGCAGATCCCAAATCCGGCCCTGCTCCAGGGCAAGGGCTTCTTCTCCAGCACTGCTGAGGGATTGGGCAAAGGCGCGCAGATGCTTTGCAGCGTTTGTTTCCTCCAAAAAAGCGTATGCGGCATGGGCAATCTGTGCGCCATCCACTCCCTGGCAAGCATCCCGCAGGTGAACGAGCGGTTGGGTGGCGCGCTCGCGCAAGCCGTTTAAGCACGCGAGCTTTTGCCGGTCCTGCTCCTGAAAAACGTTCCCATAGCCTTCGGGGTGCTGGGTAAAAGCGCTTAGCAGGCGGGAGCCGCTTATATTCCATTCGATCATATAATTTTCCAACTCTGAAATTTCTTCTAGAGCAAAATCTGTTAGCCCTGTTTTCAGATAGCGCAGCACAGGCTCTGTGCCGAAGCTCTGCGCCGCCTCCATCCCTGCGCGGACAAAGGCGATCAGTGGCTGGGAATCAATCGGCTGGCGGCTATCCTCAAACGCGGGCACGCCATAGCGGCGCAGGGCAGCTGTCATCTCCTCCCGGTAAGCATCTGCATCACGGGCGATAATCGCCATATCCCGGCAGCGAAGGCCTTCTTCCCGGATCAGGCGCTTTGCCGTGCGCGCCACAAAATCACACTGCGCGGCTTTGTCCTGCGCCGTACATAGAAATAGATCCTCTGTTTCATCGGGAAACGGGCCTGCTTCCGGATGAAACACCGTCTGCTCCAGATAACCGAGCGCCTTTGAGCGGAACCGGCGTTGCTCGGCCAATATGACTGGAGCAGCCACCGGCACATTCTGCTGTTTAGCCAGGCTGATCACACGCCGCGCGGTGCGCTGGACAGGGGAGAAAAGCCCCATCCCGCTTTGTGTATCCGCCAAAGTATCCGTGCAGAGCGTTAGATACACCTCCTGTGCCTGCGCGAGGATGCGCGAGAGAATCCGCTGTTCCTGCACGGTAAAGCTTTTAAACGCATCAATTGCCACAATGCGGCCGTGGAAAAACGGGTGGTCAAGCAGCGTGTCGTTTAGGCGGGTCAGGTCATCCTGATCATCGATAAAAGAGCGGGCAACCAGCGTATCATAGAGATCGAGGATCAGGGCGAGCTCGCGCGATTTGCGCCGCAGGACGCTGTCTGGCAGCTTGTCTGCTGCGGCCTGAAGCTCTGCCGGCGTCACAGCGCATTGGCGGCATTCCGCCACGAGGTCTAAAAGCTTGGCGGCGAGCGCGGGGCTTTCCCTGTGTTTGAAATAGATGTCCAAATGCTCCTGCGCCGCTTCGAGCGCAAGGCTCATCAGGAGCATTCGGCCGCCGTCGTCAATATGAGTGCCGCTCACGCCGCCATACACACGAAACACAGCGTCCACCAGGCGTGAAAAACTCAAAATCTCTACCCGCTGTGCATCTCGCGGGCCGAGCAGCTCCAGCATGGAACGTTCGCTCTCAAAGGAAAATTGTTCCGGCACGAGCAGGATCATATCGCGTGCTCCCTGCTTTGCCAGATCGCGAAGCAGGGAGCGGATATATTGTGTTTTACCGCTGCCGGAGCGGCCGAGGATTAAATGGAGCATAAGCGCCCTCCGTTTTTGATTTTCTCTGCTGTAGCAATCAGCAGTGGACAGATAAAGTTTAACCTTCTGCGAAAAAAAGGCGCTGCTGCGCAGGCATTTTTCTGACGCTGTCAACTTTGCTTCAAGCTTATTATAGCATGCCGGGCAGGGAGATCCAATGCTTCCAAGTTTCAAAGCTTGAAACTTTGCGATCCGTTTGAAGCTATTTTACCATAACGCATATAGGCTAACCTCTCCGAAAAATGACGTTGCCGTTTCGCGGCAGGAGGCGTTTCACGCCGACAGGCATTTTTCCAATGCTTCAAACGATCCGTTTGAAACTATTTTACCATATGCAATCTTTTAAACAAACCATTGCACGTAATAAAACACTATGTTACAATGCAAAAGAGATAAAATTTTCATATGTTATCCGCTAATTTTATCATAATATTCCAAGGAGGAATCGAACTGTATGGTATATGATGTGGCCGTGATCGGCGCAGGCGTATCCGGTGCGTTGATTGCGCGGGAGCTGAGCCGATATGACCTGAAAATTGCCTTGCTGGAGAAAAATAACGATGTAGCAACGGAAACCTCCAAGGCCAACAGCGCCATTGTTCATGCGGGCTACGATGCAAAGGAGGGCACTCTAAAGGCAAAGCTCAATGTGCGCGGCGCCAAAATGATGGGCTCCCTATGCGCGGATTTGTCCGTTCCCTTTCAGAATATTGGGTCCCTTGTGCTCGCCTTTAGCGAGGAGGAAATGGAAACGCTGCGTGGGCTATTAGAGCGCGGTCAGCATAACCATGTGCCGAAGCTGGAGATCATCAGCCAAGCGCGGCTGCATGAGATGGAGCCGAACGTATCCAAGCGGGCGCGTGGGGCGCTTTGGGCGCCGACCGCCGCAATCGTCTGCCCTTATGAGCTGACGATTGCAGCAGTGGAGAATGCGGTAGAAAACGGCGTCGATTTTTACCGCAACTGCGAAGCGGAGCGAATCGTGTTCCGGGAAGATCTGTTTTCGATCGGAACGCCGCATGATACGCTTTTTGCCCGCTATATTGTGAATGCCGCCGGCGTGCATGCAGACGAGGTGGCCGAGATGATCGGGGACCGCACCTTCCGCATCACGCCGCGGCGCGGTGAGTATCTGGTGCTCGATAAGAATATGGGCACGCTTGTGTCGCATGTGATTTTCCAATGCCCCACCAAGATGGGCAAGGGCGTGCTGGTTTCCCCCACAGTGGATGGAAATTTGCTCACAGGGCCGAACGCTGTGGATGTAGAGGATAAATTTGATGCATCCACCACATCAAAGGGGCTCCAGGATGTGCAGGAATATGTGCGCTATTCAATCCCTACGATGACGATGGGCGATGTAATTACTTCATTTGCGGGCCTGCGTGCGCACGGCGACCGGGGTGATTTTATCATCGGCCCAAGCGAGGCGAATGCCCGCTTCATCCATGTGGCGGGTATTGAATCGCCGGGGTTGACAGCCTCTCCCGCCACGGCGGAATATGTTGTGGAGCTCCTGCGGGAGCAGGGGCTTTTGCTTACGGAGAGCCAATCCTTTTCGCCAGTGCGCAAGGGTCCCGTCCGGTTTCATCAGCTCACCCGCACGCAGCAAAGGGAGCTTATTGCAAAGGACCCAGCCTATGGGCATATCATTTGCCGTTGTGAAACCGTTACAGAGGGTGAAATCCGCGATGCGATCCGCGCGCCCGCCGGCGCGCGCGATGTGGATGGCGTCAAGCGGCGCACCCGTGCGGGCATGGGCCGCTGCCAGGGAGGCTTCTGCGGCGCGAAGGTGCTGGAAATCCTTTCGCGCGAGCTGGCATCCCGGAGGAAGAAGTGACCAAGTTCGGCGGCAAGTCGAATATCCTATATGAAAAAACAAAGTAACCGGCTTAGCCGCGATTGGGAAAGGATGAACCCTACATATGTTGCAATATGATCTTGCAGTGATCGGCGGAGGTCCCGCCGGCATGGCGGCGGCTCTGCGCGCAAGGGAATGCGGCGTGGAGCGCATCGTTATTTTTGAGCGCGCCGAGCGTCTAGGCGGTATTCTGGAGCAGTGCATCCACACGGGCTTCGGCCTGCATTATTTTAAGGAGGAGCTGTCCGGGCCGGAATACGCCCAGCGGTTTATCGATGAGGTGGAGCAAAGCGAAATTGATGTGCTGACCGACACCATGGTGATCGATCTCTCCACCAACAATGTGGTCACGGCCATCAGCCGGAGTGAGGGGCTCATTGAGGTCGACGCGACGGCGGTGATCCTCGCCATGGGCTGCCGGGAGAGGCCGCGCGGTGCGCTGAATATCGCGGGCACGCGCCCGGCCGGTGTGATGACGGCCGGCACAGCGCAGCGCTATGTCAACATCGACGGCCACCTCCCAGGGCACGAAGTGGTTATTTTAGGCTCTGGCGATATCGGCCTGATTATGGCGCGGCGCATGACGCTGGAGGGCGCGCATGTAAAAATGGTGTGCGAATTGCAGCCCTATTCGAGCGGGCTGAAGCGCAATATTGTGCAGTGCCTGGAGGATTTTGATATCCCACTGCGCCTTTCCTGCACGGTAGTCAAGGTGCACGGGCAGGAGCGCGTGGAGGGCGTAACGGTGGCAAAGGTCGATCAAAACCGCCGCCCGGTGCCGGGCACGGAGGAATTCATCCCATGCGACACGCTGCTTTTATCTGTAGGCCTGATTCCAGAAAATGAATTGTCCCGCAACGTGGGAATTAAGATGGATAAGATTACACGCGGGCCGGTGGTGGATGAATCGCGCGAAACCAGCCGGGAGGGTGTGTTTGCCTGCGGGAATGTGTTGCAGGTGCACGACCTGGTGGATTATGTGACGAAGGAGAGCCAGACGGCTGGCGAGGGTGCGGCCCGGTACATTCTCAACCAGAAGGATTATAACACCGCCTACGTTCGCACAAGGGGCATCAACGGCGTGCGGTATGTTGTGCCACAGAAGGTCAACCTTAACGCGGGGCGAGATGTAAAGCTCTATTTCCGCGTCGGCGACGTTTATCGCGATGCGACAATCCGTGTCACCTGTGATGGCCAGGCGCTCTATACCCGCAAGAAGAGCCAGCTTACGCCGGGCGAGATGGAGCATGTGACGATTCGCAGCGATGTGCTAAGCTCCCTGCGTGAGAGAAGCGAAGTCCTTATCCAAATTGAGTGTTGAACCGGGCAGAGCAATATGGTATGATAATTCGGATTTGCGGAGGTTATGTGAAAGGAAGGATCCCTTATGGTGAAAACTTTGACCTGCGTCGCCTGCCCAATCGGGTGCGCGCTTTCCGCGCAGATCGAGGCGGGGGAGGTCACCGGCGTGAGCGGGAATGCCTGCAAGCGCGGTGAAGCTTACGCGAAAACGGAATGTATCGCCCCCGTGCGCAGCCTGACAACGACAGTGCGCGTAAACGGCGGGGCATATCCGCTTGTCAGCGTCAAAAGCGCCGCCCCTCTCCCGAAAGAGAAGCTGTTCGACTGCATGGCGGCCATCAACGAAGCACGGATCGACGCGCCGGTGGAAATTGGCGACGTTGTGATCCCAAATATTTTGGGCACGGGCGTGGATATCATTGCAACCAATAAACTCTCGAGAGGAGCTACAACATAACATGGCAAATGAGGATCTCATCAAGCGCGCCGCAGCGGTCGTACCGTCTGATCGGCAGCTGAAGTGGCAGGAGATGGAATTTTATGCCTTTGCGCACTTTGGCATTAACACCTTCAGCGGGAAAAATGGGCACGAGTGGGGCGTGGGCTCAGAGGATCCCAAGCTCTTCAATCCCACGGATTTTGACGCGGATCAATGGGTCGCGGCAATCAAATCCGCCGGGATGACCGGCCTGCTGCTCACGGCAAAGCATCACGACGGCTTTTGCCTCTGGCCGAGCGAATTCACCGATCACTGCGTGAAAAACAGCCCGTGGCGCGGCGGGAAGGGCGACGTGGTGCGCGAAGTATCCGATGCGTGCAGGCGCGGCGGGATCAAATTCGGCGTTTACCTATCCCCTTGGGATAGGCATGAGAAGGCTTATGGCACTGGCAAAGCCTATGACGATTATTACTGCAACCAGCTACGTGAACTGCTGACGAACTACGGTGAGCTGTTCTGCGTGTGGTTCGACGGCGCGTGCGGCGAGGGGCCGAACGGCAAAAAGCAGGTGTATGACTGGGAGCGCTATTACGCGCTCATCCGCGAGTTGCAGCCTGAGGCGGTCATTAGCGTGTGCGGGCCTGATGTACGCTGGTGCGGCAATGAAGCGGGTAAGTGCCGCGAATCCGAATGGAGCGTTGTGCCCTCCACGCTGATGGACGTGGAACGCATCGCGGCGGATTCCCAGCAGGAGGACGACTCGAATTTTGCAAAAAAGACTCTACGGACAGTGACCTCGGCAGCCGTGAGGCAATCGCTGGCGCAAAGAAGCTCATTTGGTTCCCTGCAGAAGTGGATACCTCGATTCGTCCGGGCTGGTTTTATCATAAAAACCAGGATCGGAAGGTGCGTTCCCTGAAAAAACTGTTGAAGATTTATTACAACTCCGTGGGAGCGAACGCGACCCTTCTGCTCAATATCCCGCCGGATCAACGCGGCCGCTTTGCAGACCCGGATGTGAAACGGCTGCGGGAAATAGGCGATGCGCTGCGCAGCGCCTTCCGTGAGAATCTTGCTGCGAATGCAAAGGCCTCGGCCTCTTCTGAAGCGGATGAGGCGCACGCCGCGCAGAAGGCCCTGAGCACGGATAAGGATGAATACTGGCGCGCGGTTGACGATGCAGAACAGGCGGAGATGATCGTGGATCTCGGCAGGCCCGTGACTTTTTCCAAGGTTGTGCTGGGAGAATATCTGCCCTGCGGGCAGCATATTGAGCGATTCACCGTTTCTATAGAAAAACATGGCAAGTGGAAAAAGGTATATGCGGCGACGGTGGTCGGCCATAAACGCATCTGCCTGCTGAAAAAGACAACGGCTCAGCGCATTAAGATCACGATCGACGAATGCAGAACATTTCCAACCCTGCGCAAGCTGGAGGTTTATTGAGCGGATTGTAAAAAATGTGATTTATATTATCAGAAACCGCCTTATGCTGATTGCAAGCATAAGGCGGTTTCTTCGTATGCGGGCGGGTAAGTCCAGATATTTTTCTATCCTTCCCAGGCAATCAGCGCCGCGCCCAGTGCCCCACAAATCTGCGGCTCTTCCGGCAGAATAAGCGGTTCGCCGATTTTTTCTTCAATCGCCCGGCGCACGCCTTCGTTTTTTGCCACGCCCCCGGTCATCATATAAGAGCCCGTCGCCTTTGTCCGCGCGAGCAGCGCGCTGATCTTAGTGGCGACGGATTGATGGAGCCCGTGCACAATATCCGCCGTGCGCTTATTTTGCGCGATCAGGGAGACCACCTCTGATTCTGCAAAAACGGTGCACATGCTGGAGATCGTAACTGTTTCCTTCCACCCGCGATCCATTTCGCCCATGCGGGATACATCCAACTCCAGCGTGCGCGCCATCATGTCGAGGAAGCGCCCCGTCCCAGCCGCACACTTATCGTTCATCACGAAATCTGTCACGCGCCCCGTTTCGTCGAGGCGGATTACCTTGCTATCCTGCCCGCCGATATCAATCACGGTGCGTACCTGCGGATTGAGGAAAAGGCGCCTTTTGCGTGGCAGGTAATCTCCGTCACGCCCTGCCCGCCGGCCCCAATGTGGGAGCGGCCATAGCCGGTTGCAACGGTGCAGGCGATCTCCTCTTTTCTTCTGCCGGCCTGTTGGAGAGCGACCGCGAGCGCTTTCTGCGCGCTCTCCCCGGCACGTGCGCCGGTTGGAATAACGGAATAGGCGATGATATGCTTGTCGGCGTTAAGCAGCACGGCGTTTGTTGAGGTGGAGCCGCTGTCGATGCCGGCAAAAATCGCGTTTTGATTCATATTGGCCGCTTCTCCTTTCCTTTTTTTGAAGGCTTGTGTTTGGCAGCGTTTCTAGAAATGCTTCGATGCGCGTTGTCAACTGGCCTGGTGCCGGCGGGGTATAGTCGGTTTCTATTTTGGTCATCGGGATTTGGCCTTGCTTCAGGCGGCTGTATTCATAGTCATAATAATCACAGAATTTTACCGTGTGGTAAATCACGCCGCGCAGGCGGGGGCTTTCCGTGAGGCGCCTGCGTCCGGTAGGATCTGTCATGCGCATGCAGGGCGTTTGGCCCAAAAGGGCGGAGGCATATGCCTCCCATAGGTTGTCCGGCATCCAATCGGCCGGGAGAGAAACGCTGCGTTTGCCCGTGCAGGTGTCGTTTTGCACAGGTAGGGAGACGCAGTTCTGCAATGCCTCCAGCAAGGCTTGCGAGGCACGTGCTCCGAGCAGGCTGAGATAGGGCCGTGCGGGCGGGGCGGGCAGAGGGGCGAAGGCTGCCTGAAACCGTGCGGCGGAGAAGGCGCGCCCACTGTATGCGGCATAGGCGTTCGCCAGCCGCTTCAGCTCCAGCGCAAACCGTTTGCGTGCACAGGCGGTATCGCAGCGCGGAAGATCGAGCAAATAAAGAAAAGGGGAATCTCCTTTTTCTTGTAAAATATCATACACACGGCGGATCGAATCACAGCAATTAACAAGGATTAGTTCCCCCGTGCCGTTTTGCAGGCAGTCCTCCAGCAGTGCACGGCTAAAGGCGCAGAGATTTTGATGGGAAGCGCCGTCGGCCAACTCAAAGCCGCTCACCAAAGGCTCCCGCCGGATGCACTCCGCTCCAAAGCCTGCAAAGAGCTCAATGGGCGTGTATTTGCAGATATAGTGGATCATCGCGCGCGTCTCCTCTCCTCCAATAGCTCCAGGAAAGCCTCCAATCGGGTGCGCATTTGGCCATCGTTGATGTTGCGGCGGTCGCAGCCATCCCCATCGAGGGTAAGCATGGGGATGCCCTCCTGTTCCAGTCTGTCCCTCACGAGCCCAGCGCCGCCGATGGTGTTTTTACAGCCCCAATGGCAGAAGAAAACCACGCCGTTAGCGTGCAGCTTTAGGGCCATTTCAGCAATTTTGTCCGCACGGCGGCTCATCGGGCCGTTGAAGGTGTTGCCCAGAAGGCGGCGTGCCATGGATTCATAAGGGTGCTCCGGATCCGGCTCAAAAAGCGCATCAAAGCTCATATCAGAGCACAAAAGCTGGTTTTCTTCACTGAAATTGAGGATCGTGCGCAGGGAGTTTTGCCAGTATGGCAGGGAATGCACCCAGAGGATGCGGTTGCCGCCTTGGAAGACCGGCGCGTTTTTTGCGTCCTCACACAGCTGCTCAAAATACTGTTCAATCTCAGGCTTACCCAGCAGGATGTGCGTTGCAAAGAGCGTATACATTTCGGAAGTCATCTCATTGGGCAGATACCGGTCGGCCAGCAGGTCGTAGTAGCTCCGGCAGGCCTGCATAGAGCGCTGCTCGCAAGCGAGCACGGCCCGAAGGGCATCCTCGCTGAAACGCTCGTGCATGGCTTCCTCAGTGAAGCGGGCGAGCTCCCGCAGCTGATCCGCCACATATTGCACCGCATCTGCATCGTCTGCACAGGGAGTGTCTACGGTGAAGTGGGGCACGCCGTAGTGAGCTGCGATTCGGCGGAAGGTGTTGGTGTTTGCATCACACGCCAAGGTGGTGTTGGCAATCAGGCGTGGCTTTGGCAACACGCCTGAAAGCGCGATCCCGGTTAGGATTTTGTGGTAGGAGCAGAGCGTATCCGGCACGCCCTTCTGCCGGGCGTATTCGATAAAATATTGCTCGCTGCCCGCGCCGGAGAAGTAGCAGGAGAGCCCTTCCGCAATTTGTGGCTCGATGCGCATGGCATGGAGGATTTCACAGGGCAAAAAAAGATTGACAATTGCCGAGCGCTCCGGGTGCGCCAGCGGATGGAGCACTGCATCCATGCATACTGGGGAGATAAAAGCGCGGGCCGTCGTCAATTTACGTGAGGGGAAATGTTTGGCCTGGAAGTTGGAGGCATAAAACGCAGCCTCCAGGAGCCGGCGGGCACGATCGGGGCTTTTTGCTGCTGCCTTGCCCACAAGCGCGCCGAAGGTTTCAATCATTGGATTCATATGAATCGGTTTCCTTTCAGAGCGTCCACACGTTGGGGTTCGTGGTGGAAACGCCGAGTGCGCCCGCGTTCAGGGCGCTGATAACGTCTTCCTTTTGCGTAATTAGCCCGCCCGCAATCAAAGGCGTTTCCAGCTCGCTGCTGAGCTCACGCAGGATTTTTGGCATGATGCCGGGCATGATTTCCAACGCCTCGGGGGAGAGCAGCCCGGTTGTTTTCGCAGCGGTACGCATGGAAAGGGAATCGATGATGAATAGCCTCTGGATCGCAGAAAGGCCGAGCTCCTTAGCGATTTTGATCTGGCTGCTTTTGGTGGAGATGATGCCGGTAGGATGCACTTTTTCCGCAATATAGCGCAGCGAAACCGCATCGCGGGAAAAGCCCTCGATCAAATCCACGTGGACATAAATATCCTTCCCACAGCGGTTGGCGCGCTCAACGATTTCCTGCAAATTGAATATATTGCCGCACAGCAGGAAGATGATTTCACTCGGGCTTGCAAGCGCTGCCTCCAGCGCGTTGGTATCCTTCACCGCGGCGATGACCGGGCTGCGCGCGAGCTTATCATAGAGCTTTTGTTCCATATCCATCCCATCCCTTTCCATTCCATTGAGGGGACAATAAAAATCTATTGGTATTATAGCATTGGTGTGTGGAAAAGAAAACCACTGATGAAAAACAGTTTGACCATAAGCGGGAAAAAGGCCTTTTTTGTTGTTTTTATATGGAACGTGTAAAACAGAATTAATATTTTGTGGATAAATGATAGATAAAAAGTGAATTCTGTGCCTGTGAACTATTGCCTGAACCTTTTTTTTCTGATATAATAGCTTTACACATTTTGTTTAAAGCATTGAAAAATGCCTGTGGGCCCAAAGTGCCTCCTGCCACACATCGGCAACGCCATTTTTGCAAAGGGGAGCTTTGTGCGTAAAATCATGTATCATAGCTTTAAATTTGTGGCAAGCTATTATTTGGAAAATCGCTTTTTGTTTTGGCAGAGAAGCAGCGCCGCGGTTACCGGGGGGTAGAGTTTTGCGGCGCGGCTTTGATGATATGTTTCACCTGCGCGGCCGATGGCTTCGCGGAGTGAAACAGGGAAAACAGAAAAATATAGGAGGCAGTCAATTCTATGAAAGAGCACAAGAATGCTGCAAGACTCATGGCCGCTCTGATGACGTTGACCTTGCTGTGTGCAACGCTGTTTGCAGTGCCGGCTCAGGCAGCAGATGAGTCTCAGGCACAGGCGCCGCAGGCGACTCCTGCCGCAAGCCAGTATGAGGAAGCGCTGGTCAATGCGCAGGATTTGCTGGAGCAAGGGGCACAGGCGCTCAACGGCAGTGAAAAAGCTGCGAAGAAGAGCGGCTTTGGCGTATCGAAAGATCCGCAGACAGGCATCTCCCAGATCGTTATGTATGTGGGCAACGCGGAAGTTCCGATGGGGCTGTTTTATGACCCCGCGCAGGAGATTTTCTACGGCGCGAACAATGCCGGCCTTTTGGGGATCGGCTTTGATTTCGATGTTGCACAGAAAATTTTCTACACGCCGATCAATCCCTGGCAGCGCAATTTCGGCTTCTGCGAGCTGTATGATGCAGCCGCGCCGTTTACCGGCATGTTCTACAACACCGTCCGCTTTAAGTTTGATTATGCGGGCAAAAATTGGTTGATTCAGGTTTGGAAGGGCCAGTATGGCATCACCACAGGCGGCGAGCTCGGTGTTTATAACAAAACCACCAACCGCGAAACAGAATTTTACGACTGCGCCTCTGATGAGGATATGCTGAACATGGGCTTCACCCTCTCTAAGAAGGATGTCGGGGAGCTTTTCACCAGGAAAATGCAAAAGCATTGGTGGCAGACGGGCTTTGTCGTATTGATGGCCACGCCGCCGTCGGCACTGACGATGTCCTGCAAAATTGATATGAAGGATGCCGCCATGCTGAAAGCATTTGAGCAATCCATGATTGAGCAGGGCTTTAAGAAGGGCAATGGCACAACGGATGGCACTTATTCCATCAGTGGCCTGCGCGTCACCTTTACTTGGGGCGCGAAGGTTCAGGCAGAGGTGAAGGATGCCGCCAACGATGCGCAGACGACAGATGACATTCAGGTTACCGTAACGCCAACAGAGGCGCCGGCAACCAAGGCTCCGGTTGAAAAGGTGAATCCTACGGCGGAGCAGGGGCTTGCCCAGCCGGAGGATCCCAATATGGCAGAGAATGCTGAAATCCCGGAGACTGGCGACAGCGGTGTGATCGCACTCGGCGTGCTTGCCGGTGGCAGTATGCTTGCGATTGGCGCGGCGGTTCTTCTGAAAAAGAGGAAAAACAGTGAAGTATAAGTTTGAAAGACCTCTCTTTTAAACTGTGATTCTGCTTTTCGATCATAAATGACGCCCGGAAGTTTGGTTGCGCCAAAACGCACAATTCTGCGGCCGGGAGTAAAAAAGAAACGATCATAAGCATGGATTATCTATACGTTTCACGGCGATTGAGCAATCAGGCAGGCGGAGGAAACCCTCTCCGCCTGCTATTTTGTAAAATAAAAAATGGCCTGGGCAAAATGCCGAATATAGTGAGCAGGAAACCGCGAAGCGGTTGAAAAATTTGAGGTGATACGTGTGTGGAAGAACGGATGGATTGTGTTTTTGCTCCTCCTGTTGCTTCTGTGCTGTATGGCAATATGCATATGCTTGCAGCCCCTTCTGCGCAGATGGTTTGGCCGGAGAGGGATTGGCACGTTTGCGAATGAAGCAGAGTGGCGCGATGCTGTGGGGCGCAAAGCAGAGGCAATGCTGCGCCATATGCCGGCTTTTCCGGAAGAGGATACGCTTACCTTTCGCATTGCGATGCGGCGCAGCGGTGTGGATGCACAAAGGCTTGTGCGTGTGCGCGCGGCAAAGCTTTTACTGGCGGCAGGGCTTGCGAAAGACCAAGCTCCGGGTTTGTTTTCGGCTGGGCGGGCTTATGCGGAATCCCTCCTGCTGCCTGACGGCAGATGGAAAATCCCCATGGATCACACGGAAGATGCCCTTCTTGCCTATGCGGTGCTTTCGTATCCGGGCATAGAGCTTGGGCATATCCGCCCGGCCATGGAACAAACAGCGCATCTTTTACAATCGCTCGCGGGGGAATCGGATACAATTCCGGCAAATCCGGATGCCCCTGACCTGCGCTTTGCCAGGACGATTGGAGATGTTTGCCCATTTTTAGCCGCTTATGCGGCAGCCTATGGGGAACCGTTTTATCTGAATCTTGCCATGCGTCAGCTCAATGAATACCTGCTCGATGGTATGCACCCGGTGAAGGGGCTGCCGGCGGAAGGGTTTGACCGAGGCAGCGGGCTTCCCATTGGATCATTTGGGTGGAGCAAAGCCTGTGCAGCACTGGCTTTTTGGAATGATGGAAACGGCCCGATACCTTCCCAGCTCGGATTCCCGCAGCGTGAAATTGGCGGTTCACGGCTGTCTCTTGGCGGATCGTCTATGCGCTCTGTGTGGGAGGGATGGGGCCTTCCCACGTTTGCCCGCCACCTCCTTGCCTGATACGGAGGCCGGGGCGATTCTTACCGTGTTTGTGTGGGATATCTATCAAAAAACTGAAAATAAGCCCTATTTGGATTGCGTAAAAAGAGCAATGGAAAACTTGAGAAAGTGTACGCGGAAAAACGGGCTGGTGGATTTTGCGCA
>ENA-OQED01000595-OQED01000595.1-human-gut-metagenome-genome-assembly--contig:-NODE-595-length-14237-cov-1.238271_pt1 | contig 14237 bp, 13 predicted proteins | sample MGYA00242790_ERZ504625 | MGnify/ENA primary metagenome ERZ504625 (study PRJEB26092, sample SAMD00036345) | human gut metagenome | host: Homo sapiens | study: EMG produced TPA metagenomics assembly of...
TCGACCGCCGACTACTACGCGAACGCCGCGGGCCCCATCGCCCCGCGCCCGGTCCACTCCGCGCTCGACCTGTCCAAGCTCGAGGCTGCCGGCTTCCGTATGCCCGACTGGGAGGAAGAGCTGGGGGAGTATGTTGGCTCGGATGGCGACAGCGTCGCTCAATCATCTATGGGGATAGAAGCCGTATGAGTGTCGAACTTTCCTCATTGTTTACGAATTCTGATAGCCATGGGATTGGCAAGAGCAATTTCGTACCTACAAAAACCTATAGCCTCTTCGCCAATTTGCTGCTTTTCTTCATTTGCGGAAATGTGGCGCTTGATTTCTTTTCAGGATTATTCGGCATAAGCTCGTTTTCCCAAATTGTACGAATGACATTCTTTGCCTTGTTGTTATATATCGAACTTCGTCTTGACCCTAAAGGATTTTGTATACTGTTTCTTGCTTTAACGTTGATTGTAATTCAATCTGTGCTAACGCAGGCGTTTAGCACAGAAGGCATGACAGCGCCTTCATTGCTTTATGACATAAGCATCGGTATTAAACTAATAATTTGTTTTGCAGTTTTCTTTGCTTCAAAAAGTTTGATTCGCTGCAATGCGTTGTCTATTAATCAAGTCAAAAAAGCAATATCTATCGCTGCAATTTATGTTCCGATTCTATATTTGGGATCGATTGCTTTGGGACTTGGGGCATCAAGCTATTGGGATGGCTCAGGCTATAAAAGCGTCTTCTCTTCTCTTAACAGCATCAATGTTTCTATGATTGTGCTTTTTGCTTATTCGGCTGATGCTGTATTTATACAGAAAAAGTCTCTATGGATTATCCCAATGGGGTTAAATCTGATTTCACTATTATTGCTTGGCACAAAGGCGGGATATCTATTCGCCTTTTTCATAGTGATGTATTACTTATTAATTCCCCCTGAAACTAGGTTGAGAAATGCCATGATCGGAATTCTCGTTTTTGCTGGCCTGCTACTCGCCTTCAATAACGTAACCTTTCTAAATGAAATGCTTGAAAAGGTATCTGTACGTCAAACTTACCTTTTCGAGAATCGTTCATTAATTGACTATCTCACAAGTGGACGAACCTGGATGCTGGCTGAAGCAACCAATCTATTTATTGCAAGCAATAATCCTCTGGGTTTCTTAATCGGCAATGGCTACTATCGTTTTCACCATGATTTGGCTGTATCAAGTGGCTATTTATTAACTGCAAACGTTAGACCGATCGAATTTGATTGGGCTGATTTATTTTTTTCCTATGGGGCCTTTGCCTTTATCTGTGTATATGCCTTTTTGTTTAAACAGCTGCGTCTGTCTTGGCGAACAAGAAACGAAGGACATTTTCAATTTATAGCTTTACTTGGAATGCTTGCGTTTAGCTGTGTAGGTGGTCATGTCTTTTTTTGAAGCAATTTCTTCAGTAACGTTGGGTTCCGTTTTTGGCCTGCATCTATGGGGATAGTAATGGACGATAAATTAAAGATGATTCTTTCGGCTTGCACCGAAGATCGAAGGAATGTCGTTGCCAAAGGTCAAACTGCTTGGTCAAGACGCTGCGGTATCGACTTGCTATTGAAAATGCTGCTTGTCTATATCAACTCGATTGGTTTGCGTCATGCACCAGAATCGACAATTTACGTTGATGAAATTAAGAATAACAACATGGTTTCTAATTTGCGAGATACTGCGGAGATCTGCGATGCAGAGAAAGCTACGTTCATTTGTCTCAATAGTTACTCGCCAAATAGACACATCAAAATGGGCGTGTTTTGGCCGATATTTAAAGCTGTGACCCTTGTTGTCCTTTCCCTGCCTCCTGTTCTTTCTTTTATCGGCAGCGAATGCACCGTAAATGATAGTTTAGCTAGGTTTTTAATTAAACGAATGGATAACTACGTTGCGCGTATAGGCTACCAGCATCCTTTATTTTGATGACTGACCATCATTTTTATTCAACAGTCATAGCCATGAACGACCATGCGACATCCGCGGTTCTTCAGCATGGCCTAATTGGAGACGCTCGATTCTTTTCGCCTGTGCGTGCTACATATTTCTTTGCCTGGAGCAAAAAGAGCGCTTTTCTTGTCAATTCAGAAAAAGCTGTCGACGCAGGTACTTATAAATTTTCAAAATTGATGAGGCTGGAACCTAAGCATTATGTTGAGAGTTTTGCTGACGCAAAACGTGTCTTGCTCATTCTCTCCAGCTCGAAAACCTCTGAACAGATTTCTCATCGCATCGAACCTCTCCTTAACCTTCAGAATCTCTTCGGTTTCAAGCTTCTCATCAAAATGCATCCTGGCTCCCTGTTTGCCATTAATGAACTGCGCGACGCCGTTTCGACGAGTGATGTTGAACTATATAAGGAAGAGAAAATTGAATCAATTGATTTTGATTTCGCCTTTATTGAACAGTCTACTGCTGCGCTAGACGTCGCATGTCTTGGAACCCCCTACATTGTTATTGACGAGTCTCTTGACAGCTATTTTTCCGAATACAAAGAAATGTTGCCTACCGCAAGTAATCCTGACGAGCTGCTGAGGTTGACGGTTGAATATAGTTTGACGAAATATATGCCAGCCTATACGTCCTTCTTGGAACAAGAAATCGACAACGGCCAATGCTGCATCGATTTGCTTATTCATCGTTTACAAAACGAATGTGGGTCAACATATGGAGGGCGGTATGGCAAGTAGTTCTTCAAATAAGTCTGGAAAAGCAACTACATTTCTTTGGAGCTTCCTCGAACAAGGTGGCTCTAAGGCTATTCAACTTTTCGTTCAAATTATTCTTGCTCGATTGCTATCCCCTGAGGCCTTCGGCATTTTGGCAATATTGTTGGTGGTTACTCAAATCACCGATTCTATTGCCCAAAGCGGTCTAGGGATGGCACTTATTCAAAAGAGCGATGCGGACGATCGTTCTTATTCCACCGCTTGGTGGCTGAGTCTCGGATTGGCAGCCACTCTATATATCGTAGTGTACTTTACGTCGCCGACAATCTCTGTCTTCTATAATATGCCAGATCTCGTGGTTTATCTTCGAGTGCTCGGTTTAATAGTCTTTTTCAACTCGGCAAACTCTATTCAGCGTTCCTACCTCCAACGAAACATGAATTTTAGGGGCATCTTCGCCGCCACGACAATAGCCGCGCTCATTTCGGGCTTCGGAGGCGTGGTGCTCGCTTTCTTTGGGTTTGGCGTTTGGTCTCTAGTCTTACAGTCTTTGCTTCAAAGCATTTTCATTTGTATTGTCATGTGGCTGCAAATCAGCTGGAAACCCGCATTTACGTTCGATGTCTCTCAGGCGTGGTCGTTATTTAGTTATGGCTGGAAGATCTGCATTACGGGAATTCTGAATGTTATCTACTCCGGCATCTCGGAGTTGATAATCGGTCGTGCCTGCTCAGCCAGCGAACTTGGGCTGTACAGCCAAGGCCGTAAGTATCCCACTGCAGCAATTGGGGTGATGAGCAATTCCATCGCCAACGTATTATTTCCGATGTTTTCAGCAATTAAAGGAGATTCTGAGGCACTTCGTGGCGCCATACGTCGCGGGCTCACGCTCGGTACGTTTCTCGTCGCCCCCATATCTTTGCTGGCTGCCGTAGTTGCCAAGCCGCTAGTTGCCATTCTCTTGACAGAAAAATGGCTCGCTTGTGTTCCAATCTTTCAGCTGACGTGCATCTCTAATGCCATTTTGATGATTCAGCTTGTAAACCTCCGAGCGTACATGGCTCTGGGAGATAGCTCTCTTTATATGCGTCTCCAAATTATTAAAGTTTTGGGCGGAGGAGCCATCATATGGATCACCGCCGCCATCACCCACGATATTTACCATACGGCTTGGGCAAATTTCATCGTTGGAGTTATCTCGATCGTCTTCGTCGACGCTACACCTGCAAAGCGCCTTCATGGCTATTCGTCTTTGAACCAGGTTAAGGACGTTCTGCCAATCTTATTCCTCTCTCTCGTTGCCGCTGCGGCATCGCTCGCTGTTCAGCTTCTGGGGTTGGGCTACGTTCCCGAATTGTTTCTTCAGGTCATCCTCTTCGCTTCTGTCTACCTGGGAGGAGCAAAGCTCTTCAAGTTCAGTGAATTATCCGAGGCAGCATCGCTCTTGTGCGGGTTTGTTTCAAGGAGAAGCTGAAGCTCAACTCTTTATTAGGTTACTTATCAATTCGAATACGATAGAAAGGTATCAATCCAATGTCGACATTCAACGGGTCAACTTTAATGATTACGGGAGGAACGGGATCCTTCGGCAATACCGTCCTCAAGCATTTCCTGACCTCCGATGTGGGGGAGATTCGTATTTTCTCTCGCGACGAGAAGAAGCAGGATGATATGCGGCATGAGCTTCAAGCTCGATATCCTGACCATTTCGCTAAGGTAAAATTCCATATTGGCGATGTACGTAACATTCAATCCGTGCGCGATGCCATGCATGGCGTGGACTATATCTTCCATGCGGCAGCCCTTAAGCAAGTTCCTTCTTGCGAGTTTTTCCCGATGGAGGCTGTCCGCACCAACATCATGGGCACGGATAACGTCCTTCACGCTGCATCGGATGCAGGCGTTAAGCGAGTCGTTTGTCTCTCCACTGATAAAGCCGCGTATCCCATTAACACTATGGGAAAGTCCAAAGCCCTTATGGAAAGCGTGATCTTCGCCAATGCTCGTAGAGCTGCAGAAAAAGGCGATACGGTGGTGTGCTGTACTCGTTACGGTAACGTTATGTGCTCTCGCGGTTCTGTTATCCCACTCTTTATTGAGCAGATTCACGCTGGTAATCCCATCACCATTACGGATCCAAGCATGACACGATTCCTGATGAACCTTGATGAGGCAGTTGACCTTGTTAAGTTCGCATTCGAGCACGCCAACCCGGGTGACCTTTTCATTCAGAAGGCAGACGCAAGCACCATTGGCGATCTTGCTAAGGCCGTTCAGCAGCTGTTTGGCGATACGGGTACAAGTATCATCGGCCCGCGCCACGGAGAAAAACTGTTTGAGACGCTCATGACTCGCGAGGAGCGCCTGCGTGCCGAAGATATGGGCGGTTATTATCGCGTGGCAGCCGATATCCGTGGTCTGAACTATGACAACGAGCAGGCCACCGGAGAGGTGAGAACCATGACCGACGAGGCCTATACGTCCCACAATACCAACCGACTGGATGTTGAGGGCACTGTGAAAAAAATCATGACCGCCGAGTATGTACGTGAAGAGCTCGACGGCATCCGCCACATCTAAAGGAGGGCTAGATGATTTATAGATTCCCGTTGCGTGACGTCAAAGACATGCTGCTCAATCAAATTGGCACTAATTTCTTTAAGTCAATTGATGACGAACGTCTGATCACTAAGTATATGGAGCGAACGCTCGAGAGGCTGGAGCGCAATATCTCCGCTAATGACAATAAGTATTACTGGAGGCTCAATGCAGCAGGGGAACGTGAAGCTTACTTCGATCCGTTGCACACTTGCCATTGGATGCTGTTTCTGTACCTGACGGCTAACACTATTTTCCGAGAGGAAAAAGACAATCCCACTGCAGCACGTATTGTTTGCGACAAGATCTACGGTCAAATGAAGACGGTTTCGGGTTGCGATTTGTATTACGAAGTTGAAATGCCTGAGACTTTCACCTTCGATCATCCGACCGGCTCTTTCATGGGTCGCGCAACCTACGGAGAGGGCTTCTCGTTTACTCAGGGGTGTACAGTCGGCAACATTAACGAAGTCTACCCGGTCATCGGCCGTGACGTGCAAATGTGTACCGGTAGCAAGGTGCTGGGCAATTCTCACATCGGTGACAGCTGCCTGATTGGAGAAGGTGCCGTTGTAAGGGATGAGGATGTGCCTGCAGGGTCCGTCGTCTACGGCAAAACTCCGAATTTGAAGATTAAACCCAGAAACTAATAGTACCGTCAACAGGAGGTTTGACATGAAAGAACTCGCGATTAACGGCGGAGAACCTACTAGCCCCAGGGTTTTTGGGGCTATGGCCACCAGGATATCAACGAGGACGACATCAAGGCAGTAGAAGATTGTCTGCGTGGTGACTACCTTACCTGTGGTCCTGCGACTGAAGCCTTTGAGGAGTCCATTAAGTCTGCCACTGGGGCAAAATATGTGACTGCCGTGGCAAACGGCACCGCGGCTCTGCACGTGGCATGCCTTGCCGCGGGAATTAAACCCGGCGACGAGGTTATTGTGTCGCCCATCACCTTTGCGGCATCTGCTAACTGTGTGCGTTACTGCGGTGCTACGCCCGTATTTGCGGATATTGACCCTAAGACTTGGAATATCGATCCAGCCTCAATCCGCGAGAAGTTGACCGTTAAAACGAAAGCAATTGTAGCTGTGGATTTTGGCGGCGTTCACGTCGACTCCGAGGAGATTCGCAAGATCTGCGACGAGAACGGCCTGACTTTCATTGAGGACGCCGCCCATGCAATGGGCACGTTCCACAATGGTCGCGCAGTGGGCACCATCGCAGACATTACGACTTTTAGCTTCCATCCGGTAAAGACCATCACCACTGGTGAAGGCGGTGCCGTAGCAACGAATGATCCCGAGCTAGGCAAGATGATTGAGCTTTACGCCAAGCACGGCATTACGCGAAACCATGATTTGATGCGAGAGACAGACCAGGGCGGTTGGTACTATGAGCAGCTGGTCCTGGGCTACAACTATCGCATAAGCGATATCGAGGCATCTCTTGGCGTTAGCCAGATGAAGCGACTCGACCAGTTCGGCTCTCGCCGCAAGGAGCTCGTTGCCTTCTATAACGAGCAGTTCTCCAAGATTCCGGAGGTACAATTCCAAATTGACGCCTCGCCCGATGATACCGTTCGTCATCTGTATTGCCTGAAGTTTGACACTGAGGCACTTGGCGTTACTCGTCGTTGGATCTTCGATGCCTTGCGCGCTGAGAACTTAGGTGTCAATGTTCACTACCTGCCGTATACTTGTTGCCTTATTACAAGGACCTGGGCCACGGCCGCGGTGACTGTCCCAATGCCGAGGATTACTATGATCGCTGCGTAACGCTTCCGCTGCACTGTGGGCTCTCAAACGAGGATGCGCAGCTCGTTGTCGATGCAGTTACAAAGGTTGTTGAGTGGTGCCGCGCCAATAGGGGTGCGAAATAATGCCCTCTAGTGTTTGCATCATTACTGCTCGTGGCGGCTCGAAGCGGATCCCTCGCAAGAACGTGCGTGAGTTCTGCGGCAAGCCCATGCTGGCGTACTCGGTCGAGACTGCGGTTGCGAGCGGCATCTTCGACGTCGTAATGGTCTCGACCGACGACGATGAGATTGCCGACGTGGCTAGGAAATACGGAGCCGAGGTTCCCTTCATGCGCAGCGAGGCCACGAGCAACGACTATGCCACGACGTCTGATGTGTTGCGCGAAGTGCTCTCCGATTACGGCAAGTGCGGCGCTGAGTTCGACACCATGTGCTGCCTGTACCCGACGGCACCCTTCGTTCAGGTCTCTGAGCTCAAGGAGGCTTCCGCCATGATCGAGGCGGGGGCCTCATCCGTAATCCCTGTTACCTCGTTCGATTTCCCGCCTCTGCGCGGCTTCAGGGTGGGTGAGGACGGCTCACTCGAGTATGCCTTCCCCGAGTTCGCCCAGACCCGCAGTCAGGACCTCCCTGAGATGGTTCACGACTGCGGGAGGTTTTACTTCGCGAGGTCGCGTCTTTCCACGAGACCGGCAGCTTCATCACCAATAATACGAGATTTCTGCGCATACCCAGCAGGCTCGTACAGGACATCGACACTCCCGAGGATTGGGAGCTTGCCGAACAGAAATATCGGGCCATGACCCAGGAGGACTAGACAATGAGACTATTCGAGACCATAGAGCGCGGCGACGTCTACTTCATTGCTGAGATGAGCGGCAACCACGGCGGGAGCGTTGACAAGGCAATGGAAATCGTCCGCTCCGCCGCTGAGGCAGGCGCGGATTGTCTGAAGCTTCAAACCTACACCGCCGACACCATCACCATCAACTGCGACTCGCCCGACTTCCAGACGACGCCTGGCGGCCTGTGGGAGGGTAGGACGCTCTACGACCTCTATGAAGAGGCGCACACCCCCTGGGAATGGCAGGTCGAGATTAAGGAGGAGTGCGAACGCTTGGGCATGGACTTCCTGTCCTCCGTCTTTGATCCGACCTCCGTTGACTTCCTCGAGTCCATCGGCTGCGAGATGTACAAGATTGCTTCGCCCGAACTTGTCGACGTGCCACTTATCCGTTACACCGCCTCAAAGGGCAAGCCCATGGTCATTTCCTGCGGGATGGGCACCGCGGACGAAATCGCCGACGCCGTTAACGCCTGCCGTTCTGTAGGCAACGACCGCATCGTGCTGCTGAAGTGCACGAGTGAGTACCCCGCCGTCTACGAAGACATGAACATTGCCACCATGGCAGACATGCGCGACCGGTTCGGGTGCGCCGTTGGCCTTTCTGACCACTCCATGGGCTGGGGTGTCGACGTGGCTGCGGCCACGCTGGGAGCGAGCGTCATAGAGAAGCACTACTGCATCTCCCGCGAACAGAAAACTGTGGACTCGGAGTTCTCAATGGAGCCTGCCGAGTTCAAGGCGATGATCCGCGACGTTCGACGCGCGAAGGCATCTATCGGCCACGTCACCTACGAGCGCACTGAGAAGGAGGAGAAGGGCCTTCCCGGCCGTCGCTCCCTCTACGCGGTGAAGGACATCGCGCGCGGCGAGGCTTTCACCAATGAGAACGTTCGGAGCATCAGCCTGCCTACGGAGTGGCGCCCAAGCACCTGGACGAGCTGCTCGGCCACGTGGCGCAGCGCGACATTAAGTTCGGAGAGCCCATTATCCAGGCCGATCTGGAGAGCCTGTAGCGGGTGAGCTGAGGGAAAGGAGAACGGTTTGACCAAGAAATGTCTTGTAATAGGCGCCTCGAGCTTCATTGGTGTCTATGTCGTCGATGCATTGCTCGACGCTGGTTACGAAGTAGTCGGCACGGGCAGGAACCGACGATTCGCGGGCCACTATCGAAAGCTTGGCGTCGAGTACATTCCCCTCGACCTCAATGACCCATCTGGCACCGGTGCCCTCCCCACCGACTTCGACTTCGTCGCCCATCTGGCGGGGAGGCTGCCTGCAAACTCGGCCTTCGACCTCTCCACTGAGGACGACGCCGCTGAATATATCAGGACGAACGCCCTGGGAACCGCCTTGCTACTCGAGTGGGCGCGCAAGAACGGCGTGCGCCGCATCGTTTCCACCACTTCCTACGCAGACGTCCAGAACAGCTGGAGCGCTTCGGAGCCCGTGCGCGAGGACTGGCCGCGGGACTTTAGGCTGGACGGCGACCACGCCGCCTACGTTATCTCGAAGAATGCCTCCGCGGACCTGCTTTTCTACTACAACGAGCAGTACGGCATGAGAAACTGTGTCTTCAGGCTTCCCCCAGTTTACGGCTGTGTCCTCACGGCTCGCTCAGGGTCAACGGCGCTGTTAAGAAGTCAGGCATTGGCCTTTTCGTCGACAAGGCGAAGGTAGGCGAGGACATAACCGTATTCGGCGATGCCGACGCGGCGGTCAGAGATATCGTCTACGTCAAGGATGTCGCGCAAGCATTTGTAAAAGCGGGAGAGAGCGAGTCGGCCTCTGGCCTATACAACATCGGCTCAGGGCGCGCGGTTTCCCTCCGCGAGCAGGCGGAGGCGATAGCCGAAGTCTTTTCGGGAGCCGCTGGCACTTCCGAGGTCTGCGTCGACGAAACCAGGCCGAACGGTATCCAGCCCTACTCGTTCGACATCTCCCGCGCGGCGTGCGATTTCGGCTATGCTCCTGCTTTTGCCGATTTCCGTGATTTGATGGCAGACTGGAAGGTTGAGGAGGAGAGAGGCGTGATGCCCGCGCTGTTTGATGCTACCCTAAAACCGAGCGGGGGTCTCCTAGACTAGGGGGCGTACCGGGCACCCTCTCTTTTAGCCCTCGTGCCTGGAAAAGCGGCGGGATGGCACATGGAATGCTGCATCCCGCTCCCCTTCGGCCGAGTTTCGCTCCGGCGATTTATCTCCTATAATGTCGCGAGGACCTATGATTGGGTTTCGAACCCTTGGTATATGGGCAAATTTGCTGGTTCTGCAGTGCCGACCCCTGGGACGCACCGCAGGTATTTCGAGAACGTCTTAGTGGATCACGAACAGGTTTTCTTCGCGGTTTGCGTTAGCGAGTTCTTTATCGGCAACGCCGGCCTTAAGTACTTCGAAGGCGATTGCTGTGAGTGTTGGTATTACATTGTGAATGAGTTACAGCGTGGCAAGGGCTACGCCAAGGAGATCGTTAACCTTCTCTGCCGCGTAGCGTTCTCTATCGAGGGCGTGGTTCGCGTTAAAGCCTGCGTGCTTAAAACGAACCCCAAGAGCTCGAAGGCTCTTCTTTCGAATGGATTCACCGAACGCGGGAGGGTTCGTCGACGAGAACAAGAGGATATTCATAATGTATGAGAAACGAAATTGGCAAGATGAAAATGGTGAATACTTCACGAAGGAAAGTCTTAATACGCACTGACGCCAACCCGGTGATTGCGGGAGGTCACGTCATGCGTTGCCTTTCCGTGGCCGACGCACTCGCGGGCCTTGGCGCTGATGTCTCATTTGTCCTCTCGGACGGCAACTCCGTCCAACTCATCGAGTCCCGGGGCTTCGCAACATCCGTTCTCGGGTCCGACTGGAGAGATATCAGAGATGGGGCCGATGAGCTTTGTCGTCTCTGCAACGACGCCGAACTTCCAATCGTCCTTGTTGACACCTACTCGGTGTCTAGGGCATTCGTCGACTGCCTCGCTCAGCACGCCAAGGTATGCTATCTCGGCAGCAAAGACGGAGATCTCGGCAAACTTTCCCTTATCATTAATTACTCGACTTGTATCGATGAGGCATTCTACGAGGATACATATGGTGATCGTGGGACGAAGCTCCTTTTCGGTCCCAAATACGCACCGCTTAGACCATGCTTCGCCAGTGCATATCGTGAATGCAGCGCCGAGATTGAACACGTTCTCGTGACTACGGGAAACACGGATCCTCAGGGTTTTCTCCCCACTTTCTTAGATGTGGCTCTTTCCGACAAACGTCTTTCCAACATCACCTTCACAGTGGTATTAGGCAGAATGGTCTCTGACGATGTCGCTGCAAAGGTTGAGCTTATTGAATCGAGAAGCTCTAGGGTTAAGATGCTTCGCGCCGTCACTGATATGGCTGGGCTGATGGGTCAATGTGATGCCGCCGTCTCTGCAAATGGCACGACGGTGTACGAGCTTTTCGCTGCAGGTCTTCCCTCTGTAACTTTTGCGATGGTTGAAGAACAGGTGCAGAGCGCTGAGTCTCTCGCGAAACTAGGAGCTGTGGAATACTGCGGACTTATGGGCAACGAGCCGCACGCCACCGCAGTTGAAAGCGTTAATCGGCTCGAGGATCTCGTCGCGTCTCATGACAGGGCCGTAGCCCTTGCGACTCGTGCACACGCTCTCGTAGACGGCTACGGCGCAAATAAGATAGCTAAGGAGATACTCTCGCTATGACAAATGTAGATCAACGCAGGACAGTAGTGATGCTCGGCGGAAGTAGACTGCAGGTTCCTGCCATCGAGGCGGCGCAGAGACTCGGATTCCGCGTTGTATGCGCCGACTATGATCCCGATGCGGTGGGCTTTAAAGTCGCCGACGTCTCATCGCTTACGAGCACGCTCGACGTCGAAGCTGTGGAAGCGCTCGCCCGCGAGGAACAGGCAGACTTCGTGATTACATCCACGAGTGACGCTCCCGTAAGGGTAGCGGCCCTCGTCTCCGAGAGGCTCGGGATCCCCACCGGCATTCCGTCAGTCGACGCAGTATGCGCCACGCAAAAGGATGCCATGCGGAGAAGGCTCGCCGATTACGGAGTGCCCATGCCCGAGTTCGAAGTGTGCAATAACGCTGATGAGTTCGGATACGCCTTGGAGCGCTTCGGTTACGACTGCATCGCGAAACCCGCGGATTCCGCCGCTAGCCGCGGCGTGAAGCTCATTACTCCCGAGGACCGTGCGACGTCAGCGACTGAGCTCTTCGGCCTCTTCCGCAGCTTCTCCCGTAAGGGAACTGTAATGGTCGAGCAGCGCGTCACCGGTCGTGAGGTGAGTGTGGAAGGCATGACGGTTGATGGTAAGACGACCATTCTGACCATCACCGACAAGCTAACAACTGAACCGCCTTTCTTTGTCGAGCTTGGCCATTCTGAGCCCTCAAGACTTCCAATTGAGGCCCAAGAAGCCATTAGCGAAGTTGCGAAAAAGACCATCGATGCTATCGGTATCGTGACTGGACCTTCGCATACGGAGATCATGCTCACCGACGAGGGTCCGAAGGTTATCGAGATGGCTGCACGACTTGGAGGCGATTTTATTACTTCCAAACTCGTACCACTGTCGACCGGTCTCGATTTTGTTGAGGGAACCGTGGCCGCAGCTCTTGGACTGCCGTTTGACTTTGAGGTAAAGGCGCATCGTGGGTCGGCAATTCGCTTTATCACTGCGGATCATGCTGGAACGATATCCTCCATTGATGTGCCGGATAATCTCTGCCACACTGAAGGCGTTGAGGAAATCGAGCTATACCTTAAGCCCGGAGACTCTATTGAGACGCCGCACTCAAGTAACGACCGAATCGGGCATGTCGTATGCAGCGGCGATAACGCAGATGTTGCTGCGGCACGAGCTGAATGGGCTCTTGGGCAGATTAGAGTAAACTTGAGCTAGCGAATTGTGGGATTGGTGTTAGGAAAGCATTATGGATTTATCAATTATTGCGCCGTATATCGTTTCGATAATTGCCGCGATAATTTCCGGCATCAGCTCTTATTTGGTAGCCCACAATAAATCCGCTTCGGAAATTCGAACGCTCAAGGAAGCAAATGAGCATGAAATCGAAAAGCTAATGAAACAGCACGAAGTTGATTTGGACAACTTAAAGGAGACCCATAAGCTTGAGATGGAGAAACTCGAAGCGGAGCATAGATATTCCCTCGAGCTGGCGAACTCCAACGCGCAGAATGAAATGACCAAGCAGCTGATGGGTTCCCTTGTCGGCAATTTAATGGCAGCACCACAAATGCAAGATCTCTTTGCAAGCGCTCTTGCTGATTCAATTAAGAAGGGTAAACAAGTGTAGCAACTAAAACGATAGGACATTTATCGTCTCAATAGTTAATACTTACATTGTTGAGGACGGACCGCTTTGTTACAAGCTAACAAAGCGGTCCGTCCTTATTTGTACAGCTTCCAAGATCGCAGAAGAACGACTGCATGACGTCGAGTTGTACCTTCGGGACGATGATGTCGTCCTGGTGATCGCGTCGAAAATGTTGGTGTAAGGGCGGCGCCCTAGCGCCCGTTTAACGAAGAACGGCCTTCGTCCTAGAATCTGAAATCACCACAACAACAGGTTCTAGGAAAGGACGAAGGCCGCTATGGAAATCTTATCAGACCCGACGCCGGACATGCTCGCCATGCCCCGGTTCGACGACGGCGCCATCGACATGCAGGAGCTGCTCAGGCGCCTCGCCGAGCAGGTCGTGAACGCCGTGATGGACGCGGAGGCCGACCAGCTGTGCGGCGGCGGGGCGAACAGCCGCAACGGCTACCGCGAGAGGGCACTCGCCACCTGCGTGGGCACGCTGACGCTTCGTATCCCCAAGCTGCGCTCGGGCAGCTTCTTCCCCGAGGACGTGATTGAGCGCTACCAGCGCGTGGACCGCGCCCTCGTGGCCGCCGTGGCGGAGATGTACGCCACCGGCACGAGCACCCGCAAGGTGCAGCGCGTCGCCGAGAAGATGGGCGTGTCCAGGCTCTCCAAGGACCAGGTGAGCGCCATCGCCTCGAGCCTGGACGCCGACATCGAGGAGCTCTGCGGAAGGCCGCTCGACGGCTCCCCGGTGCCCTACGTCTGGCTCGACGCCACCTACGTCAAGTGCCGCCGCGGGGGCCGCGTGGCGTCCACCGCCGTTGTCACCGCCATCGGCTGCGACGCGGGCGGCTGGAGGCGCGTCCTGGGCGTCGACGTGGTGGATACCGAGTCGTACGACGTCGTGGCTCGCCTTCCTGCGGACGGTCCGCGGCCGCGGCGTCTCCGGGGTGGAGCTCGTCGTCTCGGACGCCCACCCGGGCCTCGTCCGGCGCCCTCGGCGAGG
>ENA-OQED01000596-OQED01000596.1-human-gut-metagenome-genome-assembly--contig:-NODE-596-length-14232-cov-1.445445_pt1 | contig 14232 bp, 17 predicted proteins | sample MGYA00242790_ERZ504625 | MGnify/ENA primary metagenome ERZ504625 (study PRJEB26092, sample SAMD00036345) | human gut metagenome | host: Homo sapiens | study: EMG produced TPA metagenomics assembly of...
TTCCAGCGGAAGGAGAGAAAGGAGAAAGAAGGAATGGAAAGGTGCCATGCGGGCATAACACAACACCGCACATGGCGAAACTATCGAATCAGCCCATCGGGCGCACTGGCATCATAATTGATGTGTACACGCCCGATGGAGCGAATTCAATCGGTCAGACCGATGGTCACTCGACCTCAGCCAGGGCATCAATGATGTAGTTGTTGATGGTGGCCTTGACGGACTCGAGGTGATCGGACTTGGTGGCGGCGATGAGCTCGGACTGCGGCTTGTCGAGGCTGTAGGCTTCGAGGTCGGCCAAGGTGACGTTGCCCTCGTCGATGTCCTTGCCGATGCCGGAGTCGTAGGAGCTGTAGCGCTCGGCCTGAAGATTCTGGATGAAGCCGTCCTGGTTCATCTTGTCGGCAACCAGCAGGCCGGCGGCGTAGGCATCCATGCCGGCGATGTGGGAGCGGAACAGGTCCTCCTCGTAGAAGGAGGTACGGCGCGGCTTGGCGTCGAAGTTCAGACCACCGTGAGGTCCGATGGAGCCGGCCTGCAGGACTTCCCACATGACGGCGACGGTCTCGTACAGATCGGTCGGGAACTCATCCATATCCCAGCCGATGAGCTTGTCGCCCTGGTTGGCGTCGAGGGAACCGAGGAAGCCGGACTCGCGGGCCACGCGGATCTCGTGCTGGTAGGTGTGGCCGGCCAGGTTGGCGTGGTTGCCTTCCAAGTTCAGCTTGAAGACGTCGGTCAGGTCGTGGTTGCGCAGGAACTCGATGGCGGTGGCGGCATCGAAGTCGTACTGGTGCAGCGTCGGCTCCTTCGGCTTCGGCTCGATCAGGAACTGGGCCTCAAAGCCGATTTCCTTGGCGTAATCTGCGCACATGTGGAAGAACTTGGCGATGTGGTCGGTCTCGCGCTTCATCTCGGTGTTCCACAGGTTCTCGTAGCCTTCGCGGCCACCCCAGAACACGTAGTTCTCGGCGCCCAGGCGCTTGCCGATCTCCAAGCTCTTCTTGAGCTGGCCACCGGCGTAGGCGTAGATGTCGGCGAACGGAGAAGTGGCGGCGCCGGACACGAAGCGCGGGTTGGTGAACAGGGAGGAGGTGTTCCACAGCAGCTTGACACCGGTGGACTTCATATTCTCGTCGATCTTGTCAACGACCTTGTCGAGGTTGGCGTTGGTCTCGCGCAGGGTGTCGCCTTCGGGGGCGATGTCACGATCGTGGAAGCAGAAGTACTCGACGCCCAGCTTCTGAAACAGCTCGAAGGCGTAGTCGACCTTGGCCAGAGCCTGGTCCATCGGATCGGTGTACTTGTAGTACGGGCGGTGCGCGGTGCCGGTGCCGAACGGATCAACCAGTTCCTGGTTGAAGGTGTGCCACCAAGCAACGCCGAAGCGCAGCCAATCCTTCATCTTCTTGCCGGCAACGACCTTGTCGGCATCGTAGTAATGGAAGGCGAAGTTTTCCTTCGGTCCTTTGGCGCGGCCGACGTACTCGATCTTGTCAACATCCCACAGACCCATTTGGGCGCTCCTTTGCAGTAGGCGATATTACGGATTGCAGGACCAATAATAAAACGAACGAACTAAGTTTGTCAAATGATTGAATTAATACGCCGCGTCTCAGCGTGTTGCTAGTCATTGCAATGGTTTTCGAATGCAGTCAAGGCACAGATAGTATGGGCAAGCCAAGAAAGACAACTCAGCCAAGGAAACGAGACTTGATAATTGACGTCACGCAATTCCTCGCCGGCCACCGCTGAGGCCGGCTCCACCACCCCGCCCAACTCCAACAGCACCACCCCCCGCCAACACCACCGCCATGGTCATCACCCTGATGATCGGCTCGTTTGTGGCCATCCTCAACCAAACGCTGATGATCTCCGCCCTGCCCACGTTGATGCACGAGTTCGACGTGCCCAGCAGCACCGTGCAATGGCTGACCACCGGATTCATGCTTACCAACGGCATCATGATCCCGATCACCGCGTTCCTCATCGAGACCTTCACCACCCGCCAGCTGTTCCTGTACGCGATGGGCATATTTGCAGAATGATCTTGGCGTTAATGCACTGGTGTCCGGTTTGGTGATGATGCCGAGCGGCATCGCCATGGGCATCCTGAACCCGGTGGCAGGCAAGATGTATGACCGTATCGGTGGCCGGCCGCTCGCCTTACTGGGCTTCGCGATCATGACGTCTGCGGCTGTGCTGCTGGTCACCATCATGAACACGCACACCGCGGCGGCCATGCGCACCGGAGTGCCGGAAGCGGCGGCATCGGCCTTGGCGTGCGGGCTTCGTTCCGCACGGTCGCCATTGTGTGCGCGGTCTGTTTGGTTGCGTCACTCTTCATTCGTGATCGCGGCCGCCGACTTGGACAGCAGCGTTAGGCGAATCCTTCACCGATTGCTGGCCTTCTTGATCAGCGCGCCCAAAGTACCGGCTTGGCGCGCGGCTTCCACATCTTCCCAGTCGAGACCGGTGTCTTTGGCCCTCCCGTAGAAAAACCGCACCAGACCGGCAAAGTCCGGTTTATATCCGGTTTCCCGGATGAACGGGCCAGCGAATCACCGATTTGCGGGTCATCAGGCCTTCGTGCCTCATAGATCGGGATGGAACAGGATCGCCACACGCCTCTCACATGTGCGATGCGATTGACGATCATGCCGCCGTGCGCACCATCGTATTGCGAGGCGGCATGTACGTCCGCCACCTCGTAGACACCACCATGAATGATGTCCTCAACTGTCAGACGACCTTTGACCGCGCTGGCATCGCGAATCCAGAACATCGAAGCGAAATTGGTGTCATCAAATTCGCGAAAATCACGTATCTCGCGTGTGCCGATACGTTCGTCCTTGTCATACATGAATTCGGCCAAGGCTAGGAATGGCGAGATACCTGCGCCCGGACCGTACTGCAATTCGATACGTAAATCTTCGGATTCATTGCCGGTCAGTCCAATACCGCTGACGGCGCAGTCATAGGCAAACCAATCCCAGAACCACCATTCGATCCTTTGCAGCACCTGCTTCGGATACTTTTTGCATGGGTTCAGATTCACTTCGCGATAATATATGCGTCTCGCTTCGGCATAGACGGCGAGATTGCAGCGTTTGAACATCTCGGCTACGTCTTTGGTGTCCAGCATTGCTGGCAAACCGGCATTTTCGGCAGTAGTAGTGATTGCGGTGCTCATGGTGTTTCCCCTTCATGTGATGTGGACGGCGGGCTACGTTGCCCGCCGTGAGGCACACTGTATGACGTTCGTGCGGTGGCTCGCAAGCCCACATGGCGAGATGGTGGATAAGTGGAAAACCCAATGATTCCAAGGGGTATGGAATGTGCATAACAGTGGCTACCGTCGGTGGATAACCGCACTTTCTTGCAGGTTATCCACTGATCGCGCAGCTGTTATCCACCGTCTCTGGGTTATCCACATCGTCTCTGGCGTGTCGTCCACTGTCAGCAGTCGATTTCTGCTTCGTTTGGCGTGTATAAGTGCACGGTGAAGTGTATAACTCCGCGCATTAGGCATATTTGCTACTGAGAAAGGTCCCGAAATCGCCTTCGAACGCATAGCTACACTCAGCAGATGTATTCAGCATGGCAATAGACCCACTTAGGCACCGGCGAATGATTTTCCCTCGCTTATAGAGTCGGCAAAGGCCCAACACCTGTCCCAACGCCGACGCTACTGCACTGGCAGCGTCGGCAGAGGACCACAACTTGGCACAGCAACGACGCTAAAACCGCCCAGCATCGTTACACGTCCAAGTTTTGGCCGCTAACGACGCTTAATGAACGCTTAGCGTCGGCAGCAGGTCACGCACTGGTTCTCCACCGACGGTAGCGCTCCTTAGCGAAGCCAGCCCGCCACTCTTTGGCACATCACCGACGCTGAGAGAACCTCCAGCGAAGCCAACCAGCCAACCGCTGGCGACATGACACCACCCACACCCCTCAGCGAAGCCAACCTGCCAGCGCATGGCACCCCAACACCGATGAGAACACCCACCCCACCAGTGCACAAAAAGGCTGGTCATAGCGGTTGCGATGTAATCGCATCGTAATCGCGATGACCAGCCTCGGGAGTTGGGCTGCAATGAGCACCGATATGAATCAGATAATGATGCCGTTGCAGTGATCGACTTCATGCTGGATAATCTGCGCAGTCCAACCGGCGAAGGTGGCGTGGCGGGCGCGGAACCGACGGTTCTCGTAGTTGACCTCAATACGTCGATAACGCAGCGTGCGGCGTTCGCCGGTCAGGGACAGGCATCCTTCCTGGGTATCGAAGGCACCGTCCGAAGCGGTAATCACGGGGTTGAGCATCACCGTTATGCGCCCGCCAAGGTCTTCATCCACAAAGACGATGATGCGTTTGCCTACGCCAATCATGTTGGCGGCCATGCCCACGCACCGTGAACGGTTGGCCTCCAGCGTGTCTACGAGGTCTTCGATCACCTGCTCGTCGCCGGGCCCGGCCGCTTCGGACGGCGTGCGCAAAAACGACCGCGAAGTCATAATAGGACGTTGCATGCTGGAATCACGCTTCTTCGTGCCAGTGGGGGTTCTGGCCGAAGGTGTGGCCTCGGGGTTGTCCATCGCGGCGATATCGGCCATGTCCTGATCATCGAGCTCAAAAGCGGTCAGGTCAAGGTTCTGGCGCTGGCGTTCCGGGTTCAGGGACTTCGGGATGGCCACGTCGCCGTATTGGAGGTGCCAGCGCAAAATGGCCTGGACCACGGAAATACCGTGCTTGGCGGCGATGCGCTTCAGATCCGGATCGCGCAGCATCTGGTTGGCCCGGCCCAGCGGGCTCCATGCCTCGGTGATGATGCCGTGCGCATTGTCGTAGGACAGCTGTTCGCGCTGCTGGAAGTACGGGTGCAGCTCGACCTGGTTGACGGCCGGCGTCACACCTGTATCGCGAATGAGCAGGTCGATGTGGCCGGGCAGGAAGTTGCTGACGCCAATGTGCTTGACCAAGCCGCGTTCGCGAGCTTCGACCAGCGCTTCCCATGCCTCGACGAACTGGCCTTGGCTTGGGTTCGGCCAGTGAATCAGATAGAGATCGATGTAGTCGAGGCCCATACGGCACACGCTCTCCTCAATGGTGAGCAGCGCCTCGTCGTGAGCATGGTGGCGCCGGGCAGCTTGGACGTGACGATGATGTCTTCGCGCGGCACGCCGGATTCGCGGATGGCGCGACCCACCACACCTTCGTTCTCATAGTTGAACGCGGAGTCGATGAGGCGGTAACCCTGATGGATGGCGGACTTGATGGCGTCCACACCGGCTAGGCCGTTGACCTTGTACGTACCGAAGCCGGTGGCGGGCAGTTCGAGGCCGTCACTGGCCTTGCGGATCGGAGTGACTGGTGGTTCATCAAGCATGATAGTTCCCCTGCTTCTCCTGTGATGGAATATCGGTTCCATCATAAAGCCAACCAATCCGCTGCGGGCGTACTATTTGACTTCTCTCAATTCCGGCGGTCGGCGAGTGGAGAATCGGAACATGAGCGCGGCGAGAATCACGCCAAGCACGGCCATGCCGGTGAACACCATCATGCTGCGCGGGAACGCGGCCGTATACGAACCGGCCGCGTCCGCCCCATCGTTCGCGGCGATGGCCACCACCCACACATTGCCGGACAGCGTCACGAACACCGCGTCCATGATTACGGTGCCCGCGAAGCCGATGATGATGAACTTGGGCGGGAAGTGGCTCTTCAGCACGCCGCCGAATACCGGGCCGATGGCCGGTGCAGCGCAGGTGACCAGACTGACGATGCCGAGCATCGAGCCGCGCTGTTCAAGCGGCGCTTTTCCAGAATGATGCTGGTGATGAGCGACAAGGAGATGCCGGTGCCGAGCGACATGACCAGTCGGGCGGCGAGCAGCATCGGGAAGTTGACCGCGAGCGCGCCCAGTAATGTGCCGGCGATGAAAATCACGATGGCCATGATGAACAGTGTTTTGGTGGCGAATTTGCGCACCATGAACGGCGAGCTCGGAATCGACACCGACAGCAAGAGCAGATAACCGGTGACAAGCCACTGCACCACCGAGGCGCCGATGGAGAACTCCTCCATCGGCGTGGAGTAGGCGATGTTCAGTGACGTTTCCGATAGGATGCCGAGGAAGGTCAGGATCGCGAGCGAGACGACCGCGATGACGAGTTTGTTGGAGACCGGTTGCTTGCCGCCGTTAGGCAGCTGTGTTGCGGAATGAGTCACGATCTTGTTCTCTCCTCCATTCATTCAGATATTCTGACTACGACGTTGGAAGTCTTCCTGCATGAGTCGCAGAGCCTCGGTCAAGGTGCGTACCGTGGTTTCGCACTGGTCCGAGGTCAATCCGCCCAGCAGTTGGCTCAAATGCGCGTGATATTCCTCCACATAGATGCGGCGGATATCCAAGCCGCGTTCGGTGAGCGTGAGCGTCACCGCACGCCGATCGGCGGCATCGGCGTGTTTGACGACGAGTCCGAGGTCGGCCATTTCGCCGACGAGCTTGGTGATGCTCGGCGTAGTGACGCCGAGGAATGCGCTGACGTCGCCCACGCGCGCGGTGCCGGTATCTTGCCCATTCGGTTCGTTGATATGCCAGACGGCGTCGATCACGTGGACATAGCGCGGTTTCATACCTTTCGGCAATGCCGGCATCAGTTCGGTGATGGTCTTGGCCTTCCAGCAGACATCCAGGAGGCTCCGCACCTCATTCACCGGAAGCAAGCCGGTCTTGGTATCGGTTCGGGAATCGCACATCGCTGGCCCAACCTCCAATTAGTTACCAATAGTCATTACCATAAGTAACTATATGCAGGCTCTAGACAAACCCAACGGCCTGCGCGCCCGTGTCGAGTTCCGTTTCGACATAAAAAAGCCAGGGAATCCCTGGCTTGCAATGCACATATCGCTGCAGATTTGCCGGGACCTATATGTCCCCGGCAACAACAGCCGTATATACGCTACCGATCAGTGCTGCCCTCATCATCCTTGGCACCTGCCGTGGCGGCCTCAGTCTCCTTGGCGTTCCACCCGGCGACGGCATTCCTACCACTCCATCCGATGACCACTAGCAAGCACAGCGAGAAGACAATAGTGGCCCAATTGAACAGCGAGCCATCGTTATTGGCCTCGACCAGTGACTGCCAGAGCCAGATAACGCAGGCCAAGCAGGTCAATGCATACATACGGGAGGTGGAGCGCGCGGTGAGTTTCATGGCGGAAAAAGTCCTTTGATTACAAGAATGACGGCAGATAACAGTGTGGGATCCGCACCAGCGGCACCGGCACGAATCCCACATCGAGGAGGAGAAAGGGGAAGGTCAGCTCTTCTTGCGCTTGGACATGATGTCCACGGCGACGGCCAGCAGGAGCACGAGGCCCTTGATGGTCTTCACCACGGCGGTGTCAACACCCATGATCGACAGACCCTGGTTGATAACACCCATCACGAATGCACCGATCACAGCGCCCGGGATGGTACCAATACCACCGGTAACGGCCGTGCCACCGATGAAGCAGGCGGCGATGGCGTCCATCTCGAACTCCATACCGGCCTGAGCAGTTGCGGAAGCCAGACGGGAGAGCATGCAGACAGCGGCCACTGCGGACAGGAAGCCCATGTGGACGAACAGCAGGAAGTCCACGCGGCGGGTGTTGATACCGGAGAGGATGGCGGCCTTGCGGTTGCCACCAACGGCGTACACGTGGCGACCGAACACGGTCTTGGTCAGGATGAAGTTGTAGATGAAGACCAGCACACCGACGATCACCAGCATGATCGGGGTACCACCCTGATCAGCGTTACCGGAGGAAGCCAGCAGGTAGGTGACGAAGGCGATGACGACCGCGGCAAGCACAATTTTGAGGACGGTCAGGCTCATCGGCTCGGGCACCAGGCCGACCTTGGCCACACGGGCGCGCTTGCGCAGCTGGCTCCAGGCAAAGCCGACGATGCACAGGATGCCGAGCACAATGGTCAGACCATCGAACGGACCCCACCAGCCAAGGATGTTGGCAGGTAGTTACGGGCAATGCCACGGAATTCGAGGGAGGTAATCGGCACGGATTCGCCGACGATCACGGTGGCGAGACCACGGAAGATCAACATGCCGGCCAGAGTGGTAATGAAGCCCGGGATGCCGATGACGGCGACCCAGAAGCCCTGCCAGACGCCGACGATCAGGCCGACGACCAGAGCGATGACGATGGCGAGCATCCAGTTGACTCCGGCGCGTTCCATCAGCAGTGCACACACACCACCGATGAAGGCTACCAAGGAACCAACCGAAAGGTCGATGTGGGTGGCGATGATGACCATCACCATACCAATGGCCAGGATGATCACGTAAGCGTTCTGCTGAATCAGGGACACGAAGGAGTTCGGCTTCAGCAGCACGCCTCCGGTCAGGACCTCGAAGGCCACGACGATGACCAGCAGTGCGCCGACAATACCGTATTGACGGGCATTGTTGGCAACCGTGGCCAGCAGGCCGGTCTTTTCTTCTTTCTTTGCAGGTGTTGCAGTTGCGGCGCTCATCAGGCTGCCACCTCCCTTTCCTTGGTCATACCCTTCATCAGGTATTCCTGGGTAAATCCATTCTTCTCAACATTGTCGGTGACGACACCGTAGGACACCGTGTAAATGCGGTCACAGATACCGATGAGCTCGGGCAGCTCGGAGGAAATCACGATGACGGCCTTGCCTGCATCGGCAAGCTTATCGATGATTTCGTAGATCTCATACTTGGCGCCGACGTCGATGCCTCGGGTCGGCTCATCGAGGATGAGGATGTCCGGCTGCGAGATAACCCACTTGGCGAGCAGCACTTTCTGCTGGTTACCACCGGAGAGGGTGGAGACATTCACATCGATGTCATGGCACTTGATGTTGAAGTCCTTGCGGTACTGTTCGACTTCCTTGCGCTCAAGGTTGTCGTCCACAACCCCGCCCTTGCTGATCTTGGTCAGGGAGGCCAGGGACGCGTTCTCTCGGATGTTCTGCAGCAGGTTCAGACCGTTGCCCTTACGATCCTCGGTGGCGTAGGCGAGACCTGCGTCAATCGCGGACTGCACGTTGGGCATCTTGACTTCCTTGCCCTTGACGAACACCTTGCCGGAGATGTTGGAACCGTAAGAGTGGCCGAAGATGGACATGGCCATCTCGGTACGACCCGCACCCATCAGACCCGCCAGACCGACGATCTCGCCGGCATGCACGTTGATGTTCGCATGGTCTACGATCACGCGCTCCGCGTCGAGCGGATGATGCACGGTCCAATCCTCGACGCGCAGGTATTCCTCGCCCGGGGTATTGGAGGGGTGGTTCGGGTACAGGTTGTGCAGCGGACGACCCACCATCTTGCGGATGAGTTCTTCCTGGTCGAGCGGCGTCTCCGGCGTCACGTACATCACACCGACGGTCGAACCGTCTCGAATGATGGTGACATTGTCGGCGATGGCGGCGACCTCGTTGAGTTTATGAGTGATGATGATGCTGGTCACGCCCTGCTCGTCACGTAGCTGACGAACCAGGTCAAGCAGGTGGGCGGAATCCTCATCGTTCAGTGCAGCGGTCGGCTCATCGAGGATGAGCAGCTTCACGTCCTTGGACAATGCCTTGGCGATTTCGACGAGCTGCTGCTTGCCGACGCCGATGTCCATAACCTTGGTATCCGGGTCTTCGGGAAGTCCCACACGATCGAGCAGCTTCTTCGCCTCGGCACGGGTCTTGTCCCAGTCGATTACGCCACCCTTGGCCTGCTCGTTGCCGATGAAGATGTTCTCCGCAATGGACAGGAACGGGCTCAACGCCAGTTCCTGATGAATGATTACGATGCCGTCGGCCTCGGAATCATTAATAGTATGGTATTTGCATTCCTTGCCATCAAAGGTGATTTTGCCGGAATAGCTACCGTATGGGTACACACCCGAAAGCACGTTCATCAGGGTCGATTTGCCTGCACCGTTCTCGCCGCAGATGGCGTGGATCTCGCCGCGATCGACGGAAAGATTCACATCGGTGAGGGCTTTGACCGGACCGAACGTCTTCGTGATGTTTTCCATCGTCAAGATGGTGTCATTTGATGACATGTCACCACTCCTCGTCACAGTTCTGTGTTCATGGACATGCGGCGCATATCGCTATGCGCCGCATGTCATTGTGTTTGTTTACGGATTGCCTGATGAGACTACTTAGTCAGCTCGTCGAAGCGATCCTGGGTGATGTAGTTGGCCGTGACCAGATCCTGGAGGTTGTCCTTGGTGATGTTCTGGGGGTCAAGCAGCTTGGACGGGACGTCGATGTTGTTGTTGTTGAACTTGCCGTTCAGGCCGGAGACTTCCTTGCCCTCGGCGATCTCGACGACCATGTCGTACACGGCGTCAGCCAGCTTGTTCACGTCCTTGAACACGGTCTCGCCCTGCTTATCCTTGGCGATGTTGGCAACTGCGATCTCCATGGCGTCCTGACCGGTGATATACGGCCAGGAGTCGGTGCCCGGCTTCATGTCGGGACGCTTGGATTCGATGGCGTTGATCACACCCTGGGGCGATGCGTCGTACGGAGTGAGGACCGCGTCGAGCTTCTCGCCGTGGGCGTAGGTGGAGTCAAGGATGGATTCCATGTCCTTCTGCGCCTGCTCGGTCTTCCAGCTCATCACGGAGATCTTCTGCCAATCCTCAACGGTGAAGTCCTTGGTCACGCCACCCTGACCGTGCTGGGACGGGGAGACGAGCACGCCCTTCTCGAAGTACGGCTGCAGCAGATCCCAAGCGCCCTTGAAGAAGTACTTGGCGTTGTTGTCATCCGGGGAACCGGTGAACAGCTCGATATTGAACGGGCCGGTGGCGCCATCCTTAAGCTTGAGCTGGTCAATGAGCACGTGGCCTCGAGCACGCCGACCTGCTCCAGCTGGAAGGTGGCGTAGTAGTCGACGGCGTCGGTGTTCATGATCAGTCGATCGTAGGCGATGACCTTGGCGCCTGCATCGCGGGCCTTCTCAACGGCGGGGCCCACTGCGGTGCCATCCTTGGAGGCGACCACGACGATCTTGGCGTCGTTGTTGACCATGTTCTCGATGTCAGCGTTCTGCTGGGCCGGCTTATCGTCGGCGAAAGACAGGATGACCTTGTATCCGGCCTTCTCCAGCTTGGCCTCAGGTTGTTGCCGTCCTTGTTCCAACGCTCTTCGGACTTGGTCGGCATCGAAATGCCGATAGTGGCACCCTTTTCGATCTTGGCATCACCGCCAGTTGCCTGGCCGCTACGGCTGCCACCACAGGCCGCGAGGCCCGCGCACATGGCAACGCCTGCCACCACGGCGACGATCTTCTTAGTGAACTTCATTTGCTCTCCTTCATCTTCGAGGGGATGGCGAACCCTCCTTGGTCGCCCGAACCTGAGAATAACCTCAGGTTCATCTCATAGAATACCGTATTAAGTTAAGTTGTCAAACTCAAGAAAGCGAATTTCCTGTCGTTTGCGTTCGACCAATGAACGCAATGGCGATTTTTCGCGCATCACAAGGCGACACGCCGAAAAATCCACGCTCTGCGCCTCGCTGTGCCTCATGCCGGTAACGACTACACTGGATTCTTATGGCAACAAGGCTTTTCGGTTCGCAGACCTCGCTTCGCGAGGCAAACCGCGCCAACTTGCTGGCCAGCATCCACAAGTTCGGCGCCATGACACAGGTCGAACTCGCAGAGGTGACAGGACTGTCCACTGCGACCGTGTCCACGCTCGTCCATCAGCTCGTCGACGAAGACCAGCTGGAGACCAAAAGCACCGTTCGCAACGGTCGCAGAGCCACTCTGGTGACCCTTGCACGGCATCAGGGCCTCGGCGTCGGGCTTTGGATCGCGCGACGTCATCTTACGCTTTCTATCGTTGACTTCTCGAAGTCAATCATCGCTGAGCACACGCTCCCCCTGCCGTTGGGCCACAAGGCGGACACAACGCTGGAACGCGCCATGCTGCTCATCAATGAGACCCTGAGCAGCATCGACGCCGAAGCCAGCGAGCTGGTCGGCATCGGCGTGGCCGTGGCCGCACCGGTGGCCACCAGCGACCACACCATAGCGATTCCCGGCATTCTGCCGGATGGGACGGCGTCGATATCACGTCCCCGTTGCGCACGGCGTTCAACGTTCCCGTATACGTCGATAATGACGCGAATTTCGCGGCATACGGCGAATCCCGTATGGGCGTGGCGGCAGGCAAACGCAATTTCGTATATATCTCAGCCAGCGACGGGGTTGGCGCAGGCATCGTCATCAACGGCGAAATCATGCATGGCGTGACCGGCCTGGCCGGTGAAATCGGCCATATCCAGGTCGACCCGCTGGGTGCCATCTGTTCGTGCGGCAACCGCGGCTGCCTTGACACCGTCGTGGCGGAAAACAGGCTGGTGCAGTTGCTCAGCGTCACACACGGCAATATGACGCTGGATGATCTGGTGTCCTTTGCCAACGAAGGCGACCCCGGTTGCCGTCGCATCATCGCCGACGCGGCCGTGCGTATCGGTCAGGTGGCGGCTGATCTGTGCATCAGCGTGGATCCGGAGGTCATTGTGCTCGGCGGCAAGCTGGCCATGACCGGCGACGTATTCATCCAACCGTTCAATGAAGCGTTGCAGCGCATGCTGTTCCCTGATGCCGTGGCACCCATCGATGTACTTGTGTCATCCCACCCGAACGACAACTGCGCGCTAGGCGGCGCATTATGCGCCATCGAGTTCTCGGTTCGCAATGACGTCAGCCAGTGACCGGTACCAGGAGAAGAGTGATAAGAAGGAACACACCATGAGGAATTCGAGCACACCTCCTCTGCTGCGGCTGGAGGACATCTGTGTGAAGTTCGGCTTCGTCGAGGCGTTGAAATCGGTGAATCTGTCCATCCAGCGCCAGGAGGTCATCGCCATCGTGGGCGATAACGGCGCAGGAAAGTCCACTCTGATCAAGGTCATCGCGGGATTTCTGCAGCCGGGATTCGGCCATATTTATCTCAACGGCGAACAGGTGACCATTCCCTCGATCAGGGAGGCGGACCGCATGGGCATCGCATCGGTGTTCCAGGGGCAGGAGTTCTGCGACAACCTGGACGTGGCCTCGAACCTGTTCCTCGGCAAGGAGATCAATCAGATTGGCATACGCGATGACGATTCGATGAACTCGCGTGCCCGTTCCGTGCTGAAGACCCTGAGCTCGGCGATTCGGGTCGGCTCCCCTATCGCATCCTTATCCGTCGGCCAGCGCCAGACCGTGGCCATAGCGCGCACGCTGCTCAATGACCCGCAGCTTATTCTGCTGGACGAACCGACCGCCGCACTGTCGGTGATGCAGTCGGCGGAAGTGCTCGCATATATCAAGCGACTGCGCTCCGAAGGCCGGTCCGTGGTGATGGTCTGCCACGATCTGCCGGATGTGTTCGCGGTATCTGACCGCATTGTCGTGATACGTCAGGGGCACGTCACCGGCGTGCATCGAACCGTCGAAACGTCCTATGAGGAGATTATCGCCGAAATCGCCGGCGTGACCACCGAACACGAGTATGAGGAAATCGCCGAGAACCCGAAATTCGATTCCATGGTCAGGCAGCGGAAACTCATCGACCGCACTATCAGCGCGGCAGTGAGCCATGGCACCGGCCATGACTCACCATTAGACTAACGCCCCGTTGCCGGAGCGGCATCGTCAGCGCAGAGCCAGGTTGGCGGCACCGATGAGGCCGGCGTCTTGGCCGGCGGTGGCGGCGACGATCTTGGCATGGCCGCGGTAGGCGCTGCCTTCCAGGAAACGCTGGTAGTTGTAGCGGGCCGGCTCCAGCAGAATGTCGCCGACGGCCACCACACCGCCGCCGATCACAAACAGGTCCGGATCGAGCACGGCGGAGACTGCGGCCATCGTGCGGCCAAGCCATTCGCCGATCTTGCCGAATGCGTACAGGCCGAGCACGTCGCCTTCCTGGGCGGCCTGGGAGACCATCGGGCCTTCCAGCTTGGAGATGTCGCCGCCACACAGCTCCATGAGACGCTTGGCATCCTGCGGACGACGGCGCACGGCGGACTTGGCGAAGTTCTCCAGCGAAGTGCCCGAGGTGTAGCGCTCGGCGCAGCCGCGCAGGCCGCAGCCGCAGTGGTCGCCGTCCGGGACCATCGGCAGGTGGCCGAGTTCGGCGGCCATGCCGAAGGAGCCGCGGTCACAGCTGACCGTTGATCACGATGG